>Ga0115003_10003484_pt1 | contig 12409 bp, 12 predicted proteins | sample ArcticOcean_MG_C_7_FD_88736 | JGI IMG/M metagenome (GOLD analysis project Ga0115003, IMG submission 88736) | Marine microbial communities from western Arctic Ocean - ArcticOcean_MG_CB11_88 | ecosystem: Environmental > Aquatic > Marine > Oceanic | place: Arctic Ocean: Canada Basin | collected... | reverse complement strand
TTTTCAGCTTGGCGTAAGAACAGTTAGCATTTCATGTTCAGACAGGTAATGACGTGCGGTTTCAATGTCCTGCTTAATTTGATTTTGCAAATCTTCCATAGAGGAAAACTTCTTTTCCGGCCTCAACTTAAAAAGCGGAATAACCTCCAAATCCTTACCGTAAATATCTTCATCAAAATCAAAAAGCCAAGTTTCAACCGTAATAGCATTTTCTCCGAATGTAGGGCGTTTACCAACATTGGTAACGCCAAAATGAATTTTTTCTGCAAATTTTATTTTGCTGACATAGACACCGTTTGGCAAAGCTAAGGTGATTCCCGGCTTGATGTTTGCTGTAGGAAATCCTAGTTTTTGTCCACGCTGTTCTCCGTGAATTACCTCTCCGTAAATACTGAAATCACGACCAAGATAAGACGGTATTTCTGCAAAACGATATTCTTGTATTAATTCCCGTATCAGGGTACTGCTTACTGTTTGACCTTTCTCCTGTACGGGAGCAACTTCTTCTAGTGAAAAGTTGTATTTTTGGCTTAGAGTTTCCAGCAGAATGAAGTCTCCAGCACGGTACTTTCCAAAACGAAAATCGTAACCAATGACTAGTTTTGCCAAATCAAAACGTTTGATCAAAAACTGAAGAGCAAATTCTTCAGGAGGCATTTGCGAAAGTTCCTTTGTGAACGGAATTATATGCAGCTCATCTAGATCGAGTTCTTCAAGTAAACGCAGTTGATGAACAGTCGTGCAAATTCGCGAAACTGATTGTTGGGAATGAATTATTTCTTGAGGATGCGGATCAAAAGTCACCAAAGCACTGGCACATCCGCGTGCTTTTGCTTCTTGTACTGCAGTACAAATTAAAGCTCGGTGGCCTAAATGAATTCCATCAAAATTACCGATAGTAACAACGGAATCTGGAAAAGAAGTTGTTTTATTCTTGTAACTGAAGACCTGCATGAAGAACCTTGAGTGCAGTATTAAACGGGGATTATTGAACGAAAAAGCTTTGAAATATTACTACAGGTAGCACCGAAAATTTCAAAGAAAAGGCATTTAAAGTTTACGTGTTTATGAGAAACATTCAAGCAGCAATCACTCATAACGGCTGTAGACAAGGGTCTGTGCAGTCACATATTTGACGTGCGGAACTTGATACAGATTTCCTGAAACAATCTCTGTTACAGGTTGACCTTCTGTAGTCTGTATGTCTTCGGTAGCAATATTGCACTCCCGACCTTCCGGAGTAATTCCCAGTAATGCTTTATCAAAAGGGAATGTTTTACGAGCCAAAATAATCAGTTGCTCACCCTTGACTGCTTCTACGACATATGCCACCAGAGTTTCTCCGTGATCCTTCAGGTGAGGATTTTTTATACGCTCTATTGCAAGGTCTGTTCGGTTTGCTCTAAAGAAACCATGTGTTATTTTAATGGGCCAGGCTGATTTTATGGCAGTACATTTTTCTTTATCAAATGACTCTAGCAACGCTGATAATTTAATAAGCCAGTTTGCGGATAAATCAATATGCTGTAAATCAAGTCTTAAGACTTCCAAACTTGTGTTCTGCAGTTCCGGAAGATAATCCAGCAAAAACAAATCACGATGATGAAACATGAAAGTTCCATGGAGATTTTCGACGGTTGGAAACTGTTGTCGCGGTTGATCTCCCGGGACTAATTTTTTTTCCAGAAAATCCGGAGAGTTTGTTGAAAAATCCTGCGAACTAAGCAATTTACGAGGAGTGTAAAACAACAAAATTCTACCAACAGCTAATATTTCACAAGGCACTGTTAAAATTTTACTATACTCATTCAGCACGGATTTAGGGAGTTCTGTGGAGAGAACGAGGCGTTGTAATTGCTGACCAAAGTATTCTGTCCAGCGCTGAAGTCCGGTTATGTTATGGTTTCCGGTTTCAACAATCAACTGCAGAGGAAGTTCCGGATGTTCCTGCCGGATCCACTCAGCCGCTCCAAGATCCTGTACACGGATTGCGTGAAATTTTGCTAAAGGCAAACGATTCAGAAGTGTTAGACAGTGCCGGAAACTTTGCTCTGTGATGAGGATGTCCCACTGTAAAACGGGAGACAAACCGCAGGAAAGTGCTGCTTCCAGCAGTGAGAGCAAAGATTTTGTACTCTGCTTTCCCATTCTACTCAGCGATTTGTGTTGCAAAATCACTTCACGGATTGAGGTTTGTTGTATTTGTTCTAACTCTGAAACACTTTCGAGGTAAGTATTAAAGTGCATTATTCTTCCAGCAGTGCACTACAGCGTTCCACACTCAAGCCTGCTGAGGAAATATCATGCTTGATGTTTTGGCGGTGCAAAACCAGGACACGGGTTGCTAATTCCAGTCCCAGCTCAATTTGGTGGGTAACCATTAGCACTGTGCCTCCCTGCTGGTGAAATTCCCGTAGATATTCCTGAAACCAGCGGAATGAGTTTTGATCAAGTCCGGTGTAGGGTTCATCAAGAATCAGGATTTCTGGTTTGCACAACATCAAACGTCCAATCATCAAACGTTTTGTCATTCCACTACTGAAATTACGAACCGGCAGCTGCGAGACATGGGACAGATCTATTTTCGCTAAAACAGCATCGATTTTAGAATTCAGCTCCTCAACACCGTAAAGGGTTCCGTACAAGCGTAAATTATCTATTGAATTCAGGTCTGCATATAACCTGTTTTCGTGAGTGATACTTCCCATTATCTTCAGCCATTCCAGCAGATTATCTTTTTGGTTTGTGCCGCGGAAAGTAATTTCCCCGTTTGACGGTTTCATCAGTGAACTGATTATACGGAGCAACGTCGATTTGCCGGCACCGTTATTTCCAATCAACATTACGAACTCACCTGTATCAAGCGAGAAGTTAATGTTGTTGAGAATATTACGAAAACCGAAGCGCTTACTGACACTTTCAAGATTTAAGAGAGCAGACATTAGGTAGGGCGGAAAGCAAAGGAGTTTTTGTTACTACTTTATTGGATAAGCATTATCAATTATCAGCTCTTTTTTGTCATTCCAGATCAGGATTCGTACAAAACTACCTGTCTTTACTTTGGAGAAATTTCTGGAAATGATTCTATATCTTTTTATTCTAAAAGGTGTTGAGTTTTCTAGACGAAACTGAATATCTTTTTCAAGGTTTTTCTTGGAAGAAAGATACATTCCAGTTCGCCCCAGTTGGAGCCTGTTCGAATTATTGGTCAGGTTGTAATTGATACTTACTGTGCTATTATTTCTATTAATTTTTAATTTTTCTACAGAGATAGCGGAATTAACGCGTATTTTTGTTTTTTGTTTTTTAACTGGGGCAATAATAGCAGCAACTTGTGTAGGTTTTTTAAGTTTTAGCTCAAGTTTGTTTTTTTCCGCATCAAGTTCAGTTATTTTTGCTTGGACAATTTCATTTTCTGCTATTGATTCAGTTAAAGATGCTTGTGCGCTCAGAAGTTGCTGCTGGAGGGAACGGACTTTAAGTTGAAGGTTGTTGATCTGTTCCTGAGAAGAAGTTTTTTCAAGTTGAAATTGACGAACCACCTGTTCGCGCTGTTTAAGAATTGAGTTAAGCTCATTAAGTTCATTTCTTTGACGTTCTAGTAGTGCTGCCTGCTGCTCATTAAGTTTTTTATTCTGAGAAGACTGAGACAACACCTGCTGCTCCCAATCAGAGTCTTGTTGTCCGGTTTTTTTTAATTTATTAACCAGATTTTCACTGCGGATTTTTTCTCTTTGGATACGTACCGTCAACAGTTCTTGATCGAGCTCGCGTGTAAAATACAGATAAGCGATTGTAATGGACAAAGCAAAAATGATAGATAACAGTAGCCAGATAAAAAATTTGATGTTTCTCAGAAAAAAGGCTGTTCCCCGATTATCTCCGACAACGTAAAAATTAGTTTCCATTGTTACTCATTACAAATTTTAATTTTTGGACAGATCAAGTTCGACCGCAAGACGGTATATCTGCTCGCCGAGACTATCTACTTTACCAGCTAATTCTAATTCTAGCAAGGTAGCCAGCAAGATATTCATTTCAATTTTGGTTTGTGAGTGAATTGCGCTGATTTCCTCAATTTCGTCATTCAGGGCTAAAACAATCTTCTTTTGTATTTCATTCAAATCAACCGTATCTATTTTTTTAAATCCTGATTCAGTAGCTTCTAAATCAAAAGGAAGTTTAGTAGTAGAAGCAGAAAAAAGTGATAATTCTTCTAAAATATCGGCGGCACTGCAAATCAGTTTAGCGTGTTGACTTGCGATAAGACTGTTAGTACTGGAACTTGCAGGGGAATCAACACGTCCCGTCAGGGCGAACACTTCTCTGTTTTGCTCAAGTGCAACCGCGGCCGTGATTTTTGCACCGCTTTTTTTACGCGCTTCGGTTACTACAATTCCCATTGACAAACCGCTGATGACACGATTCCGGATAGGAAAATTACGAGCAAGAGGTGTTTTATACCAAGGGGAAATTCTGAAACCAACGCTCCATGTTTTAGAATTTCCACAGCCAGTGTTTTATTTTCAGGAGTATAAATATGCTGTAATCCACCCACGAGAACAGCGATGGTTTTTAAGCCGCACTCCAATACTGTTTCATGCGCCACCGCATCAATACCTTTTGCAAGTTCGCTCACAATTATCATCTCAGGTACAGCTATTGCAAGTTCTTAGACCAGTCAACGGGTCTGTTGTTTTTCGTAGGCTTTACAAACTCTGGAACCGTCGAAAGAAAGACACGGACTTTCCGCATCCTCTAAATTAACCCGCCAGTACAAAATACTTGGTGGAGTCGATATTTGCTTCAAGCTCAAAGGGTATCCGGATGAATCAGGACAAAAAATCTGGATTCCTTGAGTTTCACTAATGATTCGTTTTTCGATCAGGAAACTGTGTGTTTAAGTTGCCTTTGCAATCAGTCCGGCTAATTTTGCTGAGAGTTTGAACTTACTGACAAGCATTTCAGGTTGAGTTTTCAACAGTTCCTGCACACTGCCCAAATGCTCAACTAGTTCTCGTATCATTTTGTAACCAATTCCGGAAATTAAACTCAGGGCCAGCCACGGCCATGCAGGATCGGAGTCAGTTCTTTGCAGATCATTTTCTGTCATCTTGTTCCTGATTAATCACGTTCGCTGAGAGTTCTTTCTACATCACGTTCTGCGTCTCGTTTTTTTATAGTTTGACGTTTATCATGCAGTTTTTTTCCGCGTCCTAATGCCAATTCCATTTTAATAATTCCTCCTTTTAAGTAAATTTTAAGCGGAATCATTGTAAGACCCTGCTCTTTAACCTGTCCATACAGTCGGCGTATTTCAGAACGGTGAAGCAACAGACGTCTTGGTCGGAGAGGGTCGTGATTATGGCGGTTGCCAAAATCGTATTGAGAAATATGAGCATTCAATAAATATACTTGTAAACTATCATCCACCCTGCAGTAACTTTCGGCGAGATTGATTTGACCTGCACGGATGCTTTTTACTTCTGTACCCTGTAAGACGATGCCGACTTCCATGGTTTTTTGTATTTCATATTCGAACCGTGCTTTACGATTTTTGGCGAGCGTTTTGGATGACATGTTTTTGAATATAGTTAGTAAAAATATACTTTGAATATTACTTGGATTATAACGATTTCGTCAGGAATGAGCAAGAGCTGACTAATTTGAAAGGTAAGACTTTGCCCAGGAAATTGCCGCATCTTCCTTTTGAAAATCTCCATTGAGCTGGCTTTCAAATGCCTGTTTTAAAATAAGACCAATTTCAGGTCCGGGTGTCATGCCGAGGGCTAAGAGGTGTCTGCCAAGGAGCAACGGACGAGGCGCTTGGTCACACACATTCATGCGGTCTGCTTCATCCAAAAGCCAGTCTCCTGCTTCAAAATGTGTTCGTTCATTCTCAGCGAGTGTCCTGCCAAAATAATCTGCCCTGGACAATAAAACCAACTCAGGTATGCTGACACGTAAGGCGAGTCTCCGGATTGTTCCAGAATTAATCCGCTCACGTTCCTTAAAAAGCTGTACCGGCCGGAGGTGTTCTTTGACCAGAGTTGTAACTTGTTCAATTAAAATTCGATCATCAGTCATTCTGCGTAAAAACTGCTCTGTTGGTTCAATACCCTTGATATCATGAGCAGGACTGCGCCAACGTCCACGCAAGAACTCAGTAGTCAGGGGTTTACCAAAATCATGACAAAGCGCGCTGAACATTAATTCCAAATCCTGTTTTTCATCACCTTTTCTTAACTGTGCCGCCTCGTCCATTACAAGTAGAGTGTGAATCCAGACATCACCTTCCGGATGCCATTCCGGATCCTGTGGCACTCCAATGAGAGCTTTTAGCTCCGGAAAATTCGCTAAGATTCCGAGCTTTTTGGCTGCATCCAAACCTATGGAAGGGCGTTTTGCTTTTAAAAACAACTTCCTGAACTCTTCGAAAATCCGTTCCTTTGATAATTCAGTAAGGTCTAAGTGGTTACATAGTTCTACTGTTTCAGCAGCAATTTTAAATTCGAGACGTGCGGAGAACTGCATTGCCCTTAAAACCCGTAACGGATCTTCGGCAAAAGCGGGGCCAATATGCCTCAGTACTTTGTCCCTTAAGTCACCTAAACCATCAAAAGGATCCAGCACTTCCTTTGTTAATAAATCATAACCGATACTGTTGACAGTGAAGTCACGACGTGAAGCGGCTTTTTGGTAACTCATTGAGGAGTCAGTTGTTACCAGAAATCCACGGTGACCTTTTCCGGACTTGCTCTCGGATCTGGGCAGACTAAAATCATATTCTGCACTTGACGTTTTAAGCTTCAGCACGCCAAAACTTTTTCCTACTGCATGCAGATGTCCAAATTTTCCGAGCACGGATTCAAGAATTTCCGGACTAATTCCGTAAATTTCCACATCAATGTCTTTGGAAAATTTTCTACCCATGAAGTGGTCCCTCACAGCACCGCCGACGAGAAGACTCCGACCATTGGATTTTGCAACTGCTTTTGCGATTTTAATTAGTTCAGGTGGAACAGGCAGGGGGGGCATGCAGGTTCTCGGGGATTGAAATTAAAGTTTGTCAGCACCTTCTGCAAAAATAAATAAATCGCAAAAGAAGGCAGCAAAAATTTTGTTAATATTACTTTTCAAGCACGTTTCAAAAGTTCATCAAAATATTCTATGGTTGGACGCAGACCTTCTTCAAGTGTTATAACAGGCTCCCAATTTAGCCGTTCTTTGGCCAGCGTAATATCTGGCCTACGGCGTCCAGGATCGTCAGGTCGTGCTGCAGTTTTAATCAGTTTGGAACTTGAGTTTGTCATTTTGAGGACTTTTTCAGCTAACTCAATCATGGTAAATTCACCGGGGTTTCCTGTGTTCACTGGGCCGGTAAAATCTTCTGTCTGCATCATGCGGTACATTGCATCCACCAATTCTGTGACGTAGCAAAAACTACGGCTCTGCAGTCCGTCTCCGTGAATTGTGATAGCCTCACCCTTAAGTGCTGCAACAATAAAATTGCTGATAACCCTTCCATCATCTGGATGCATTCTTGGACCGTAAGTGTTAAAGATTCGAATAATTTTTACATCAACCTGACTTTGGCGATGGTAGTCCATCATCAAAGTTTCGGCCAAACGTTTGCCTTCATCATAACAACTTCGCAAACCAACAGGATTGACATTACCAAAATAACTTTCAGGTTGGGGATGTACTTGCGGATCTCCGTAAACTTCAGAAGTGGAGGCTTGTAAAATACGCGCATTAAGACGTTTTGCGAGACCCAGCATGTTAAGAGCACCCATAACGTTGGTTTTTGCGGTTTTTATCGGATTGTACTGATAATGAACCGGAGAAGCCGGGCAGGCCAGATTGAAAATCCAGTCCACTTCCAATAGCAGAGGCTCCACGATATCATGACGTATCAATTCAAAATTGGGATTGCTTTCAAGCTGCCGTAAATTCGTTTTGCTGCCTGTAAAAAAATTATCAATTGCAATAACTTCGTGACCTTCATCAATCAGGCGGTCACAAAGGAAAGATCCAACAAATCCTGCACCTCCAGTAACAAGTACTTTCTTCATTTAAAAAATCTCGGTTAATCGTTAAAAAGAATATTAACATTATAGCCAGATAAGCTTCTAAGGTTCAAGGTAGACTGCAGTTTGGCAGCTTCATACAACTCTAATGAAAGTCATACTAATAGCTGATAAAGTGTCTTCAAGAATAATACGAATTAGCATATATTACTAATATTAATGCAATATATTTATTTTTGAAATGACAAAAAGAGAATTAATTACTTCTCAACTTTATCACAATAATTAACCAGGTCTGATCAGTCAAGGACTGGATTGTGGCTGCTAGAAAATTACCGTACTTTCGCTCCAAATTGAATATAGCATTGCGACTTCAGCACAGTCTGATTATTATTTACAGATTAAACTTGTCTAAATATACAGGGATAAATACTTATCATAAGTAGTGTCCGGAGGCGTTTTTAAGTTCAACTTGTAACCCCAGTACTTCTAAAGGACTGATCCTGAATAATCAAACATTAAGTCAGTTACAACTGGGCAAATATTATTATTTATATTAAGGAGAAATTATGTTGACTGAAGAAAGACAAAAAGATTTGGATACCGCAATTTCGCAAATTGAACGCCAGTATGGTAAAGGTTCAATTATGAAAATGGACGGTTCAACAGTGGTTCAGTTTCCTGCAGTCAGCGCTGGAAATTTAGCCCTGGACATTGCTCTTGGAATTGGAGGTTTGCCGCGAGGACGGATCGTTGAAATATACGGTCCAGAAGCATCCGGTAAAACAACCTTAGCCTTGTGTGCAATTGCGGAAATTCAGAAAATAGGTGGTGTAGCCGCGTTCATAGACGCAGAGCATGCATTTGACCGAAATAACGCCAAAACACTGGGTGTTCAGATTGAAGATCTTCTTCTGGCTCAACCTGATTACGGAGAACAGGGTTTGGAAATCGCGGAGCAGCTTGTCCGCGTCGGTAAAGTGGATATGGTTGTTATTGACTCTGTGGCAGCGCTTGTTCCTAAAAACGAATTGGAAGGAGACATGGGTGATTCACATATGGGATTGCATGCACGCCTGATGTCACAAGCCCTCCGTAAATTGTCAGGAGTGATCTCAAAGTCCAACACAATTTTCATTTTTATCAACCAGCTTCGTTCAAAAATTGGTGTAGTTTTTGGAAATCCGGAAACAACCACAGGCGGCAATGCACTTAAATTTTACTCCACTGTACGCCTTGATGTTCGACGTGCGAGTCAGATTAAGAGCGGAGACGAAGTAAAAGGTCACAGAATGAAAATCAAGGTTGCAAAAAATAAATTGGCTCCACCGTTTCGTATTGCCGAAGTTGATTTAATCTATGGGGTTGGAATATCCAAAATTGGTGTCCTGCTTGATTTAGCCGTGAATGCGGAAATTGTGCAAAAAAGTGGGACCTGGTTCTCCTACGAAAAAGAGAGGTTAGGTCAGGGGCGTGATAACTCCATCAATTTTTTGGAAGAAAACCCGGAAATTGCTGAAACCATCAACCTTAAAGTACGCGCTTTGCACAATCTTGATCCTGCGCAGAATAGTCAGCCAGTGGAAGAAACTGCTGATGAGGAATGATTGATAACGACTCATTGACAGCTCAGTCAATGCCGTTTTCCAAAAGAATGGAGGACTTTCTCAAAGGCGGCTTTACTGCATTATCAGTGGAGGAAGCTCTTGCAGAGAGAATGCTTCTGCTGGATGTACGGACTGCTGAGGAGTTTTCAAAAGGCAGTATTCCCGGTGCTAGGAGTTTTCCGCTTTTTGATGATTTGGAACGTGCGGAAATTGGTACAATCTACAAACAAGTTGGTCGGGACGCCGCCGTTTTGAAAGGACTGGAGTTTTTTGAACCTAGACTTCAGCAGTTTTTATTAACTCTTTCTACAATAAAATCTCAGCTAATTGTTGTATATTGCGCCCGTGGCGGAATGAGATCTGCTTCGGTGGTCAGGCTGCTACAGGAAAACGGATTCAGTGTTTCTCAAATGCAAGGAGGTTATAAATATTATCGGCAATTTGTTCTGAGGGAGCTTGAAAATAGAGTTCCACCGCTCATTGTGCTGCATGGAAAGACTGGTGTTGGAAAGACATTACTCCTAGAAAAACTTCCCGATCATTTGGATCTGGAAGGTATGGCGCAACACCGCAGCTCCCTGTTTGGCGCTATTCACAAAATTCCCCGGACTCAGAAAGATTTTGAAGCGCTGCTGGTTCAAAAATTGAGTGAACTGCCTGAGGATCTTTTTCTTTTTGTTGAAGGAGAAAGCCGAAAAGTTGGACAGGTTTTTATTCCACAGACTTTTGCAAATGCGATGAAGAGTGGAAAGCTGGTGCTACTGAGTGCTGAATTGGAAACCAGAATCAGCCGTATAGTTGAAGAGTATAATATTTGTGATGCACATAGTATTCAGCAAATTGACTCAATTTTGCAATCACTTAAAGTGGCACTCGGAAAAGTTAAAGTCGAACAATTACGGCTGTGGCTGAAACAAGGTGAAATAGAAAACATTGTACACATGCTTTTAGTAGACTACTATGACCCACGTTACCAGCATGCAATGAGCGGCTATGACTTTGTACTGGAACTTTCTGCGGAAGACTTGAGTCAGGCCACCGAGGAACTGATTACTTTTCGTAATCAAATGATTGAGAGATATTGTCAACAATCTGACAGCAATGGATGATTGGATATCATATAAATAATTGTTATTATTATTAATTTTCTTAAAATGAGAAAAATTCTTTCAATAATACTCTTGATTCTGATTATATTTTGTCAGCCATTGAGTGGATTTTCAGAAACTAAGGACAGCACGCTTGAGGTAAAGACACATTATGGCACATTCCCGCTACCTGTTCCAACCCTTCGTTTACCTGAACTACCTGAACTACCATTAGTCTCTGTTACTGAGACAGCATATCCTGAACTTCCAGATTGGAATTACCCTCGTTTTATTCCGGATGATCCTAGCTGGCTTGACCGTTCTGGAAAATTTTACAAAGAAGGCATAGTTCATTTGTTTCGTGGCGACTTGAATGTAGCTCTTAAGAGATTCCAGACAGTTACAGATGACTATCCGGAAACGCCCTGGTTTACACCGTCATGGTTTTGGTTGGGGCAAATAATGGCAAAGCAGAAAAAATATGCTCAAGCAGAAAAATTGCTAACATTATTTTTGGATTCACTCGAACAGAACAAGAACTCAAATCTTTATGTTGATTTCCAGAATTTCAGCCGTTACAGCTTGGTGTGGCTTGCTTTTAAGCAAAAAAAATATGAAGAAGCATTGGGGTTAATTACGAAACATGAGGCGGAAATCAGTATTAAAAAAATCCGATTCCAACTTCTTTATTTAAAATACCTGACTTATGTAAAATTGAAGAAAAGCGACCAAATATTTTTCGTGCTTGAAAGAATGACTCAGCAATTTAAATATGATTTTGAACACGTGGTACGCCTCGCGGAATATTATTTTGTGGAAAATAGATGGCAGGAACTAGCAGACTTAGTTGCTGATAAAGCTGCTAAGCAGGAGTTTTACAATGACCTTCAAATGGAGCATTTCTTCTGGCTTGGTGTAGTTGCTGAGATGAATTTGAAACAGTGGTCTCAAGCAAAAAAAATACTGGAGTCTCTGGAGGAGTTCGGTGTCAGGAATCCTGATCAACTTGCACGGGCTTGGTTAAGAATACATTTAGAAGCCGGACAATATGATAAGGCTTGGGAAAAATGGCAGGTAATAAATGATGATCTCCTCCGTGAACAATCCCTGCGTGAATTAATGCACCATGCAGCAAAAAGTGAGAATTATAAGTTTTTGCTCAAGAAACAGCCGGGATTGAAGTCAGTAGCTAAATCATGGCATGCCTGGCAAGCGGAAATTGAACTGATTTATGCTTATCTCTACTTAAGTATGGGCCATAGAAAAAAAGCAAAACAGTGGCTACAATGGTCATTTAAACACTCATTGGATACAGCAAACGAACAGACATCGTTAGTAGTTATTCAGGAAAGTATTTACCTCAGAACTGTGATTAATCTTCTGTCTTCGGAGCACAGCAAAGCATTTCAGGGCTTACAACTGCTGCTTGAAGATTATTCCAACTCTGAGCGTCTGTCGGATTACTATTTTTGGTATGGAGTCATGATGTATGAAATAGCTAAAAGACCCAAAGATGTTATAATGGCCATGCGTCAGGTTGATCAACAGGGTGAGCGGGACGATGACCGCTGGTATCTGCTTGGTAAGGTAAATCATGATCAGCAAAAATGGAACAGTGCGATTTCTGCTTTGACTAACCTGAAAAAGCGGCATCCCACTTCTGAATTTTTGGAAGAAGGACTTT
>Ga0115003_10003481_pt1 | contig 12417 bp, 10 predicted proteins | sample ArcticOcean_MG_C_7_FD_88736 | JGI IMG/M metagenome (GOLD analysis project Ga0115003, IMG submission 88736) | Marine microbial communities from western Arctic Ocean - ArcticOcean_MG_CB11_88 | ecosystem: Environmental > Aquatic > Marine > Oceanic | place: Arctic Ocean: Canada Basin | collected... | reverse complement strand
CAAATCTAATAATATTTTGCCGGGCTGGGCCGTTACGGATTTTATTACGCATCGTTTAACATGATTATGAAAATTTCTCAACTCGGCGGTGGCATTATTATTATTAATAGTATAATACATGTCACTATTTTCCGATAAGGGTTGCTTTCCAGATAACATCCCCTCAGTGATTGGTTGGTGAATCGTATACCAAATAGAATTCGCTACACTATAATCATTCCCGAAATTAGTTCCTCCTTTACGATATGCTTCCGTTTTATCATATCGAACCCTTAGAGGGACCCACTTGTGATTTCTATACATGAACTCTACAATCATATCATCTTCAAACGTATCCTGTTCTTCCGTTTTCATAATTAAACTTTCATACCCATCTCTATCACTGAACATCTCTAATAAATCAATCTCACATACGTGGGCCGTCAAATCTTCTGGATCCGTTGGGTAAAATTTCGCAGCCGCATAATTTCTACCACCCTTTCTATAATTATTCTCTAATATTCGCTTGCATGGCACATCATGCTGATTCTTATCATACCCAACCATCAAATCTAACGTTTTATACTTTATTATACTTATACCCGTTACCGCCGTGTTTCCACCAAACCGATTTCCTATTAAATCCCTACCATTCACATCCTTCTTTGTCCTTACCAAGAAATCTATCGTATTAAATGCAGCCGGCTTCCACTTAAAAGTACTCCACTGCGTTTTTTTTATCGCCCCCTCCGCACCAGCCACCTCCTCGTTCTGATGCGTGAAAATGCAACCATCCGTCTCATACTCATACTCCTTCTCAAACAGCTTCGCGCATAACTGATATATCGTATGGGTATCATCCGCTATCAGAAACTCCTTACACTCTATCCTTAAAGGCGACGCCCCACCAGACAGAGACATCACACCAGAACTTAATGCCCGTATTACCTCCTTTAAAATAGACAACCTATTAGATTCTCCCGATGTAAACTTTTTTCTCCTTACCGACTTTCCACTTAAATAATAAATGTCAAACGCCGCAAACATATTCATAAAAGCACCCTTTTTATCATGCAAAATATGCTCACCATCTATAATAGTACCCACCAAATCATCCTCTATCACAATACACCCCGTGAATTGAACATTCAAATTCGTATCAAGCATGTATATTTTTTTAGATGGCGCTATATATAGTAACTTTCTACTACCATCCGCCTTATCTGTAACCGTATAGTTACTCATTATGTTAAATTTACTGTTTATATTAAGATTTTCATGCTGCAACGTCACCGGTGGAGGTCCTATGAAATTTTTAGAACTAATCTGCTTATACGCCTTGCCATCATGGATTAACTTTATATATTCTCCCAACACATTCTTTTGCTCATCCAAGGACGATGGATAATTCGTTTGCTGTAACCCCGCCAAAATTACCATTATCGCCTTATTAATTTGTTTCCCCGTATGAACATCCCCCGCTCCTAATAATTCAATCTCTATTTCATACGTCTCATTACTACTAAATACACCCGAACTCGCAATATTCTCATACGGCTCTTTATTACTTTTTACAACACTCAACTCTATCTTTAAGGGGACCCCCTCCAACACAAAGGATATCCGATTCATGTACCGGAATATTTTCTTGGTAGTCGCCCAATAAGTATGCAAATTTTGCACATTCTCGTTTTCTACCTCCAATTCCGTTTCGGTCTGATAGCAACACCGTAATTCATATTTAGCTATATTGATCGGCGTCATTTCCCTGCCAGCAGAATCTACCGCATTTTCCTTAGTCCTATAAGAGACCTTGTCTACTCCCAATATACTATTTTTCTTACAATAGTCTTGAATGTTATTCACACCTCGGATTTCTGTTCGCACACTCTTTAATACCGTATTATCCGAAACATTTATTATTTTTAAAATAACCTCTCCTAATTCATTTTGACAAACGTAATTACTCGATTTTAATTTCTGAATCACATTTTTAAAATCCGTACCCGAAATCTTGTTTTTGGACGTTGTTTTAAACCGAATCTCTAATTCATTCTCACTTTTAAGTGCCTTCGAATATCCTTTACCATTCGTTTCTAACTGCACCTTTAAGAAATCCGCGAGTTTTAATTGCGAATCCGTCATATATATTTGATACTTATTATTTTATATCATTTGAATCAATTTTATTAAAATATCATCGTATATCTCTTTCTTTAACCTTGATTTCACTCCAACGTCTATATCTATTCCAAACTTCGTACCTATCTCACGCAACTCTTTCAGTTTATAATAAGATATTGCCTTCAACGGTTTAGCATCCAATAAATAATAGTTACTCTCTATCTCCTTTACACGTGTAATATTAAACGTACATTTATTTTTCTCTAGTAAATGAGTCGTAGTTCCATAATTAAAAAAATAATAACATTTATTTTTAATTATAAGCACCGATAACTTATTCATAATACATAACACCTTTAACGTAGACACGCTAATATCCTTAGAATACATTAAATCCTCCTCAAAAGTAACGCGTTTATATTTAATCTCTTTCAATATATGCGTATTTTTCCTAACCTCCTCTATTTGCTCTATTTTCTCTTTGGATTCATTCGTTAAATCCATTTTAGCATCTGCACCATACTTGGATACATAATACATCCAAAAATAACTATTCTTAGTTAGCAGTAACGTCTCATCTTTTGGTTCCGTTGGTTTCTTTTGGTCCGTTGGTTTCTTTTGGTCCGTTGGTTTCTTTGGTTCTATATATGAATTATATAGACGACCCGATAAGGAATAATTATCTAATTGTTCAAACAATTCCCTCATATAATTATATATCTATAACTCTTTATCTGTAAAAAAATCAGATTTATATTTCTCCTTTTCTATTTCGTCTTTTAATAACGCCGTTTCTTGAACCGAGACATACGACAGATATTTCTTAATATCCATTAAACACTCTTCCTTGACCAACGTCAAATTAATAAACGACCCGTTGTTATTTTCGGTAACAATAACCTCATGCTTTATTAATAAACCCAAAATATCGGATTGCCTATTCTCGTCCAACGCTTCAATCTGTTTTTTTAATATCTCTAAACTAGACATCTCTAATACTTTATAATGATGCCTCTAAATAATTATCTTGCTACACTTCTAACAGACATCGTTTTTACCCCCTTTAATATCTCTCCAATCACGTAGATATGGTCATCATTAATCTCATATCGCTGGCCAATAACTCTTATATATATATTATCCGTGTCCAAAGTAATTGCATTGAAATCCGGGTCCTCATTAAAATGATCCCTCGCAATATATATCACCACCGGGTCTTCTTGATCTGAATCCATTCTAATTTTACCACGAATCCCTGCCTTTGTAATATTTAGAACCTTCATTGGCAACACCATGCCTTCCACCGGCAAACATACCTTCGCCTCAAATACGATAACAAATTTGATATTACTCCCATTACAAAGTTGCCCACTGGAATAAGAGAGAATATTAATAGACCCCTTTTTTAAAAATCCCTCTACATTACATTTACCCTCAAACCTATTTTGTAAATACGTTAACAATATCGCGTCTAAATTAGAACCAACCTCCTTGATTGAAATTTCCAGCGTTCTCTCTAAACAGACCGTATTATAAATGTCTTGCATGTATAATAAAATGAAATATATTCTTTAAATTCAATTTTACGTTTTAAACTATGGGCTACTAATACTCCATAGAATATTCTACATGCTTATGGTCATTATATAACAAGAGGTACATATTATATTTTAAAATGTAAGAACCACTGTTTATGGTCTTTGCGTATTTCATGATAGTATCGTAATACCAACTCCATATATATGCATAATTGCTCACGACCCATATGATTCAATTTGTGTTTCATGTCATCTACCCCCGAAATGGCAACGATATTGTCAATAATACCAGATTTAGGAGAATGCTTACAAACGGCGCCCTTTGTACTGGCACTAGACGCCCGTCTAGTTTTGAATTCAATCGATTTTCCTACGGTACTACTTTCCATATAACCAACGAAATCATTAAGATTAGTGGTGCGATCGGTATTCCATGCTTGTATGGAGGTTTTAAATAATAATTCTTCTGTATAAGTAGCCTCTCTCCATTCATCCTTCCCATATACATACAATGTTGCATGGTTATTCTGTAATAATAGCAATCCTTCCGCACCATTCTCGGTTTTTATCATTCGGTTCGCAAACCGGGATTGTAATAATTTAGGATAACTCTCTAACGAGCCCTTGATACTATATAAATAATTTAATACTTCGATACTCTCGTGTAATACTAGGGTATCTATTTGTCTATCCAAGATTAGAGAATTCAATACGTCTTCTTGGATAGCTAAATTAGTCCGTAGGCTATCATATACGGAGATGTGATGACCCGATTTACCTACGTGTTTTATATAATAAAACCAAGCAGACTCACCATCTTTCCCTTTAGGACTATCTATTAACTGATACTGCTTGTATAATTTATCTATTAATAAACTATCCTTTTTAACTACCGTCATGTCCCGCTTTGGTAGCTTGATTCGTAACTTTGGCACTTTATACGTAACCGGTCGGGTTCGGTCAAAAACGGAGAGTTTCTTATTAGTTAACCCTATCGGCTGGAAAATATAAAAATCTCCAACGTTTATTAAATGTCCTACCGTATTATATCTATCCGTTAGCATATTCCTTTTATTCTTTAACATCTCCTCTAACGCTGCCAATATCTCCACATCCGAATACTGCTTATGATATTGCACCAATTTAAATAACTTTTCCTTGGTTAAAATGTAGTATTCTCTATACAAATCGGTGATATAATTAATAATATGTTCATTACGTAAAATCATATAATCGGCGTTGTACGTTCCTCTATTTACGACTAAATCCTTTTTATCTGGGCTACAGTCAAAACTACAATTAGACATGTAATCACATCCAGAGCTATATGGTTTGTCTCCTACAGGGAATGTAATAGGATCGCCTGCGGATAAATGAATTTGCACGGAGGTATTGATTTTATCTTGTGCAAAATTGGTTTGTTCATGATTTAATATGCAATCCACCGCATTTTCTTTCAATATCCGAGAGATTCGTCCAATTTTTATAGCTTTTTTTTCCGCCATACCATATACATGCAAATCTAGGGCAATTTCGTTAGGTTTATCCGTTAATAGTGAGGCATACATAAATAGTTGCACGTTTCTCTCCTTAAAAGGTAGTAGTTTATGACTGCATGTCCGCACCCCTCGGCCTATTATTTGCTCTATTCGGCTCATATTAAACCATGGGTCCAAAATATGAATTTGGCGGATGTTTTTGAAATCGACCCCTTCTGAACCCGCCATTGAAATCAATACTATTTTTATCTTCTCTCCACGTAAATTATCTTCGGCTTTCACTTTTTCAATAAGCTTGCGATCGCTCTGATACCTAGGATCCGATGTAATTATAATATATTTACCCAATGATTTAGAGCTGGATTTTAATAAAGCACCCCCGTGTTTTTGATATCCGAGTTCCTCTAACATTAATGCGACGGGTATTAGCCCATTATCCAAATAATAGGAATATATTAATATAATTCCAATAGAATCCTTTACTTGCTCTCCAATATGCTTTATTTTCGCACTATATTTCCCGATATTTTCTAACGCAAAAAACCTCTCACTCTCTACATCCTTATACTCAAACATTTTATTATCATACTTCATACAAGACTCCAAAGCCTCAGAACCTACTACTACCTGATCATCGCCACAATCCGGATAAACCATATTTAACGCCTGGATCGGCTTCGCCAATGAATCATAATTTAATCCACCCGATATAATCTTTGTGTCCTGCTCAATTATTTTACGGTATCCCTGTAACTGATCATCTCCTACCGGGAGCACTACCAAATCAATATATTTTATTGCCTTATCCTCATGAATCACTCCTGTAAGGGACATATTGGGTAAGGGCGACAGTTTTGTAATGGAGTATTTACTGAAGTGAGATGGATAAATGCGATACGGGAAAAGATACGGATTTTCTCCCCTAACAAACGAAATATACCCACGCATTTTTTGTATTAATAATTCTTTGCCCCCGGCTATAAACTCTCCATGAGTATCAAAAACCTCCGATTCAGCAATCGCACTTCGCCCATCATTTTCATTCATGTACGACAACAATTGCACTATTTCACTCGCTTGATTATACATGGGAGTTGCTGATAAAAATAATAGCCTCATATTTGATACCTCAGAGACTAATTTTTTCAAACCAACCGAAATTAATTTTGTGTTTGATAGACCCGACCGTATATTATGAACCTCGTCTATTACTACTAACCGATTTTCGTACTCTTTTTTTAACTTCTTAGTAGATCCGATAGCTTCAATTCGGTTGGCAAATTCCCCATAACCAATAAATTGATAATATTTATCAATCATTTTATTTATAGTATACACTAGCTCATCCTTGCTTAAATGACCATCTATAGGTAACACCTCCTTAAGTATTTTAGTACCTACACAGGTTTGTAGAGACCAATGTTGGTTTGGCTCTTTTTTTAATTTGGAAACATCAAATAACTGGGTTCTAAATTCGCGCTGTACGTTTGGAGAGGCGATTATAATGATTTTTTTTACGATACCAATTTGTTTCATATAATCTCTCATTTCTTCGCAAATTCCTAGGGCTGAACATGTCTTGCCCGAACCTAACCCATGATATAGTAGCATGCTATTATAAGGTGTATTAAAGGATAAATAATTCCGAACAAACTGCTGGTGTGGCGCTATTTCAAATTGCGAATGGCAAAAAGTATCATCCGTTATATCTAACTCTATATTGCCATCATATTTCGTATTATTAAATTCTAGTTTCTCTGCAATCTTTATATTAAATAATGGGTCAGAGAAATCCGGATATAAAAAAACATCCGCCGGATGAACTGCCCTGTCCGGGTTGGGTACTAGATCCGGTTGTTGTAATACTAATTTTATTTTTTTGTATTTAGTAGCCATATATATTATAGATATAAAGTATATTCTGTAAGTGCCTTATTTAATTTTGTTATTGTCGTTTTTTTTTCAGGACTATAGGAACGAATTAGATTAATACATTCTTTATAGGTACACCATTTTACCAAACTAACCTCCGTGCGTTCATAATCTACCGATATTTTCATCTGTGGGTCTTTAAACCTCGCTATAAAATATTTATATTTATACGATTTATTATTAGTCCCTAAAAATATTTCAGTATAAGGAATGATATTATTAATAATATCAATCGTCCCTCTTCCATAGCCAGTCTCTTCTTCCCACTCCCGAATAGCGCAGGAGTAGTCATTTTCTTTATAATTTCGTCTACCTTTTGGAAACCCCCATTCGGGTTCTAGCCAAACACTGGTTTTATTCCGAATTATTCCTTCTAAACTAATAAACGTATTGGATAGATGGTAACCCTGTAATAATTTCGCATGCTTATCTTTAGCCATCATGTATTCATTAGCATATTGATTTTTATTTTCTCTCCATAAGTCATTCCATAGGGTATCAAACGATACGCTTGTAATATCCTGTATTTCTTTTTCAGTCATTACATCTATAATTTTCTTTAAATATAATTCATTATTTAAGGTGTATTTTCCTCTGATAAAATCTACATACCCTAACGAATTACGTCTTCGTATCATTAAATACTCATATCCTTCCGGTTTTTTCCTATGCGCAATTACTCCCATACTTAAAATTGGCTGCCTACATTTTTGATACAAGTGTCCACCCTTGCCACAGTTGTTACAAAATACATATTTACTCATGATTAAGGTTTGCCTAGTTAAGTTTATATATTTATTCATTATATAAAATGAATATGCGCAAGGATCCCAAGATATGGGGCCCACCATTCTGGTTTACCTTACATACTATATGCCAACGTTATCCCCTACATCCCAACTCGGTGATCAAAAAAAAATACTACGACTTTCTCTCTAATATTCCCATATTTTTACCACATGAACCGATTGGTGATACCTTTGCCGAACTATTAGATAAATACCCCCTAAATCCATACCTTGAATCCCAGTCCAAATTATGCAAATGGATGCATTTTATACATAATAAAATAAATACCCTGACTAACAAACCCACAATGCCATATCATGAATATCTATCTCTCTACGAATCCTACTACATCACTACCCCCCCTCCCACAAAATCCAACCTACTCTCTTTTAGCATTATTATTTCCTCCTTTATTGCCATTATTATTTATCTTCCTATATTATGAAATTTGAATTACTCCTTTTAGGAATAACCGGGTTTTTTATCGCAAATACCTATCATGACGGCAAATATGTTAAACTGCTACTCACGTGGAAAAAGTATTACACCATGGCTCTATGGGGGTTTATTGGACTATCGATATATCTCTTCATGAAGAAACACCCACATAAAACCAAAGACCTATTTAGCCATGCGAACAAAATGGTCCAATATATGCCCATCGATAAAGACTCTAAACACCTTATCACCCCAATATTTAATCTCACCAACTTTAACCCCACCACACCGCAACATAAACGTATGCTTAACTCCGGCAATACCACTAAACGATCCGTGAGCGAAACAAAAAAAAAGTATGTAGCAGCTAACCAAAATTGGTTATGTGGAAAATGCCAACAACAACTGCCAGCATGGTTTGAAGTCGATCACCAAATTAGATTAGATTCCGGCGGAACGAATCATGTAGACAATTTAGTCGCACTATGTAGAAATTGTCATGGACAAAAAACCGCAATGGAAAACTTATAATCTACCTATATTATTATGAATGATACGTATCACGCAACCAAGAATGTAATCCTTACACGAGCTTCCACCTATAAACGCATTGCTAGTAAAAATATAGAATACTTTGCAATAGGAACTTTTATTATTATATTTTTAGTGATTATATATAGTATTAGTGTAAATGACCCCAGTGGATTAATAAACAAGCATTTTAATGTATTTATATTTTTTAGTAGTATCAGTTTGTTTTATTTAATCATTAATTTGCTGGCGATTGCATTGAGAAAGAGTAAGCCTACCGGAGCAGTTTCAATCATTACACTACAGCATATAAATGTTTCTTTAGCGGTTATTAGCATATTATATATTATTTTCAAACTTAAACTATTTCATCTAAATTTTACCTCGGCGATAGTAAATATTTTATTGTTGGCATGTGTAGTAGTTATAATAAAAATAGCACAAACCGACATAAGCACCATCCGACTGTCGGATGTAACAAAGCGCATCACCTATGAATATAATCAGTTACCAAAACATACCTTTCTTATATATGCAGTAATACTGTTACTATTGATTATAATCCTCGTGGGAAATATTTTTGATCCGCTCATACGCTTCACCACATTTCCAAAATATAAACAATTAGTATATAAACCTATCTACACAAATACCCTTCATAATTATGAGTCCTTTCAATATAACTCTACCTTTAATTATCAATACGCAATTAGTTGTTGGATATACATTAATCCTCAACCACCCAACACCTCCCCCGCCTACAATAAATATTCCTCTCTACTAAATTACGGGAATAAACCAAATATCATGTACAAAGGACGAGATAACGACTTGATGATACAAATGCTAAAAGGAGAGAATAAACAAATAAAGACCTTTCACACAAAGGATGTTTTATTACAAAAGTGGAATCATATAGTCATAAATTACACCGACAATAATTTAGATGTATTTTTAAATAATAAACTAGTAGGATCTGAAGGGAACATAACTCCGTTTATGAAACACGATATGATTTCTACGGGAGAGAATAATGGCATACATGGGGGAATAAAAACAACCTATCATTTTAACAAACCGCTATATTTATGGCAAATTAATTATTTATATTCGCAAAAATAATATAGCCAGTTTATATATGAATTACTTAACGATTATAGGCATTGTTCTTATCGTAATTATCTTATATTACATTATACAATATGCATTCTCTGGCGGAACCCTAACTTCTACTTCTAGTGCAAAAAAAGCCACCACCATTTCATCGGACAAAGTAGAAGCTAAAGCCAATTTTACCTATTCGATCTGGTTCTATATTGACGATTGGAATTATAAATTTGGTAATACTAAAACCATCTTATCCAAAGGCCACCAAAATTTTGAAATAAATTTAGGAAAAGAAGACAATAATCTAAACATTGCGATTGAACTGGCTTCCAAAAATAAGCTGGTTCATCATTGTAATGTACCTAATGTCCCAATACAAAAATGGGTTTCGTGTATTGTTAGCATATATGGTAGATCAATGGACGTATATATAAACGGTAAATTAGTGCGCACATGCATTCTAGAAAATGTAGCAAAATTAAATAAAAGCGACATAAAAATAACCCCTAATGGTGGATTTTCGGGATATACCTCTAGCTTTCAGTTCATACCGGATGCAACTAACCCAGAAGAGGCCTATAATATCTATAAGAAAGGCAACGGCACCAACTTTTTAGCATCTATATTAGGAAAATATAAATTTAGAGTAGAGTTCCTTAAAGACAACCAGACAATGACAAGTTTAGAAATATAATATATTACTATTTATTATATGAGCTATTTTTCTAGTACAAAAGAATTCTTGGACTCTAATAGTCTGGTTGCAAAATTTGCATTTTTAATGTTAGCATTAATTATATTTATATTTTTATTGCGAACAGGTCTAAATATCATAGGTTGGTTATTATCTCCTAGTGGAAACGTCAAACTAATAGACGGGATGATTAACGCCCGACACAGTGAAATGTTTATACAAGACCCTAATCAAAAAAACGCAAAACCTATACTACGGTCCGTTAATAAATCCCACGGAATAGAATTCACATGGTCTGTATGGATATTTATTGACAATTTAGACGAAAACACTAACCGATACAAGCACATCTTTCACAAAGGCAATGATAAAATGAACTACACCAACACGCCTATCGGACTAAACGAACCTAATAACGGACCAGGACTATATATCACCCCCAACAAAAATGACCTTCTCGTTATTATGAATACTTTTGAAAAAATAGACGAAAAAATCACCGTGCAAGATATTCCTCTTAATAAATGGGTCAATATCATAGTTAGATGCGAAAACAAAACCATTGATGTATATATTAATGGACGCATCTCTAATCGTCATAAATGCAGCGGTGTTCCTTTTCAAAATTATGGAGACGTTTATGTAGCACTTAACGGTGGATTTCCTGGCTATATTTCTAATCTAGCATACTGGAACCATGCATTGAATACGTCCGATATTCAATCTTTAGTTGGTAGCGGGCCGAATATGTCCATGGCCGACAATAAGAATTTAACCCATAGTTCTCCTCAATACCTATCTCTCCGGTGGTTCTTTTCTAATAATACGCTAAATAAGAGCGATTACGGTGGATTATAGATTGGTAGTTGCGAGTCATAATATATATATGTTATATTATGAGCCAAATGAATTTATGGACGCGGTATAAGGTAAAATGTCCCGATAATACGCGGTTTACATTTGGACAATTAAATATGAAACGAAAAGCAGTAACCCTCCAACATAGACAAAACGCTTTCGGCATCTCTAAAAAAAATAAGTTTAACCTAATCGTTCAGGGACGATATTATAATAATAAAACCCCAACATCAGACCCGCCATGCGTAAGAGGAATAAGTTATGAAGATAGCTCTCCAGCATCAACCAATGATGTACCTGGAGATAAGAGTTTCATGATTAAAAATGATATATCCGTCCCGATTTATAATTATATTCCAGTTAAACGAACCTATAAAGGAGGGGCTAATAAATACCCATATACGGCGTGGTCTTACGGTAAAGCAGGGTTTCCTCCCAGATCAAAGGGAAGTAGCGCAGAATCTCGCGCTGCTGCTGCGAGAGAATTAAGTAACAATGCCCCTCTATATAGTAAACTAGCTTTAACCTCTTGTGATTTTATACCTTGTAGAGGTAAAACGTTAGCCGTTACATTAAATTCAGCATATCAGTATTGTTATATAGATAATTCAAGTATTATTTTAAATCCAGCTAAAGCCCCGCCCCATAAATTTAAATGGTTAGAGATACCAGATTATAGCCCGCAATATAATCTAGGCGGGGCATGGGCGTACCATGTTCCTAATGAGAATATAATACAATTAGTAACCATATACAAAAATAAACCTACTTTTTATTTTATTTATCAACCGCATACCTCAGCTATAAGTTCTATAACAGATATAACAACGAAACCATTTCTAGTATTACAAAATGATACATTGGTATCTATAAATGCTAACTTTCAGTATACATTTACCTCGGATTTAAAAACCGATTGTAGTAATAT
>Ga0115003_10003480_pt1 | contig 12421 bp, 10 predicted proteins | sample ArcticOcean_MG_C_7_FD_88736 | JGI IMG/M metagenome (GOLD analysis project Ga0115003, IMG submission 88736) | Marine microbial communities from western Arctic Ocean - ArcticOcean_MG_CB11_88 | ecosystem: Environmental > Aquatic > Marine > Oceanic | place: Arctic Ocean: Canada Basin | collected... | reverse complement strand
GAATGGTGCCCTCGGCAAGAATCGAACCTGCGACCCTCCCCTTAGGAGGGGGATGCTCTATCCACTGAGCTACGAAGGCAAAACTGGGAACCTTATACATACATTAAAAGTTTAAGATTATAAAGTCAGTATTTTAACTGGTTTAAAGGAGTTTTAGTGGGTGAGTATCCTAAAAAAAATGATAGACTCAAATTATGTCAATCATAAAATTCTCCATCCCAATTTTAATATTTTTCTCATTACAGCTTATGGCAACTGAAGAACCAGACTTCTCTCTTGTATACAAAGAAAATAACTTTGAAATAAGAGAATATGGCCCAAAAATTATTGCGCAAGTCAAAATGATTGGTAATTTTGATGAAGCTTCAAACGCAGGATTTAAAGCTCTTGCTGATTTCATTTTTGGCAATAATACAATCAATAGTGGGTCAAAAAAAATAAGTATGACAGCCCCAGTTGTTGCAGAGCCAAGTTCAGAAAAAATACCTATGACAACTCCAGTTTTAGCTGAAGAGAAAAATAATCAGTGGCTTATCTCTTTTGTAATGCCAAAAGAATATTCTCTTAACACTCTACCTAAGCCAAATAACTCTGAGGTTGTACTGAGGGTTCTCCCTAAGGAAAAATTTGCTGTTATTGTATTTTCTGGTCTAGTAAGGGAGTCCAGCTACGATGAAAAAGTTAAATTATTGACTAATTTTATCAAAAAACAAAACTTACAGACTTCAGGTTCAGTTCAAATTGCCAGATACAATCCACCTTGGACCCTACCTTTTTTTCGTCGAAATGAACTCATGATTAAAATTCTATAAGATAGTTATGCTTACTAACCAAGATATTTCCATTATATTAGTTACCTACAATAGTGAAACTATCATCAAAAAATTTTTATTACAAAATCAATTACAAGATCACAAAAATATTATCATTGTAGATAATGCAAGTCGGGATAAAACTGTTTCTTTAATAAAAAAAATAAGGCCTGATGTTCATGTTATACAATCAAAGGAAAACATTGGATTTGGTTCCGCTGTTAATTTAGGTTTAGCTAGTAATAATTCTGAATATGCCTTAGTAATTAATCCTGATACTTTTTTCTCAACTTCATTTTTTAACGATCTTTATGCAGGTGTCTTAAGAAATAAAAAGGCTGGATTAATTGCTCCAACCATAGTCAATGATAATTATTTCTTATCCCCTCCTTTGACTGAGTTTAAAAAAAATCTAAACCATAAGCTTAATTTAAATGTCTACGATCAATCTGTAGATTTTATAAGTGGAGCCTGCTTCTTAGTAAAACCTAATCTCTTTAATTGCGGAAAGATATTTGATGAGAATATTTTTATGTTTTATGAGGATAATGATTTATCTCAACAGATTGGCCTAATGGGTCTTGATAAAATAATTCTTAGTGATTGCTTGATTTATCACCAGGGTGAATCAAGTTCTTCACCAACCCCATTTATCATTGCACTTAAAAACTTTCATTACGGCTGGTCTGAATCATATTTTACTAAAAAGTACCGATCAAGCAGGACTGCGAAATGGAAGAACTTTCTATCTGCAGCTAACTATTTAAAAAGAATTGTATTGTTTTCCGCCATCTTAAACACCAATAGATTAATTCCATCTTGGTACAGGCTTAAGGGTAAAATTTCATTCATGAGAGATAAAAAAGCACAGGACATAAAAGAATATTTTTAGTCTTTACTTCAAATAAAATTATTAAATAATCTGTATGACATTGAAGGATTTATCAATCTAATTCATATCGTTTTTCATAATTTACTTTGAGAGATTCATTTTGCTCTTCTTTAAAGAGTAAATAACTCCCTATTGCAAGTACTTCAATTTCAGATCCCATAAAGCATTTAAATGCATCCTCAGGTGAACAAACAATTGGCTCGCCCCTAACATTAAATGACGTATTGACAACAATCGGACAACCTGTTTTTTCAAAAAACTTTTTAATTAAAGCGTAATATTTTGGGTTGGTGTCAGCATGAACAGTCTGAATACGTGCCGAATAATCTACATGAGTAATTGCTGGGATAGATGAGCGTGGAATATTCAGCTTAGCTATACCAAACAATGCTTTCTCTTTCTCTGACATCGCAAGACGCCTTTCCTTCTTAACATTTGCTACAAGCAGCATATATGGACTATCGCCATCATGTTCAAACCAATCACCCACATGTTCACTTAAAATACTTGGAGCAAAAGGACGAAAGCTTTCTCGATACTTAACCTTGAGGTTTAGTTGTTTTTGCATCACTGTAGACCTAGGGTCAGCAATAATACTCCTTGCACCTAAAGCTCTTGGGCCAAATTCCATTCGTCCCTGCATCCATCCTATAGCTTTTTCATTAGCAAGGGCTTCAGCGACTTTCTCTATAAGTAAGTTTTCTTCAAATTTATGAAATTTAGCGCCGCAGGCTATAAGCGCCTCCTCAATAACAACATCTGAAAAATCTGGCCCTAGATAAGCTCCGCTCATCGAATCTCTTGCGGATGGCAACTTTCTAATTTTAGAATAATTTAAATACCAAACTGATAAAGCAGCACCAAGAGCCCCACCAGAATCTCCTGCAGCAGGCTGTATCCAAATATTATCAAATATTTTTTCTCGAAGCAGGATACCATTAGCAACACAATTGAGCGCAACCCCTCCAGCAAGGCAGAGATTCTTTTCTCCAGTTTCTTTTGCTATACTTTTAGCAATCTTAATTAAAATATCCTCAGTAACTTTTTGAACAGAAGCTGCGAGATCCATTTCACGCTGAGTTAAGTCTGACTCTGGCTTACGAGGAGGGCCTCCAAATAATGCATCAAACTTTTTATTTGTCATATGTAGGCCAGTTGGATAATCAAAATAACTCATGTCAAGCTGAAAGCTACCATCCTCAGAGATCTTGATGAGTTTCTCTTTAATTAAATCAGCATACTTAGGTTCGCCATAAGGAGCTAATCCCATAACTTTATATTCCCCAGAATTGACCTTGAAGCCAGTATAATAAGTAAAAGCAGAGTAAAGGAGCCCCAATGAATGAGGAAAATATATTTCTTTTATAACCTTAAGGTCTTTGCCATTCCCAACAGCTACCGATGTAGTCGTCCATTCACCTACTCCATCTAACGTCAAGATCGCTGCTCTTTCAAATGGAGAGGGATAAAATGCACTAGCAGCGTGAGATAAGTGATGCTCAGAAAAGAGCAGACGCTCATTCCAATTAACTTCTGTAGCAAGAGTTTCGGATAGCTTTTTTAATAGTATTTTTTTCTGAAAAAGTTTTTCTTTAATCCACAATGGCATTGACGATGAAAAACTTCGGAATCCTTTTGGTGCAAAAGCTAGGTAGGTTTCTAGCAACCTCTCAAATTTAACAAAAGGCTTTTCATAAAATACAACCTGCTCAATATCGCTAGCTTTAATATTAGCCTCTTCCAAACAGTAAGAAATAGCATTGGCAGGAAATCCGGCATCTTGTTTTTTTCTTGTGAATCTTTCTTCCTGGGCTGCCGCAATAATATGACCATCAAGTATTAAGCATGCAGCGCTATCATGATAGAACGCTGAAATTCCTAGGATATACATAAAAATCGACCTTATTTTAAAACAATGTATAGATAAAGGGTGCCACAACAGAGCCTTGAGCTAGAATTAATAACCCCCCTATCATCACCATAATGATAATAATTGGAGCTAGCCATAGCTTTTTTCGAGACCTAAGAAAGCTCCATAACTCTTTTAAAATATCCATTAACCTACCTTGTTTATATTAAAATTGATTTTTGAAAGATTCAACTACCTGCTTCGAAGTGTCTCTAATTATCCAAAAAGAAGATTGAGGCTTAAGTTTTAGCCGCAACTCATCCCGAGAAAATAGACGCATTAGCATTGCTATCGGAGTGAATAACCCAAAAAATATAATGACTAGTATTATTGTACTAATGATTGAGCCAAGAATCAAACCTAAGCGCATCCACAGTTTATTTAATGGTAATAAAAATTTCGGTCTGGTTATTGTAAGTAATAAAAGAACTGAGGCTAACGACAAAAAAATTATTGATAGGATGAAGGCACTTACAAAATAATAATAAATTCCAATCAAAAGAAAAATGATGAAAAAGAAAAAGCCAAATTTTTTGTTCGATGGGAGCACTATGTCAGATTTTTTCAGTTTAGATCTCCTAAATTAAGTATACTTTTAAAGAGTAGGCAAAGTTAGAACAGTTATTTACAGAGCTTAGCTACAGTGAGTGAATTACAAGTTAAAGAAGAATGCATCATAATTATACAATAGCATTTATAACAAAACATATTATTCCATATTAAAACTTATTTATAATTTAATATAGGTCTTATATTAATAAATATAACGACTGGGAGTTTGCGATAAAATTTTCAAAATTAACAACGGAGAAATGTTGTGCAACCGAATAGACTAAGAAAAAAAATTAAGTTAGGCTCACTTTACCTTATGTTTCTTTTTTTTATTTTTTTTGCAATGGATATAGCCTGCCAATATATTATCAAATCTACTTTTAATATGTCAATTTACGAAGAGGACTATGCGCAAAGAAAAGCTATTTTTTATAAAGACAAGCAATCGAAATATTTTGTTCACCCCTATTTCGGACTCGCCTCAATTGCAGACAAAAAAAATTCTCCTACAGATATTGCAGAAGATTATTTGTATCACTCTGTAGCTCTTTCACCCAAAAAAAATGATATCAAGGTTCTATTATTAGGAGGCTCAGTTGGAGCTTTTCTATCAAACAGAATGGACAAAAATGGACTTGGCAAGGAACAAGATTTTAATACAGCATTCTCCAGCATCTTAAACGCACACTTTGGGGTAGACCATTTTTCTGTATACAATGCATCGATCCTAGGTGGAAAACAGCCTCAACAATTTTTCAAGCTAATGTATTTAGACCTAATTGGGTTTGAGCCAGATATTGTTATTAATGTGGATGGATTTAATGAGCTAGCATTGCCTTTATCAGATAATTTTGATGCAAAATTACCGGCAGTCTATCCAAGGCAACATAACAGAGCAATTAGCCGGACAGCCTTAGATAATGAATGCGGGGATTACAGTAATTATTTTGTTAAATCTAACTCAAAAATAGCTATTTTTGAATTAGTTGGTTTAATTATAATCAATAACTGTCACAAGGAGATTACGGTGAGTCCAACTGATACTCCCTACTGGGTAGAAAAAAACTCTAAGTCATATACACAGTATGTGAATGAATCAGTTGCTATATGGGCGAGGTCATCTAATTTAATTTATAGCTTCTTAAAGCCAAAAAAAATAAGTTATATTCACGTCTTACAACCAAATCAATACCAAGTAGATAGTAAGGCCTTATCTGAAATTGAGAAAAAAGAATATTTAAGCTTTCCATACTACGGTGACCATATAACTAAAAATTATCATATGTTCACTAAGGATTTAATAAAATCAAATAACTTTACCGACTTAAGGCTAATATTTAAAAATGAAAGTAGAACAGTTTATGCAGATAATTGTTGTCATTTAAATAGCCTTGGAAATAGCATGCTTGCCAGAGAAATTATAATAAGTAATGAGGATTTGTTTAAAAGGCTGCTGCATTAGAAATATTTTATGAAAACTAATATTTGATCGAAAATTTATTCTATGATTTCTTTGATTAACTCTAAAGCACCAGAATTTGATCTTGCAGATGCAAGCGGTAACAAAATTACTTTAAGTCATTTTAAGGGAAAATGGTTAGTAATCTTTTTTTATCCGAAAGATGACACACCTAGCTGCACTAAAGAGGCATGTAATTTTCGTGACGATTACAGCGTAATAAATTCATTGGGTGCTAATGTAATTGGTATTAGCTTGGATAGAACAACTTCACACCAAAAATTTAAGGAAAAATACCAGCTACCTTTCATGCTGCTATCCGACGTCCAAGGTGCGGTTGCAAAAAAATATGGCGCACTTTTTAAATTTATGTTTATAAAATTTGCTAAACGTCACAGCTTTATTATTGATCCCCACGGTTTAATACGAAAAGAGTATAGATCAATTAACTCTTCCACCCATTCCATTCAAATCATAGAAGACCTTAAGTCTCTTCAGCTTAGCAAGTAGTTATTTTTTAATAATATTTTCTAGCATTGTTATACCAAAACTTACCCCAAAACCATTAACATCACTACTTATTCCACCCAAACCACCCTTGCGATTACTTGAGGATAGATCAACGTGTAGCCAAGGAGTATCATTTTCAACAAAACGCCCCAAGAACCTTGCAGCATGTATATGATCCGGACCGCCTTCTAAATTACATTGTTTGATATCGGCAATTTGGCTTTCTAAATCTTCCTCATAATCTTCATCATATGGAAAAGCAGCAATCCTTTCACCAGATTCTACTCCCGCTCCAACTGCCAAACATGCAAGATCAGATTTATTACTTATTACCCCACTATAGCGATCGCCCATTGCGACGTGCATACAACCAGTTAGTGTGGCAAAATCAATGATGGCTTGTGGCTTTTTTCTTGATGCCATTGTTAGAGTGTCTGCCAATACCATTCTACCTTCAGCATCTGTATGAACTATTTCAATAGTTAACCCATTGAGAGCAGTCACAACATCATTTTGTTTGTATGCTTTTGGGCCAATATGATTCTGTGCGATAGCTAACCAACAATCTATATTAACAGGTAGTTTAGCCTCAGTTGCTGCTTGCAATATTCCCAAAACCACAGCAGATCCATTCATATCTTCATGCATTCCACTCATATATTTGGCAGGCTTTAGATTGTGGCCTCCCGTATCAAAACAAATCCCTTTTCCTACCAGAGCGATTGTTTTTTTAGAATTTTTAGCGGTATATTTTAAGTGGACAATTACGGCATCTTCAGGTTCTGAGCCTTGTCCTACCGCAACAAAGGCACCAGCACCCATCTTCTTGAGCTGCACCATACTGTAATCTTTATAAACCCATTTATGTAGCTTTGCTAACTGTTTAATCTTTGCCTTATAAATTGTTGGCGTTAGATTATTAGGTGGGGTAATAGTTAAATTTCTGGTCAACGTATTACCCTTAACCAAGGCTAGAGTTTTGGATAAATCAAACTTATTAATCCCGGCTAAGATTATCTTCTTAAGCACAACATTTTTAGCGCCTTTTTTTAAATTAGGGAGAGCTTGTGAATTAACCAGCGAGACATACACACATGCATTCACCCAAGATTCATTAATATTTTTCGGTAAAAATGATATTGATATTTCAGTAGGTTTCTCCTGAGATAGAATGTTGAAACCTTTCCTTATGAGCGTGTTAATTTTAAAGGTGCTTAAATCGGACGAATATCCGATCCAGCTAATGATTGCTCCATTATCGAGTTCAGTGCTGACTGGTGTTTTACTCAAATCTGTAAGTTTTTTTCCTACACGCTTAAGCTTACTTTTTAACAATGTCTCAAATGGATATTTCTCTGATGCTGGATCAACAACGATTATATGGTGCAAGTTTTTTTTAAGCCCAAGCTCATTGGGTATATTTTTAATAAATTCTATTTTAGTGTTCATAATTGCATCCTATTTTATAAATTATTTATTTTACTTTTAGCAAGAAGTATTTTTGATAGTTTTTTGTATTTTGGCATCATAAATGTTTAGATATAAACTATAATAACCTTATTGACATTTGGTCTCTCCAATAATTTCATAAACATTTTATATTTACAATAAAATACTTTATTTAAAAAATCAAAAGAGGTAAGTTTTTAATGGCTCTAACTCCAGATACTAACAATCAAGAAACACAAGAATGGCTTGATTCATTAAGTTCAGTAATTAATGCTGATGGGCCAGAAAGAGCTCACTTCTTGATTGAGAAGATGATTGACCAGGCACGCCGCTCAGGTACAAACTTACCCTATAATGCTACAACGTCATATATAAATACTATTCCTGTTCACTTACAACAAAGGCACCCAGGTGATCCTGATATGGAGCGAAGAATTCGAGCTCTTATTAGATGGAATTCAGTAATGACCGTACTTAGAGCTAACGAAAAATCTCCTGGCATTGGTGGCCATATAGCTAGCTTCCAATCTGCTGCCACTCTATACGACGTAGGATTCAATCATTTCTTTAGAGGGGCTAATGAGAATTTTGCTGGGGATTTGGTTTATTTTCAAGGGCACTCATCTCCAGGCATCTATGCAAGAGCATTCCTTGAGGGAAGGATGAGCGAGGACCAACTTAATAACTTTCGAATGGAGGCTAGTGGGCAAGGCCTTTCCAGCTACCCGCATCCTTGGCTAATGCCAGATTTTTGGCAGTTCCCTACTGTTTCTATGGGTCTTGGGCCACTCATGGGCATCTATCAGGCACGCTACCTTAAGTATCTTCACGATAGAGGTATTGCAGACACCTCAAATAGAAAAGTATGGGTGTTCTGTGGTGATGGTGAAATGGATGAACCAGAATCACAGGGGGCTATATCTCTTGCAGCAAGAGAAAATCTTGATAATTTAATTTTTGTAATTAACTGTAACCTTCAGAGATTAGATGGCCCAGTTCGAGGTAATGGGAAAATTATCCAAGAGCTAGAATCTAACTTCCGTGGTTCCGGATGGAATGTGCTCAAAGTAATTTGGGGATCTTATTGGGACCCACTTTTTTCAATGGACAAAGATGGTATGCTGAAAAAACGTATGGAAGAATGCGTAGATGGTGAATACCAAAACTTCAAAGCCAAAGGCGGAGCTTATACTCGTGAACATTTTTTTGGTAAGTATCCGGAGCTTCGTGAAATGGTTTCCGCAATGTCAGATGATGATATATGGCGCCTAAATCGTGGGGGGCATGACCCTCATAAAGTCTACGCAGCATATGCTGCAGCAACATCCCATAAGGGACAGCCATCAATTGTACTAGCCAAAACTGTAAAGGGTTATGGTATGGGTGATGCTGGCGAAGGTCAGAACATAACACACCAACAAAAAAGTATGGATATTGAGTCATTAAAAGCCTTTAGAACACGATTTGACTTGCCAGTTAGTGATAAAGAAGTTGAGAGCTTATCTTTTTATAAGCCAGCTAGTGACTCGCCTGAAATTAAATATATGATGGAAAGAAGAAAGGACCTTGGTGGATTCTTGCCGGCACGCCGTAAAAAAACTAAAGCACTTAAAATCCCTGAATTAAGCGCCTTTTCTAATGTCACGAACAGTTCAGGTGATAGAGAAATATCAACTACTATGGCATTCGTGCGTATATTAAGTACGCTAGTTCGTGACAAAGAACTAGGAAAATATATCGTCCCTATAGTCCCTGACGAAGCCAGAACTTTCGGCATGGAAGGCATGTTCAGGCAGCTTGGTATTTATTCATCTGTTGGGCAGCTTTATGAACCTCAAGATTCTGATCAGGTTATGTTTTATAAAGAACAAAAAGATGGCCAGATACTTGAAGAGGGAATCAATGAGGCTGGATCATTCTCTTCATGGATTGCTGCAGCGACGTCCTATAGTCACACTGACATTCAAACGATCCCTTTTTATATTTTTTACTCAATGTTTGGCTTTCAAAGAATTGGTGATTTAGCATGGGCAGCCGGTGACTCGCGTTGCAGAGGATTTCTTTTAGGTGCTACAGCAGGAAGAACAACCCTCAATGGCGAAGGTCTTCAGCACGAAGATGGGCACAGTCATCTTTTAGCTGCAACGATTCCAAACTGCGTTTCTTATGACCCTTGTTTTGCTTATGAGTTAGCAGTCATTATCCAAAATGGATTGGAGAGAATGATCCAAAATCAAGAAGACGTTTATTATTATATTACCGTCATGAATGAAAATTATACTCACCCTGAAATACCTAAAGGAGTTGAACAAGGAATTATTGAAGGTATTTACCCGTTCACAAAATCTAAGATTAAAGGTCCAAAAGTTCAGCTAATGGGAAGTGGTGTTATATTAAGAGAGGTAATTGAGGCTGCAAAAATATTAGAAACTGACTTCAAAGTCGCAGCTGATATATTTAGCGTCACTAGTTTTAACGAGCTAAGAAAAAATGCGTTAGATATTGAACGATGGAATAGATTAAACCCAGGTAAAGATAAAAAATTATCAAATATTGAAAATGCTATCATTGACAAGGAAAGCCCTATTATTGCCTCAACGGACTACATGAAATCCTTTCCTGAGCAGATTGCACGTTTCTTACCTAACCACTTCATTGCTTTAGGTACGGATGGTTATGGAAGGTCAGATAGTCGAGAGGCGTTAAGAGATTTTTTTGAAGTAGATCGTTTCTATATTGTAATTGCTGCATTAAATGCATTAGTTGACGCAAAAAAAATAGATTCGTCCGTCTTGTTAAAAGCAGTTAAAGACTTCAAGCTTGATGGCGATAAACCAAATCCTATGAGCGTATAAGAGATATATATGGCTACTGAAGAAATTTTTATTCCAGATATCGGTAATTTTGATAGTGTGGATGTGATTGAGATCTTAATTAATATTGGCGACTCAATCAATCCAGACGACCCAATGCTAACAGTCGAGTCAGACAAGGCATCTATGGATATACCTGCGCCACATTCGGGTGTTATTAAGGAAATTAAGGTAAGGGTCGGGGATAAAGTTAAACAAGGAAGTCTAGTTGCACTGTTTGAAAAAAATCAAACCTCTACAGAGACTCCTAAAAAACAACCTAATGCAAAAAAAGAAGTAGAAGATATTGCAAGTAAGGTTGCTCTTGAGCCAACGAGTCTGGTCCCTGAACCACCTGCAACCATCAAACCAATTGAAAGACCAATTCCTATTTCTGAAAGTGTTCTTGCTGCAAGCGGAAAAACCAGTCATGCATCGCCCTCTGTAAGAAAGTTTGCACGGAATCTAGGAGTTAATCTTAACTTTGTAAAAGGGTCAGCCCCCAAAAATAGAATAGTGACAGAGGACATTGAGGCCTATGTTAAAGCTGAACTTAGTAAGCCGAGAACAGATGATATGGGCACTCAATTTGCGCCTATCGCCATGCCAGATATTGATTTTTCTGCATTTGGCAGTATAGAAACAAAAAGTTTATCAAAGATAAAGAAAATATCAGGCGCCAACCTGCACCGCAATTGGGTTACAGCTCCGCATGTCACTCAATTTGATGATGCAGATATCACTGACCTTGAAGCCTTTAGAAAATCGATGCAAAAAGAAGCGAATAAGAAAGGTGTGAAATTAACATTGCTTGCATTCATGATGAAAGCCTGTGTGAATGCATTGAGAGCTTACCCTATATTTAATAGCTCTATATCTCCGGATGGTGAAAATATCATTATAAAAAATTATTACAATGTAGGGTTTGCTTGCGACACCCCAGATGGTTTGGTAGTCCCTGTAGTCAAAGATGTATTCACAAAAGATGTATTAGAGATAGCTCAAGACTTAGGTAACTTATCAAATAAAGCAAGGGAACGAAAATTAAAGATGGATGATATGCAGGGTGGATGCTTCACAATATCTAGTCTTGGTGGTATCGGTGGAACAAAATTTACCCCAATTATTAACTGTCCTGAAGTTGCTATTTTAGGTGTCTCAAGGTCGTCGATGCAACCGATTTACAAAAAGGAAACTAAAGAATTTGAGCCTCGCCTTATCCTTCCTCTATCACTATCTTACGATCATCGCGTAGTAGATGGCGCAGATGGTGCAAGATTTACTACCCATTTAAGAGCAATGCTTTCTGATGTCAGAAGATTGCTACTTTAAATTATGGTAAATTCTACTACAGTCAAAATACCAGATATTGGCAACTTTGATAGCGTTGATGTTATTGAAATTCTTATCAATGAAGGTGACGAAATAAGGAAAGAAGACCCACTCATCACAGTAGAGTCAGATAAGGCTTCGATGGATATACCCTCACCAACTGATGGCATAGTCAAAAAAATTCTCACTAAAGTTGGTGATACTGTCAAACAGGGTTCGCCGATTATTGAAGTGAATAGCCTTGAGGTAAGTAAAGAAAAAACTCCAAAAGAAGAAACAGTTTCTATCAAGAAAGAAGAGCCTAAAAAAGATGACGAATCAGCCAAGACAAAAGATATAGCTAAATCTGATCTTGACTGTGATGTAGCGATTCTTGGCTCAGGCCCAGGTGGATATACTGCTGCATTTCGAGCTGCCGACTTAGGACAGTCCGTTATATTAATAGAGCGATATTCTACAATCGGTGGAGTCTGCCTAAATGTTGGCTGTATTCCATCGAAGGCTCTCCTTCATACCGCAAAAGTTATTACTGATGCTGAGGATACAGCCAGTCATGGGGTAACGTTTACCAAGCCAGAAATTGATCTTGAAAAATTACGTGACTGGAAGTCCAATAAAGTAGTTAAAAAGTTAACTATGGGCCTTTCCCAAATG
>Ga0115003_10003478_pt1 | contig 12423 bp, 8 predicted proteins | sample ArcticOcean_MG_C_7_FD_88736 | JGI IMG/M metagenome (GOLD analysis project Ga0115003, IMG submission 88736) | Marine microbial communities from western Arctic Ocean - ArcticOcean_MG_CB11_88 | ecosystem: Environmental > Aquatic > Marine > Oceanic | place: Arctic Ocean: Canada Basin | collected... | reverse complement strand
TTTTGATTTGTTAACATTGTTCGATTTTGTAACTTTAGATACAACAAAAGCATTATATCCATCTCTTTGAGATGTTTTAATGTCTGCTAAAAAGTTACCACAAACCGAAATTGCAGTTACTGGAATTGATGCTCCATCTTCAAGAAAAAGACGTGACATTCCAGCTTTTTTACCTATTAAGCCTATGCTCAATTTAATCTCCTTTTACGGGGCTTGTAACCCTCTATGGCCGCTTATTCGCGTTAAATAAATGAATTAACCCAGGCTTATTTGAACGTCTACCCCTGAAGATAGATCTAATTTCATCAAAGCATCAACTGTTTTATCAGTTGGTTGGATTATATCCATAAGTCTCTTATACGTAACAATCTCATACTGGTCTCTAGCATCTTTATCTTTATGCGGAGATTTCAGTATTGTTGTTCTCTCTTTTTTAACTGGTAAAGGTATTGGTCCATTGACAATTGCACCTGTTTTTTTAACAGTCTCAACTATCAACTTAGCAGAAGCATCGATCAATCTATAATCAAAAGCTTTAAGCCTAATTCTGATTGACTGATTCTCCATTTTTACCTTTATTTATCCTATTAAATTATTCTTTCTAACATTGTGCTTATTGCAAAATGTGGCGTATTCTAAGCTCATACTGGCTATACGTCAACAACAATGACGTGATTAGCTAATATTATTTATGAGTTTTTTAATTGCTCAGCAATCATTTTAGGAACTTCACCATATTTAGTGAATTCCATGGTAAATGTTGCTCTACCTTGTGTTGCAGATCTTAAGTCTGTTGCATATCCAAACATCTCAGCCAAAGGCACTTCTGAAGAAACCTCTTTACCAGATGGAATATCATCCATTCCTAAAATAATACCTCTACGTCTATTAAGATCGCCAACAACATCACCCATATGATCTTCAGGCGTTACAACAACAACTTTCATAATAGGCTCAAGAACGGCCGGGTTAGCTTTCAAAGCTCCTTCTTTAAGAGCGTACGAGCCAGCAATTTTAAATGCCATCTCGTTTGAATCGACATCATGGAATGAACCATCAAACAAAGTAGCTCTAAGGGCTAATAATGGATATCCTGCTATACAACCATTTTTCATTTGTTCTTGAATACCTTTATTTACTGCTGGGATATATTCTTTAGGGATTGATCCGCCAACAATTTTATCAACAAATTCATATTCATCATCCAGTCCCAGAGGCTCAAGTTTCAACCATACATGTCCATACTGACCCTTACCACCACTCTGTCTAACAAATTTACCTTCTACTTCAACTGTTTCCTTAATAGTTTCTCTATAAGAAACTTGTGGCTTGCCTATATTTGCTTCAACTGAAAACTCTCTTCTCATTCTGTCAACAAGAACATCTAAGTGAAGCTCTCCCATACCAGATATGATTGTTTGACCTGACTCCTCATCACTATGAACTCTAAATGAAGGATCTTCTTGGGCTAACTTACCTAAAGCTAAAGACATTTTTTCTTGGTCTGGTTTTGATTTAGGTTCAACAGCAACTGATATTACTGGTTCTGGAAAATCCATTCTCTCTAAAACAATTGGCTTATCCAAGCTAGATAAAGTATCACCAGTGGTAACATCTTTAAGTCCTATACAGGCTGCAATATCACCCGCTCTAACTTCTTTAATTTCTTCTCTGTTATTTGCATGCATCTGAACCATTCTTCCAACTCTTTCTTTTTTAGATTTTGTTGAGTTAATAACTGCATCTCCTACATTCAATACGCCTGAGTAAACTCTTATAAATGTCAGTGTGCCAACAAAAGGATCTGTAGCAATTTTAAAGGCAAGTGCAGAGAATGGCTCATCATCAGATGATTTTCTTACATCTGGAACTTCGTCCTCTTTACTGTTATTTGGAATAACACCTGTGATTGCTTTAACTTCATCTGGAGCAGGAAGGAATTCAATAATAGCATCAAGCATAGCTTGAACGCCTTTATTTTTGAAGGCCGAACCACACAAGCCTACGATTAATTCATTAGCCAGTGATCTAATTCTAAGGCCAGCCTTAATTTGCTCAATTGATAGTTCTCCAGATTCAAGATATGTATCCATTAATTCTTCATTTGCTTCAGCTGCAGCTTCAACCATTTCTTCTCTTAACTCATTACACCTTCCTAGAATATCTTCAGGAATTTCTCTAGAATCAAAGGTAAGCCCCTGATCGTCTTCATTCCAATAAATAGCTCTCATGTTAATTAAATCAACAACACCTTTGAAGTCTTCTTCTGTTCCAATATTATATTGGATAGGGATAATGTTAGCGCCTAGTCTGTCTTTAATCTGAGCAACAACTCGCTCAAAGTTTGCTCCCGCTCTATCCATTTTATTAATAAAGACGATTCTAGGTACTTCGTATCTATTTGCTTGTCTCCATACAGTTTCTGACTGAGGCTCAACTCCAGATGTACCGCAAAAAACTACTACAGCTCCATCTAGAACTCTTAGAGATCTTTCTACTTCAATTGTGAAGTCAACGTGACCTGGTGTATCAATAATATTTATTCTGTGCTGAGGGAACTGTTGTTCCATACCGCTCCAAAAACATGTAGTAGCAGCAGATGTAATTGTTATTCCTCTTTCTTGCTCCTGCTCCATCCAATCCATAGTAGCTGCGCCATCATGCACTTCACCAATTTTATGAGATAGACCAGTATAAAAAAGAACTCTTTCAGTTGTCGTCGTTTTGCCTGCATCAACGTGGGCACAAATCCCAACATTACGATATTTGTTTAAAACAATTTGTCTAGACATAATTTATATTTTGTTAATGATTAAAATCTAAAATGAGAGAATGCTTTGTTAGCTTCAGCCATTTTATGAACATCTTCTCTTTTACGAACAGCAGATCCTTTCTTCTGAGATGCATCCATTAATTCTCCGGCCAATCTAAGATTCATATTTTTCTCACTTCTCTTACGAGCAGCTTCAACAATCCATCTCATTGCAAGCGCTTGTCTTCTAGAAGGTCTAATTTCAATAGGGACTTGGTAATTAGCCCCGCCAACTCTTCTAGATTTAACTTCAACAACTGGACTTACTTCATCCAGAGCTTTCATAAAGATTCCTAGCGGATCTTCTTTTAAAGTTTTTTCAACTTGCTCAAAAGCACCATAAACAATTTTCTCAGCAATAGATTTTTTACCATCTTTCATTAGGTTATTCATGAACTTAGCAAGAATTACATCTTTATATTTAGGATCTGGTAAAACTTTTCTCTTCTCGGGACTTCTTCTTCTTGGCATAATTATTTACCTTTTTTGGCTCCATATTTAGATCTTCTTTGTTTACGATTGGCAACACCAGATGTGTCTAGCGTTCCTCTAACTGTGTGATATCTAACACCCGGAAGATCTTTAACTCTTCCGCCACGTATTAATACCAATGAATGCTCTTGGAGGTTATGTCCTTCTCCACCAATATAAGATGTGACTTCAAATCCACTAGTTAATCTAACTCTACATACCTTTCTTAAAGCAGAATTTGGTTTCTTTGGAGTTGTTGTATATACACGTGTGCAAACACCTCTTCTTTGAGGACATGCAACAAGTGCGGGAACGTCAGTCTTTCGAACTTTAGGGTTCCTAGACTTCTTAATTAATTGATTTATTGTAGCCATAATTTTTATTTTTAGTTAGGACGCGATTCTATAGAGCATGTTGATCGCGGTCAAGATTATTCCTCGTTTTCTTGAAGACCTTCCCTTAGCGCTGCTTCTATATCGTCAGCGGATAAGGTCGTCTCTTCAATATCGTTTTGTTTTTTATTCTTTAATCTGTCATGGAATTCCATACCTGTTCCAGCAGGTATTAGTCTTCCAACAACAACATTTTCTTTTAGACCTCTAAGATGATCTTTCTTACCAGTAACCGCAGCTTCAGTTAAAACTCTAGTTGTTTCCTGGAATGAAGCAGCTGATATAAATGAATCTGTTGATAGAGAAGCTTTGGTAATACCTAACAACACTCTTTCAAACTCAGCAGGAGTTTTTCCAGATTTTTCAACTTTCGCATTCTCTTCCTTGAGTTCTGCATAGCTAACCACATCGCCTTGGATGAATTTAGTATCACAACCATCTATGATTAATGCTTTTCTTAACATCTGCCTTAATATCGTTTCAATATGCTTGTCATTAATTGATACACCTTGCAGTCTATAAACATCCTGTATTTCATTAACAATAAAGTTTGTAAGAGCGGGAATTCCTTTAAGCCTTAAAATATCATGAGGGCTATATGGGCCATCAGAAATAATATCTCCTTTAGAAATTCTCTCCCCTTCAAATACAGATAACGTTCTGTGTTTTGGAATTAACATTTCAGTATTTTGAGCTTTCTTAGTAGCTCCTTCAGGAGTAATAACAAGCCTAATTTTACCTTTTGTTTCTTTTCCAAAAGAAATAATACCCGTTTCTTCTGATAGAACAGATGCATCTTTTGGCTTTCTAGCCTCAAATAAATCTGCAACTCTAGGAAGTCCACCTGTAATATCTTTAGTTTTTGATGCAACTAAAGGCATTCTAGCAATAACCTCACCAGCTGTTAGTTTTTGACCATTTCTTAAGTTAACTAGTCCGCCTGCTGGTAATGGGTATTCGGCAGGAACTTTAAACTCACCGATTATTACTGGTTTACCTTTGGAATCGACAATTTGCACTTTAGGTGCCAATTCTCTTCCTGTAGTTGGTCTATCTGATACATCGATGATTTCAATACTAGAAAGTCCTGTTAGCTCATCCATTTGCTCTCTAACAGTAACTCCATCTTCAATATCAATAAATTTAATTTTTCCAGATGCTTCAGCAATAATTGGACGTGTGTATGGATCCCAAGAGGCAACTTTAGTACCGATCTTAAGATCAGCATTATTTTTAACTTCTAAAGTAGCGCCATAAGGAACTTTATATTGTTCAGTTATTTTACCGTTAGGCTCTGTAATAGTCGCCATACCATTTCTTGAAACTACAACCTCAAGCTTATCTTTATTAGTAACTGTTTTCATTTCTTCTGAGAATGAAACAACACCTAAGTTTTTATTAAAGATTGCATTATCTTCAGATGTACTTGACGCAGCTCCACCGATATGGAAAGTACGCATAGTTAACTGTGTTCCAGGCTCGCCAATAGACTGAGCGGCTACAACACCGACCGCTTCTCCTCTATGAACCAAATGACCTCTAGCTAAATCTCTTCCATAACATGATGAACAAACTCCAATTGAAGCCTCACATGTCATTGGAGATCTAACTTTTAAAGTAGATAGATTCAATGAATCAATACTATCAACAGCATCTTCATCAAGCATAGTATCTTTAGCAAATAATTCCTTGCCATCATTATCAAATATAGGCTCTGCAATAACTCTTCCTAATATTCTATCTGTAAGTGCTTGAATAATTTCTCCGCCATCAATAATTGATGTAACAGTGATTGACTCAGATGTACCACAGTCAGCAATATTAATAACAGAATCCATGGAGACATCGCACAATCTTCTTGTTAAGTAACCTGAGTTAGCTGTTTTAAGCGCTGTATCTGCAAGACCTTTTCTAGCTCCATGAGTCGAGATAAAGTACTGAAGAACTGACAAGCCTTCTCTAAAGTTAGCAGTAATAGGTGTCTCTATAATAGATCCATCCGGTTTAGACATAAGGCCTCTCATTCCAGAAAGCTGTCTTATCTGTGCAGGGGATCCCCTGGCACCTGAATCTGCATATATATATACGGAGTTAAATGAAGATTGTTCTACTTTTTTTCCATCAGGAGTAATAGCTATTTCCACACTAATTTTTTCCATCATGGCTTTTGCTACTTGCTCATTAGCCCTGGACCAGATATCAATAACCTTGTTATATCTTTCCCCTCTAGTAACTAGGCCTGAATTAAATTGCTTTTCAATAGCCTTAACTTCTTTTTCAGAGGTTTCAATAATTTTTGATTTTTCATCCGGAATAACAAAATCATTAACCCCAATAGAGGAACCTGATCTTGTTGAAAAATCAAAACCTAAGTACATAAGTTGGTCAGCAAAAATAACAGTCTTTTTAAGACCTGATTTTCTGTATGAAATATCCACTAATTTAGAAATTAATTTTTTATTTAGGACTTTATTTATGTTTTCAAATCCAACTTCTATTGGAGTTATTCTCCATATTAAAACTCTTCCAACAGTAGATTCATGAATAGATGTTTCGCCATCTGCATCTTTAATTCTTACTTTAACTGGAGAGTGAACTTTTAATGTCTCAGTTCCAAAAGCTCTTAAAACTTCATCAGGATCACTGAACACTCTTCCTCCACCAGTAGCACTAGCGTTATCACGAGTCATATAATAAAGACCTAAAACAATATCTTGAGTTGGACTGATTACTGGAGATCCATCAGCTGGTGATAGGATATTATTTGTAGACATCATTAAGGCTCTTGCTTCAAGCTGCGCTTCCAAGGTTAAAGGAACGTGAACAGCCATTTGGTCACCATCAAAATCAGCATTAAATGCAACACAGACCAAAGGATGAAGTTGGATAGCTTTTCCTTCTATAAGTTTTGGTTCAAAGGCTTGTAAGCCTAATCTATGTAATGTAGGGGCTCTATTAAGCATTACTGGATGCTCTCTAATAACATCTTCAAGAACTTCCCAAACTTCAGGAGTTTCTCTTTCTACTAATTTCTTAGCAGCTTTAATAGTAGTAGCTAATTCTCTTTCTTCTAATTTTCCATATACAAAAGGTTTAAATAGCTCAAGTGCCATTTTCTTAGGTAATCCACACTGATGTAATCTAAGTGTAGGACCTGAAACAATTACAGATCTTCCTGAATAATCAACCCTTTTACCAAGAAGGTTTTGTCTAAATCTACCGCCCTTACCTTTAATCATATCCGCAAGAGATTTTAATGGTCTTTTATTGGTACCGGTAATAACTCTTCCTCTTCTTCCGTTATCAAGTAATGCATCTACAGACTCTTGGAGCATTCTTTTTTCATTTCTTACAATGATTTCAGGAGCACTTAATTCAAGAAGTCTTTTTAGTCTGTTATTTCTATTAATAACTCTTCTATATAAGTCATTTAGATCTGAAGTTGCGAATCTTCCACCTTCAAGAGGTACTAAAGGTCTTAAGTCTGGCGGTAGAACTGGCAATACATTCATCACCATCCATTCAGGTCTATTTCCAGATTCATTAAACGCTTCTAACAGCTTTAATCTTTTAGAAAGTTTTTTTAACTTTGTTTCTGAGTTAGTTTGAGGAATTTCTTCTCTTATGATTCTTATTTCATCATTGATATCAAGCTCTTCAAGTAAAACTTGAACAGCTTCAGCACCCATTCCAGCAGAGAATTCGTCACCGAACTCTTCATACTTTTCAACCCACTCTTCTTCTGTCAAGATTTGACCTTTTTCTAATTCAGTAAGCCCAGGATCTGTGACTATGTAGCTTTCAAAGTATAAAACTCTCTCTATTTCTCTTAGAGTTGTATTTAATAGAAGCCCTATTCTTGATGGTAAAGATTTAAGAAACCAAATATGAGCAACTGGTGCTGCTAAGTCAATATGGCCCATTCTTTCTCTTCTAACCTTGGCAAGAGTTACCTCTACTCCACATTTCTCACAAACAACCCCTCTATGCTTCATTCGCTTATATTTACCACAGATACATTCGTAATCCTTTATAGGTCCAAATATTTTTGAGCAAAATAAACCATCTCTTTCTGGTTTAAAAGTTCTATAGTTTATAGTCTCAGGTTTTTTAACCTCGCCAAACGACCAAGATTTAATTACTTGAGGAGAAGCTAGCCCTGCAGAAATGGTAGTGAAACCATCCTGCCCTTGTTTCAATGAATTTAATAAGTCTCTCAATTTTATCTCCTAGTTTTCTGAATCTAATTCGAGGTTAATTCCTAATGATTTAATTTCTTTACTAAGAACATTAAATGATTCCGGTATAGAGGCATCCATTTCATATTTTCCGGCAACAATATTTTTATACATCTTCGTCCTTCCAGCTACGTCATCAGATTTAACTGTTAACATTTCTTGAAGAGTGTATGAGGCTCCATAAGCCTCTAATGCCCAAACTTCCATTTCACCAAATCTCTGGCCACCAAATTGAGCTTTACCACCTAATGGTTGCTGAGTAACTAAGCTATATGAGCCTGTAGACCTTGCATGCATTTTGTCGTCAACTAAATGATTTAGTTTAATAATATACATATAACCCACAGTTACAGGTCTATCAAACTGAGTCCCTGTTCTGCCATCATATAAAGTAAATTGACCAGATTCTGGAAGGTCTGCTAATTTTAATAAGTCTTTAACTTCGCTCTCCTTTGCTCCATCAAACACTGGCGTAGCTATCGGAAGTCCATCCCTAAGATTATTAGCAAGTTCAAGTATTTCAGCATTATTAAAAGAATTTATATCCTCTTTATTAGCTGCATTGGTGTTGTATAACTTGTCTAAGTAGTCTTTAAGCTCTGCTGGCTTCGCGTTGGCTTTCAACATATTGTCAATTTTTTTACCAATACCTTTTGCAGCACAACCCATATGAGTTTCTAAAATCTGTCCAACGTTCATCCTAGACGGAACACCAAGTGGGTTCAATACTATATCAACAGGATCTCCATTTACATCATAAGGCATATCTTCAACAGGCATGATTTCTGAAATAACACCCTTATTACCATGACGGCCTGCCATCTTATCACCTGGCTGAATTCTCCTCTTTATAGCTAAATAAACTTTAACAATTTTAATGACCCCAGGTGCGAGGTCATGACCTCGAATAATCTTAGCTCTTTTAGCTTCGTATCTAGCCTTAATATCTTTTATATATGCGTTGTAGCTTTTTTCCGTATCTTCAATTACATCATTAGTACTATCTTCAGCAGTCCTGATTGAGAATATGTTATTAAGGACAAGTGACTCTAGCAACTCATCTGAAAGAAGGTCGCCCTTTTTCAAACCGTTTCCTTTAATTGCCTTCTTACCTTTAAGAAGTTCACTCAATCTTGTCTTAGTGGCTTGTTCAACGACAGAAGCTTCATCATCTGAATTTTTCTTAGTTTCATCTAAATGATCTTGTTCAATTGCTTGAGTTCTTAGATCTTTCTCAACGCCATCTCTAGTAAAGACCTCAACACCAATTACCGTTCCTTTTGAACTTGCTCTTTGGGATGTATCTTTTACATCAGATGCTTTTTCACCAAAAATTGCTCTTAATAGTTTTTCTTCTGGTGATAATTGGGTTTCTCCTTTAGGGGTAATTTTACCAACCAATATATCGCCTGGGTCTACCTCTGCTCCAACATAAACCATCCCACACTCATCTAGTTTATTTAGAGATCCTTCTCCAACATTTGGAATATCAGCAGTAATTTCTTCTGATCCAAGTTTTGTATCACGAGCAACGCAAACGATTTCTTGAATGTGGATTGATGTAAATCTATCCTCTCTTGCAACTTTTTCAGATATTAATATTGAATCCTCAAAGTTATAGCCGTTCCAAGGCATAAATGCGATCCTAATATTTTGACCTAATGCAAGCTCTCCATTATCAATTGAAGGGCCGTCTGCAAGAACATCGCCAGTTTTTACAACATCACCAACTCTAACAATTGGTTTTTGATTTATGCACGTATTTTGATTTGACCTAGTGTATTTAATAAGATTGTAAACATCAGCAGCTGATTTTGCTTTTTTGTCTGTAACCCTAACAACGATTCTAGCTGCATCAACATTCTCAACAACACCTGAGTGTTTAGCAACAATACAAACACCAGAATCTCTAGCTACAACAGATTCAAGACCAGTACCAACTAGAGGCTTTTCTGCCCTTAGAACAGGAACTGCTTGACGCTGCATATTTGATCCCATTAGCGCCCTGTTAGCATCATCATGCTCTAGGAAAGGAATTAGTGAAGCAGCAATCGACACAACCTGTTGAGGTGATACATCCATGAGATCAACTCTTTCTGGAGACATCAACTCAAACTCACTTGCATGCCTTACAGCTACAAGATCATCAACAAATTTATTATCTTTATCTAAAGTAACACTAGCCTGAGCAATAACATACTCTGACTCGTCAATTGCAGATAAGTAAATGATTTCATCAGTGACTTTTCCATTCTTAACTTTTCTATATGGAGTTTCAATAAAACCATACTGATTTGTTCTTGAATATGATGCAAAAGAGTTAATAAGGCCAATATTTGGTCCTTCCGGAGTCTCAATTGGGCAGACTCTCCCATAATGAGTTGGGTGAACATCCCTAACTTCAAACCCTGCTCTTTCTCGTGTTAAGCCGCCCGGTCCTAAAGCAGAAACTCTTCTTTTATGAGTAATTTCAGATAGTGGATTATTTTGATCCATAAACTGAGATAACTGACTTGAGCCAAAGAACTCTTTGATAGCAGCTGTTACTGGTTTTGCATTAATCAAATCTTGCGGACCTAACTCATCTGCTTCAGCCATACTTAATCTTTCTCTAACCGCTCTTTCTACCCTTATTAAACCTACTCTAAATTGGTTAGCGGTCATTTCTCCAACTGATCTTACTCTTCTATTTCCAAGGTGATCAATATCATCAACAATATCATGACCATCTCTAATATTTACGATTCCTTTCATTACCTCAATAATGTCTTCTTTGTCTAAGGTATGAGGACTATCTTTCTCACCGTCTAATTTTAGACGCCTATTAAATTTCATTCTTCCAACTTCAGAAAGGTCATATCTTTCTTCATTAAAGAAGAGATTATTAAATAATGTTTCAGCGGAATCCTTGGTTGGCGGCTCGCCAGGTCTCATCATTCTATATATCTCTACTAAAGCTTCAAGCCTGTTTGAGGTTGGGTCTGTTCTAAGTGTATTAGAAATGTATGGACCTTTATCTAATTCATTAATGAAAAGACACTTAATTTCAACAATCTTATTTTCTTTAAGTGACTCTAGGACTGTCATATCTATTTCTGTATTAGCAGAAAATAAAATTTCTCCAGTCTCTTTATTAAAAATGTCTTTTGATAAAACCTTTCCAATTAAATATTCTTCAGAAAGAGTTATCTCGCTCACTTTAGAGCTAGATAATTCTTTAATATGCCTAGCTGTGATTCTCTTTCCGGCTTCGACATAAACCTTACTTTTAACTTTAATATCAACTGATAAAGTCTCGCCTCTTAATCTCTCTGGGATAAGAGCAAGCTTTACAGTTTCCTTATCAAGGGTGAAGAAGTCTTCTTCATAAAATCTTGATAAAATTTCTTCAGTACCCATATCCAATGCTCTTAGCATAATAGTTGCAGGTATCTTTCTTCTTCTGTCAATTCTACTAAATAAAATATCCTTAGGATCAAATTCAAAATCAAGCCATGAGCCTCTGTAAGGAATTACCCTTGCAGAATATAAAACCTTTCCAGAAGAGTGAGTTTTCCCTTTATCATGATCATAAAAAACACCAGGCGATCTATGAAGCTGAGCTACAACAACCCTTTCTGTTCCGTTGACAACGAAAGATGCGTCATCGGTCATTAATGGGACTTCGCCCATAAATACTTCGCCTTCTTTTATATCCTTAACTTCTTTAAAATTTGACTCTCTATCGTATATGACTAATTTAACTTTAATTCTTAATGGAGCTGAGTAAGATAACCCTTGAACAAGACATTCTTGAACATCATAGGTATTCTTACCGAGCTCATAAGAGACATACTCAAGAGCAGCATTACCTGAAACACTTTTAATAGGAAATAAAGATTTAAAAACTTCTTCGAGTCCTTGTTTTTTTCTTGCCTCAGGTGCCGTATCAGCCTGCAAAAATTCAGAATAAGATTTAGTTTGAGTTTCAACAAGGTTAGGCAGATCCATTACCTTTTTAAAAGTACCAAAGTTTTTTCTTATTCTTTTCTTTTCTGTGTAACTGTATGACATAAATGCGCCTTTTTTTTAATATTTATATGTTAATAGTTCTATTTAGCTTCAGCTGTTGCGCCTGCTTCGATTAACTGAGTAACCATTGCCGTTGCATCATCCTTGCTTGCACCTTCTTTTACAGTAGTTGGCGCGCCATCAACCATATCTTTAGCTTCTTTTAATCCAAGTCCAGTGATAGCTCTTACCGCTTTAATTACTTGAACTTTTTGAGCTCCTGCTGCAGTTAATACCACATCAAAAGCACTTTGCTCTTCAGCTGCTGGAGCATCTGCTCCGCCTGCTGCTGGTGCTGCTGCAACTGCTGCGGCGGCTGTAACACCAAACTTTTCTTCAATAGCAGAAATAAGATCTACAAGATCCATTACTGACATTTCTTCTATGGTTTTTAAAATATCTTCTTTACTAGTTGCCATTCTAATTCTCCTTATAATTTAGGCAGATGCCTGTTTTTTGT
>Ga0115003_10003477_pt1 | contig 12423 bp, 8 predicted proteins | sample ArcticOcean_MG_C_7_FD_88736 | JGI IMG/M metagenome (GOLD analysis project Ga0115003, IMG submission 88736) | Marine microbial communities from western Arctic Ocean - ArcticOcean_MG_CB11_88 | ecosystem: Environmental > Aquatic > Marine > Oceanic | place: Arctic Ocean: Canada Basin | collected... | reverse complement strand
TAAAAGTTAATGAACCAACAAAAGGATCGTTTGCTACTTTGAACGCTAGAGCAGAGAAAGGTTCGCTATCACCAAATTTCATTTGAACTTTATCTTCTGTCCCAAGTTTAGTTCCTTCAATAGAACCTATGTCCATTGGGCTAGGTAAATAATCGACAACAGCATCTAAGAGAGGTTGCACACCTTTGTTTTTAAAAGCTGAACCTGTTGTTATTGGAACAAAATTAAATCCTAACGTACCTTTTCTTATGCATTTTTTTAAATCCGATTCTGAAGGTTCTTTACCTTCGAGGTATGCTTCCATTAATTTCTCATCTTCTTCAACAGCCATTTCAACTAATTCTTTTCTATATTTATCTGCTTTTTCTTTTAAATCTGCAGGAATATCAACAATCTCAAATTTTGCTCCCAAATCTTCATTTTGCCAAATAACAGCTTTCATTTTTACAAGATCTACAATACCTTTTAATTCAGCTTCAGAACCTACTGGAATTTGTAAAATAAGTGGTTTACAGCCCAACCTATCTTTAATCATATTAACGCACATATAAAAATCAGCACCAGTTCTGTCTAGCTTGTTTACAAAACATATTCTTGGAACTTTATACTTGTCAGCTTGTCTCCAAACAGTTTCTGATTGAGGTTCTACGCCTGCAACACCATCGAAAACACAAACAGCACCATCTAAAACTTTAAGTGATCTTTCAACTTCAATAGTAAAATCAACGTGTCCAGGTGTATCTATAATATTTATTCTATGGTCATTCCAAAAACAAGTAGTTGCGGCAGAGGTTATTGTTATTCCACGTTCCTGTTCTTGTTCCATCCAATCCATTGTTGCAGCTCCATCATGTACTTCACCAATTTTATGACTTTTACCTGTATAATATAGAATTCTTTCAGTTGTTGTTGTTTTGCCAGCATCTATATGTGCCATGATGCCAATGTTTCTATATTTATCTAATGTGTATTTAGTTGTCATATTTATTTACCATCTAAAATGTGCAAAAGCTTTATTGGACTCTGCCATTTTATGTACATCTTCTCTTTTTTTAATTGCTGAACCTTTGTTTTGCGAGGCGTCTAAAATTTCTGAATATAATTTTTCTGCCATTGTTTTGTTTTTTCTTTTTCTAGTAGCGTCCATTAACCATCGTAATGCTAGAGCTTGTGCTCTTTTTGATTTAACTTCAACGGGCACTTGGTAAGTAGCTCCACCTACTCTTCTAGATCTGCATTCTAAATTAGGCTTAACGTTACTGATTGCAGAATTAAATATTTTTAATGGATCTTCATTATTCTTAGATTTAATTTTATCTAAAGCATCATATAAAATTTTTTCTGCAGTAGATCTTTTTCCATCGTACATGATGGAGTTAATAAATTTTGATACTACCTCTGAATGAAATTTAGGATCAGGATAAACTTTTCTAACGGGTGCTTTTCTTTTTCTTGACATAATTTTTATTTAGGTTTTTTTGTTCCGTACAAAGATCTTCTTTTTTTACGATTTGCAACGCCTTGAGTATCTAAATTTCCTCTTAAAATATGGTAACGAACACCCGGTAAATCTTTTACTCTGCCGCCTCTTAATAAAACAACTGAGTGCTCTTGCAAATTATGCCCTTCACCTGGAATGTATGCCGTAACCTCAAAACCATTTGATAATCGCACTCTTGCAACTTTCCTTAAAGCTGAGTTAGGTTTTTTTGGAGTTGTTGTATAAACTTTTAGGCAAACGCCACGTTTAAGAGGTTGTTGCTCTAAAGCAGGAACTTTATTTCGAGTAATCTGTTTAACTCTACTTTTTTTAATTAATTGATTAATAGTTGGCATAATAAAATTTTGAAATAGAAATAAGGATAGCTTTTAAAGCTTTTTAGTTAGTGTTTAAGACTACAAAGTGTCTTACTTCTAACATTCAAAATGTGCCGTAAACTAACATTGAAACGGAAAAAGTCAATATTTATTGGTTATATTATCAATGTTAAGCTGTTTGTTCGGAGGCGGGTGGTGCGGCTTCTAGCTCTTTCTTTTTAATATCTTCTAATCTAGCCTTATCTTGGTCTCTAGCCCGTTTATCCCAATCTATTTTTGTAAGCCCTGTTCCTGCTGGGACTAATCTTCCCACTATAACGTTCTCTTTTAAGCCTTCTAGTTTATCTACTTTACCTTTTATAGAAGCATCTGTTAATACACGAGTAGTTTCTTGGAATGAAGCCGCTGAGATAAATGAATTAGTCTGCAAAGAAGCTTTTGTTATACCGAGCAAAATTCTCTCGAAAATAGCCGGTTTTTTCTTCTCACTTCTTAACTCTTGATTAATTTTGTTTATATCAAGTAAATCTATCACCTCACCTAATAATAGTTCCGACTCACCTGGGTCTTTTATTTCTACTCTTTTTAACATTTGTCTTACAATAGTTTCAATATGCTTGTCGTTAATAACTACACCTTGAAGTCTATAAACCTCTTGAACTTCTGTTACAAAATATTCTGTTAGCTTTTCAACGCCTAAAACTCTTAAAATATCATGAGGTAAAGGAGCTCCATCTAGTAAGTATTCACCTTTTTTAATTTTTTCTCCCTGATTAAAATTAACATGTTTTCCTTTAGGTATTAAATAATTTGAAGTTTCACCGTTCGAAGCAACAATTGAGATTTTTTGTTTTCCTCTTACTTCTTTGCCAAATTCAATGACTCCATCATTTTCTGCAATAATAGCACTATCTTTAGGTTTTCTAGCTTCAAACAATTCAGCGACTCTCGGTAAACCACCCGTAATATCTTTTGTTTTAGATGTTTCTTTAGGTAATCTAGCCAAAACATCTCCTGCAGATATTTTTTGACCATCTTTTACAGATAAAATTGTATCCGGAACAAGATAATATCTTGCTTCATTTCCATCAGCTTTTTTAATAATTTCACCTTTATCATCTCTTAGTGTTATTCTAGGTTTTAGCTCAGAATTTTTAGTCAATGACTTCCAATCTGTGACTGATTTAGTTGATACTCCTGTCGCATCGTCTAATGTTTCTGTTAATGAAGTTCCTTCAGTCAAATCCATATAATTTACGATTCCCGCTGTTTCAGCTATTACTGGAAGTGTATAAGGATCCCATTCGGCAATTTTTTTTCCTTTTACAATCATATCGCCATCTTTAAAAAATAATTTTGATCCATAATTAACTTTGTATATAGCTAATTGTCTTTCACTTGCATCTTCAACACTTAACTGAGTATTTCTTCCCATTACTATTATATTTTTTTTTGAATCCTCGATTAAGTTTTTATTTATTATATTTAATTTTCCCTCCGTTTGAGAAACTATTTGAGATTCTTCTTTGATTGATGCTGTTCCACCTACGTGGAAGGTTCTCATTGTTAATTGTGTTCCAGGTTCACCGATTGACTGCGCCGCAATCATTCCAACGGCTTCACCGATACTAACTAATTTTCCTCTAGCAAGATCTCTTCCATAACAAACTTGGCAAACACCTTTGGTTGAAGCACATGTAATTACAGAATAAACATTTACTGATTTTACACCCGCTGCATCAATTTTTTCACAATCAAATTCATCAATTAATTTATCTTTTTTAATAATTATTTCTCCTGTTACAGGATTTTTGATATCCTCGGCTATAACTCTTCCTAAAACTCTCTCAGATAAAGTAACTAATATGTTTCCACCTTCTATAATTTCAGAAATCGTTACTGATGATCTTTTCTTAGGATCACATTCTGCTTTTGTAATCTGCACATCTTGTGCTACATCACATAATCTTCTTGTTAAATAACCAGAGTTAGCTGTTTTTAAAGCCGTATCCGCCAAACCTTTTCTAGCGCCATGGGTAGAGTTAAAATATTCTAATACTGACAAACCTTCTTTGAAATTTGAAATGATAGGAGTTTCAATAATCTCTCCAGAAGGTTTAGCTATTAGCCCTCTCATTCCTGCTAACTGCTTCATTTGCGCTTGGGACCCTCTGGCACCGGAGTCAGCCATCATATAAACTGAGTTTGTTTCTATTCTATCGTCGTCATAAATTTTTTCCGCTGAAGAAATCTCTTTCATCATTTCATTTGCGACAGTATCAGTGCACTTAGACCAGATATCAACGACTTTGTTATATTTTTCACCTCTTGTTATTAGACCATCAGAGTATTGTTTTTCATATTCCTCAATTTGTTTTTTAGTATTTCCAATCAAATTTTCTTTTGTTTTAGGAATAAGTAAATCATCTTTTCCAAATGAAATTCCTGCTTTAAAAGCATGTTTAAATCCCAGAGATTTAATTCTATCACAAAAAATAACTGTTTCTTTCTGTCCACAAAATCTGAATATTGTATCTATAACTTCAGAAACATGTTTTTTTGTTAACAGCCTATTTACTAGAGAAAATTTAATATTGTGATTAATGGGTAATATATTTGCTAATAAAAATCTACCTGCTGTGCTTGTGAATTTTTCAATTTTGGTAGATCCCTCTTTATCGATTGTTTTATATGTTGAGATTATTTTTGAGTGTAAGCTAATAGATTTGCTTTCAAGTGCTAACTCAATTTCATCAACATTGGAAAAAATACCCTTTGGTTTTTTATCATTTTCATCAGCTTGAGATAAGTAATAAATACCTAAAACGATATCCTGACTTGGTACAATAATTGGTTTACCATTAGATGGACTTAAAATATTGTTAGTTGACATCATTAAAACTCTTGCTTCTAATTGAGCCTCTAAACTTAATGGTATGTGTACTGCCATTTGATCACCATCAAAATCTGCATTGAAAGCCGCGCAAACTAAAGGATGTAGTTCTATAGCGTTACCTTCAATTAACTTAGCCTCAAAAGCTTGAACACCTAATCTGTGAAGAGTTGGTGCCCGATTCAATAAAACAGGATGCTCTCTTATGATGTGTTCCAAGCAATCCCATACTTCACTTTTTTCCTTTTCTACTAATCTTTTTGCCTGTTTAATAGTTGTTGCTAAACCTAATTTATCTAATCTTGCATACAAGAAAGGTTTAAATAATTCTAAAGCCATTTTTTTGGGTAAACCGCACTGATGTAGTTTAAGTTCAGGGCCAACTACAATCACCGATCTTCCAGAGTAATCAACTCTTTTCCCAAGTAGATTTTGTCTAAATCTACCTTGTTTCCCTTTAAGCATTTCCGCTAAGGACTTAAGTGGTCTTTTGCCAGTTCCAGTAATTACTCTGCCTCTTCTACCATTATCAAATAGTGCATCCACGGACTCTTGAAGCATTCTTTTTTCATTTCTTACAATTATATCTGGTGCTTTAAGATCAAGAAGTCTTTTTAAACGGTTATTTCTATTAATTACCCTTCTATATAAATCATTTAAATCGGAAGTAGCGAATCTTCCGCCATCTAATGGTACGAGAGGTCTTAATTCTGGTGGTATTACTGGTACGGATGTTAAAATCATCCATTCAGGTTTGTTTCCAGATGATATGAATGATTCTATTAATTTTAATCTTTTAATCGTTCTTTCTTCAGTAACTTTTGATTTAATTTCAGGCAAAGATTCTCGTAATTTCTTTTGTTCCTTTTTAAGATCTAAATTGATTAAAATTTCTCTTATAGCTTCCGCTCCTATTCCGGCCGTGAAGGAATCTTCACCAAATTCATCTTGAAATTTAATAAGAGCTTCTTCAGATAACAGTTGACCTTTTGTAAGAGTGGTTAAACCGGGTTCTACTACAATAAAACTTTCAAAATATAAAACTTTTTCGACTTCCTTCAACTTCATATCTACAGCTAGAGATATTCTACTTGGTAAAGATTTTAGAAACCAAATATGTGCTACAGGGCAAGCAAGATCTATATGGCCCATTCTTTCTCTTCTAACATTTGATTTAGTTACTTCTACTCCGCATTTTTCGCATATAATGCCTCTAAACTTCATACGCTTATATTTGCCACATAAGCATTCATAATCTTTTACTGGTCCAAAAATTCTTGAACAAAACAATCCATCTTTTTCTGGTCTAAAAGTTCTGTAATTGATAGTTTCAGGTTTTTTAATTTCGCCATATGACCAAGATCTAATTTTTTCTGGACTGGCTATAGTAATTTTAATGCTATTAAAATTATTTTCAGGAACTACGTTTTGATTTTCAAAGTTTTTTGATAAATTTTTTTCCATATTAATTTAATTCTATATTTAATCCCAATGCTCTAATTTCTTTAATTAAAACATTAAATGATTCTGGCACACCAGACTCAAAATTATTATTGCCTTTTACGATTGTTTCATACACTTTTGTTCTTCCAGCAACGTCATCGGATTTAACGGTAAGAATTTCTTGCAATGTGTAAGATGCGCCGTAAGCCTCTAAAGCCCAAACTTCCATTTCTCCAAATCTCTGCCCGCCGAGCTGGGCTTTACCACCTAATGGTTGTTGAGTAACCAAACTATAAGGACCTGTCGATCTAGCATGTATTTTATCTTCAACTAAATGATTTAGTTTTAACATATATATTATACCTACTGTAACTGGTCGATCAAATTTTTCTCCTGTTTGTCCGTTCCATAACTGAGTCTGACCTGATGTTGGTAATTTTGCTATATCAAGCATCTTTGCTATATCATCCGTGTTTGCACCATCAAACACTGGTGTGGAAATTGGTACACCATTTGAAATATTCTCAACTAATTCGGCAATTTCTTTTTTAGTTAATTTAGAAATTGTATTATCGTAATATTCTTTTCCATAAATCTCTTTTAATTTTTCTTTTATTTCATCTAATTTAGCATCAAAGTCTTTTAAAAATACTTTTATTTGCTCGCCAAGCTCAGAACATGACCAGCCTAAGTGTGTTTCTAAAATTTGTCCTACGTTCATACGGCTAGGTACTCCAAGTGGATTTAAAACTATATCTACAGGTTTGCCATTTGCTTGGTAAGGCATGTCTTGAATTGGAACTATTTTACTCACTACACCTTTATTTCCGTGTCTACCCGCCATTTTATCACCAGGCATTAATCTTCTTTTTATTGCAACAAAAACTTTAACAACTTTCATTACCGTTGGTAAAAGGTCATCACCAGCTTGAATTTTAGAAACTTTATCTTCAAATCTTAATCTTATATCTTCAGACGCATTTTCAAATTGGTTTTTTAATTTATCTAAATCATTGTTAAGTTCTTGTTTTTCTAAAGATAATTTCAATAAATCTTTTAAAGATAACTTTTCAAAATCATTCATATTTAATGTTGTGCCTGGTTTGAGATCTTTAAACTGTTTGTTAATACTCTGATTGTTTAATAAATCTATTACTCTAAGTTTAATATTTCTGTTTAAAATTTCTTCTTCTACTTTTTTATCTTCTTGAACTACTTCTATTCCCGTTCTTTCAATAGAAATAGATCGTTCATCTTTATCAATACCGTGTCTGTTGAAAACTCTTACATCTATCACCACACCGGAACTACCTGACGGTAACTTTAATGAAGAATCTCTTACGTCAGTTGCTTTTTCTCCAAAAATAGATCTAAGTAATTTTTCTTCCGGGCTGGATGAGGTTTCACTTTTGGGCGTTACCTTTCCAACTAATATATCTCCAGCTTTTACTTCAGCCCCAACATATACAATTCCTGATTCATCTAAATTTCTTAAACTTTCTTCACTAACATTTGGAATATCTCTTGTTATCTCTTCTGCTCCTAATTTAGTATCACGAGCCATTGACTCATATTCATTAATATGAACTGAAGTAAAAACATCATCTGTTACACATCTTTCAGATATTAGTATTGAGTCTTCAAAATTGTACCCTTGCCAAGGCATAAAAGCGACTGTCACATTTTTTCCTAACGCTAATTCACCTAGTTTAGTAGCTGGACCGTCAGCAATAATGTCACCTTTTTTAATTTGATCTCCAACTTTAACTAAAGGTTTTTGATTAATGCAGGTATTTTGGTTTGATCTTTGAAATTTTGATAAATTATAAATATTTACAGCTGATTGAGAAAGATCTGTAACTTCAGTTGCTTTTACAACTATTCTTTTTCCATCTATTTTATCAACTACACCATCTCTTTTTGCTACAATGGTAACACCCGAGTCGAGCGCAACATCTGATTCCATTCCTGTTCCAACTAAAGGAGACTCTGGTTTTAACAATGGAACAGCTTGCCTCATCATGTTGGATCCCATTAACGCTCTATTAGCATCATCATTTTCTAAAAAAGGAATTAAAGCTGCTGCTACAGAAACTAGCTGTTTAGGGGAAACATCGATAAAATCTATATTTTCTCTATTTGATAATTCAAAGTTAAGATTTTTTCTACAAGCTACTAATTCTTCCTCGAATGAACCATCTTTTTTTAAAGGAGAATTTGCTTGTGCAATTGTAAATTTTTCTTCTTCAATAGCTGATAAATACTTAATTTCAGAAGTAACTTTTCCATTTGTTATTTTTTTATAAGGACTCTCTATATATCCAAATTTATTTACCCTGCAGTAAGTAGCTAAACTATTAATTAACCCAATATTTGGTCCTTCTGGCGTTTCTATAGGGCAAATTCTTCCATAGTGTGTTGGATGTACGTCTCTAACTTCAAAACCAGCTCTTTCTCTTGTTAAACCTCCTGGACCTAATGCAGAAACTCTTCGTTTGTGTGTTATTTCAGATAACGGATTGGTTTGATCCATAAATTGAGACAGTTGAGAAGAGGCAAAAAAATCTTTTAATGATGTTGTTATTGGTTTTGCGTTTATTAAATCTTGAGGCATTGCTGATTCAATTTCAAGAAATGTTGACATCTTTTCTTTGACAGTTCTTTCCATTCTTAAAAGACCAATTCTGAACTGATTTTCGACCAATTCCCCAACAGATCTTACTCTTCTATTTCCGAGGTGGTCAATGTCATCCACTTCTCCCTTGCCGTCTCTTAGATTGAGCATAAATTGAACGATAGCAACCACATCCTCAGTGCTAAGAACTGTATTTTTATTATTAATATCAAGATTTAGCTTTGAATTAAGCTTAACTCTACCGACTTCAGAAAGATCGTAACGCTCTTTTGTAAAATAAAGATTATTAAAAATTTGTTCAGCTATTTCTTGGGATGGGGCTTCTCCGGGTCTTAAAACTTTATATATATCGTTTAAGGCATCAAGTTTATTTAAATTTTTATCAATTTTTAAAGTTTCTAAGAGATAAGGTCCTTTATTAATTGGATCTATATTAACAAAATCAAGATTTTTTTCTCCCTGGCTAATAATTTTTTCTAACTGTTCTTCTGTTACATCAAAGCCAGCGCCTATTAAGATTTCACCACTTTTTTCTTTAATATCATTAGCTATATATTTTCCAATAATTTGATCGTTTGAAATCAAAATAGATTTTAGGCCTTTTTCTTGTAATTTTTTCGCTATAATTAAATTGAGTTTTTCTCCTTTTGGAAGAACTTTTTTATTACTTTTTGAATCGATCAAATCATGTGAGAGTTTTATCGGTCTTTTATAATTTTCAGGATTAAAATTTGTAACCCACATTTTATTATCTGCTTTAAGAGTATACTTGCTAGTTGTATAAAACGTGCTGATAATTTTTTCTTTAGAAAATCCTAAAGCGAATAAAATCGATGTAATTGGTAATTTCTTTTTTCTGTCTATTCTAAAGTATAAAATATCTTTCGGATCAAATTCAAAATCTAACCAGGATCCACGTCCAGGGATAATTCTGCAGTTAAACAAAAGTTTTCCACTCGCATGAGTTTTTCCTTTATCATGATCGAAAAAAACTCCAGGGCTTCTATGCATTTGATTGACAACTACACGCTCTACACCGTTAGTAATAAAAGTTGCGCTAGGAGTCATTAAAGGTAAATCTCCTATAAAAACTTCTTGTTCTTTCGCTGATAGTATTTGCTTGGTGTTATTCTCAGGATCTATTTCATAAACAACTAGTCTTAATATAGCTTTTAAGGCCGCGGAGTAAGAAAGGCTTCTTTGTTTACATTCAATTACATCAAATTTAGGTTTATCTAATTTATAAGAAATATATTCAAGTGTAGATTTTTCTGTACCGTCTTCTATTGGAAAGATACTTTTAAAAACTTTATCAATACCCTTGGTTAGCTCGGTAATTTGATCATTTAAAGCTACGGAGCTTAAAAATTCATTATATGAATTTTTTTGCACCTCTATAAGATTAGGGATTGATAAACCTTCAACAAGTTTACCAAAGTTCTTTCTAATATTTTTTTTTTGAGTAAAAGATAATTGCATTAATAATAAAAAAAGTTTACCGCAAATTTCAATCTGCAATAAAATTTAATCTTAAATTTTGTTTACTTTAATTCTACTTTAGCGCCAGCTGCTTCAAGTTTTTTCTTAAACTCTTCAGCGTCTTTTTTAGCTACGCCGCCTTTAATTTCTTTTGGAGCTGCTTCAACTAAATCTTTTGCTTCTTTTAATCCTAAGCCCGTTATTGCTCTTACTTCTTTGATAACATTAATTTTTTTATCGCCAAACGATGATAGGAAAACAGAAAATTCTGATTTTTCTTCCCCGGCTGGTGCTGCTGCTGTTGCTGCTGCTGCTGCTGGTGCTGCTGCAGTTACTCCCCATTTTTCTTCTAGCTGTTTAGAAAGTTCAGCTGCTTCCATAACTGTTAAAGTTGATAACTCGTCTACAATTTTATTTAAATCTGCCATTTTGAATCCTATGAATTAATTTTTTAAACTCTTTGCGCGCGCTAAATTAGCAATTTTTGAGCCAGGTGCAAGTAAAATACTCACTAATTTTTGAGCAGGAGTAGCTAAAATTCCCACAATTTTAGCCCTCGCCTCTTCTAGCGATGGTAGTGTGGCGATTATAGCCACTTCTTTTTGATCTAAAACCTTGCCGTTCATAAAACCTGCTACAATTTTTAATTTATCATGCGATTTGGCAAATTTTGTTAAAATTTTTGCTGCACCAATTGGATCTGAAGATATAGCAGCGGCAGTAGGACCTGTAAAAAATTTTGCTAAATCTTTGACTGGAGTTTCTTTAATGGCAATTTTAGTAATTCTATTTTTAGTGATTTTAAAAATAATACCTTTTTCTCTAAGCTCTTTTCTTAATTCATCTAATTCTGTTACATTTAAACCCTGATATTGAGCTATCATAACAGACTCGTTGGATGTAAAATTTTTTTTCATCTCTTCTACGTAGTTCTTTTTTGCTTCTTTGTTCATCATAATTATTTATTTCCAACCTTGAATGAGACACCCATTGATGAAGTTATAAAAATATTTTTTATAAATTCACCTTTTATTGTATCGGGTTTTTCTTTTTTTATTGAATCAATGAAATGATTATAATTTTCTATTAATTTTTCATTAGAGAAACTTTTTCTTCCGATTGTTGATGCAAGATTACCATCTTTGTCATTTCTAATCTCTATTAAGCCAGTTTTAATATCTGTTACGGCTTTTGTAATATCATTTGTTACGGTACCTAATTTAGGATTAGGCATTAAACCTTTGGGTCCCAAAACTTTACCATGCTTCCCAATTTTACTCATCATAGCAGGAGTGCAAACTAATTTTGTAAAATCAAACTTTCCTAAACCAATTTTTTCAATTAAATCGTCTGTTCCAAATACATCAGCTCCACATTTTTTTGCTTCTTCTATTTTATCTGACTCACATAACACAGCGATTTTATTTTTTTTACCCGATCCATTCGGTAGTTTTGTAATTGTTCGCAAACTTAAGTCCCCACCTTTACTTTGTTTTAAATTTATTTTTAATGACACATCTATTGATTCATCAAATTTTGAAGTTGAATTTTTTTTAACTAAATCAATAATTTCTTTTAGATCTATTTTTTTACCTTTACTAACTGAGGCAAGTATTTGTCTATATCTTTTGGAATGTTTTTTCATTACTCTTTTACCTCAATGCCCATTGATCTTGCTGAACCACAAATAATTTTGGTTGCTTGTTTAATATCAAATGCATTTAAATCTTTCATTTTTTCCTTAGCTATTTCTTCAGCTTGCTTCATTGTAATTGAGCCTGCAACAACTCTTCCTGGTTCTTTGGAACCGCTTTTTAATTTAGCAGCTTCTCTTATAAAATGTGAAGCTGGTGGAGATTTAATTATAAAATCAAACTTTTTATCTTTATAAACAGTAATCACTACAGGGACAGGTTTCCCCATAAATGCTTTAGTTTTTTCGTTAAAAGCTTTGCAAAATTCCATAATATTTATTCCTCTTTGTCCTAATGCGGGACCAACAGGAGGGGCTGGATTAGCTTGCCCACCTTTAATTTGCAATTTTACGTATCCTGTTATTTCTTTTGCCATCTAATTTTTCTCCACTTGGTTAAATTCTAAATCAACTGGTGTTGCCCTACCAAATATAGAAACTGACACTTTAAGTCTAGATTTT
>Ga0115003_10003468_pt1 | contig 12440 bp, 12 predicted proteins | sample ArcticOcean_MG_C_7_FD_88736 | JGI IMG/M metagenome (GOLD analysis project Ga0115003, IMG submission 88736) | Marine microbial communities from western Arctic Ocean - ArcticOcean_MG_CB11_88 | ecosystem: Environmental > Aquatic > Marine > Oceanic | place: Arctic Ocean: Canada Basin | collected... | reverse complement strand
ATAAACATATTGTGGAAAAAACAGATTTGTGGAGGCTCTTGAAAATTTATCATGAAGGAGGTGTCTATATGGATCTGGATCGTTTGTGCAATAAGCCATTATCTTCTATAGTAAAACCGCAAACTCGGTGTGTATTGCCAACGTATTTGGATTATGATTTTGCACAGGACGTCATGATCAGTTGTTCCAAAAGTAGAATTATTGAGAAAGCCATTGAAATGAATTTAGAAAGACGCAAAAATGGAGAGACTCGATTGGTATATTTAGGACCAGATACGTATTTACACGCAATAAGTGATGTATTGTTCGGAAAACAATTACAAAGAGGAAGAAGTAACCGTGAAATTATTCAATTGAGAGAACGGATCCAACAAGAATTCCCTTTTATAGAAACATTTAGGGAAAATCCGCCATTTTGTACGGTCATGTATGAAGGTCCTGCGGTTGTTTTTGACAAAAAGGAGTTTTATCAAAGTCAATGTGTGGGGTTTCATCCATAATATGTATCTATGTTATGTTATTATATGTGGGACGAAACAGATAAACATACATTTTCTCATTTTAAAAACAATAATATGGGTCAAATTGATGGAGACACTTTTTCTCAAATGATTGAATCGTATGCATCTAATCATAAATATAAGACATTTCTGGAAATAGGAACATGGAATGGTTTAGGCAGTACAAAACATTTTGTCAAAACGCTTTCCAAACGAAATGATGATTTTATTTTTTATAGTTTAGAATGTAATTCTGATAAAGCAAGTCAAGCGAAAGAGTTGTATCAAAATGTTCCAAAAATCCATATTCTGAATGAAGTAATATGGAACGAAGAACCTGATGATTTTTACGATATATTTCCTCAATGTAAAACTCATGATTTATATAAAAAATGGAATGACGTCGATATGATTAACATGAAAAAATGCGATCTATTTCTCAATAGACCAAATCTTCCAAAAACGTTTGATGTACTTTTATTAGACGGTGGTGAATTTACCACTTACTATGAATTCCAAATGTTGAAAAACCGATGTAAAATATTAATGTTAGACGATATTTACACTGATAAATGTAAATTAATTGTTGAAGAGATTAAGAAGAATACTGATGTTTGGAAAATTATACATGAAGAAAAAGTACGAAATGGGTTTCTTATTGCAGAAAAGTGTGTGTAGTGAAAATATAACACATTTATACTATAAATATGATCAACCGCAAAACTGCAATTATGATTGAACCTAGAAAGCATCGTGCAATGGAATTAGTTCTTCGAAATATGAATACATGTTTACCACCCGAATGGAAAATCATTGTATTTGTAGGAGACGATAATTACGATTATACACAAAACGTTGTAAAAACTATAAGTTGTCATCGCATAAAAATTTATAATCTTCATTTGTCTAATCTGGATGCAATCACTTATTCGAAGCGATTGGCATCAAAATGGTTTTATAGTTATATTCGCACTGAAATATTTTTAATATTCCAAACCGATTCACTCATAAACGAAAACAAAAAACACTATATTCAGGAATATTTGGAATATGATTATGTTGGTGCACCATGGTTAGATGGACACGTTGGAAATGGAGGATTTTCTATACGAAAATAAATACTTTAGTAATTATAAACATTTACATAAACCTACATTTGAAAAAGCAAAACGATTTGTAGAAACTGTGTTTCATGACGACATTTTTGTAGTACATAAGTGTTGGGCTTATATGTCAGAAGAACAAATGATATATTTAAAAAACAATGTACCACATTTACAAGAACTTATACAACTTCAATAATTTCGATAAATATACATAAACCGCATCTTCATATGATTCATATAAAGATGTCTTCAAAAACAGTCATTTTCGTATGGACTCAGAGATGTTGTAATATTAAAACGTCGAATCGAGAGAACTTTTTCGGGATTGGAGATATGATTCGTGGTATGATTGCCACTTATGAAATCTGTCTCAAATTACAATACACATTCCACATTGATTTGCAACTTCATCCGTTGTCTCAATTTCTTGAAAATCCACATCATCCGCATCATTCGTATATCGAACAACAGAAAGATCATGTATGGTTTGTACCTCGAGAACAGAACTTGGAAGCTTTCTTAACAAATCACTCTCAAAAAGTCATTTCTATAATGACCAATGCTCATTATCATTCTATAGATTCTGCTATACAAACAAAAATATGTGATCTATTTGAAAATCAGAAACCCGAATTTCGAATATATTACACCAATATTGTAAAACACCTCAATTTAGACCAAATACCATATGAAATTATTCATTTCCGTTTAGGGGATCACTTTATGGTTTGTAACGAAATGTCTCCTGTATCATTTGACTCTTTAAAAAAAACATTTGAGAGATACCATAAAGAAAAGCAATTGATATTAAGTGATAGCAAACCTTGGAAAGACTACTTGAAATTACACTATAAAGATACTGTTATGTTTGATATGTCTCAAATTGGTCATTTTGGATACCATCAAGATTATGAACTGATCCGAGATACTTTAGTCGAATTTCTATTGGTATTGAATTGTAATCAGATTTATACATACAGCGTTTATCCATGGAAATCTGGTTTTGTTACCATACCAAGTGTACTGAAAAATATTAACATTGAGACAATCCATTGATATAATCTTCATATACTCTCAATATGCAATTGTGACCATGATCCGTATAGTGTGCTAACTTAGGTTCATTTACAAACATATTGTCCAACGAGTCGTGTCGCTTTCGCAATTCTTGTACCGGATCAATAAATGGAATCTTTTCCTCTAGGCAAATATTTCTCAACGTTTCCAATAATTCATGGCGTTTTCCTCCTTCTTTTGTTACTAAATGACCGACAATAATAATCGGAGATTGAATCATACTTTGCAATAGTTGTATATCTTCGTGTAGTTCTTCGTCCGTTGATTCTCCCAATACAACTCTCGATATCGTATTTTTGTTATGTTGGTTGTCGTCATACAAAATATGATGAACATAGCGATCATCTATTTTATAGGTCAACTTACTGGCAATCTCAATGAAAACTACATCTGCATTTTCTATATCAGTCGTATATTGTAATTTCCATTGCAGTGGTCTTTTGTATAGTGCAGGTGTGCGAAACGTTTCCTTGGTTTCCTCTTCTGAAATATCATTATTGAGACAATACGATACTACTTGAACCATTTCTTTGCTGTAGTGTGGATAACTGATATCTTCTTTGATTTTTGATACATTGTACTTCTTCTGTAAACTGTCTTGACGACATGATCCTAATACTACGACGTTTTTCATTATACTATCAATCGATGAGTTATTTAAATATTCTTTTTTTTCCTAAAGATATTAACATGAGGAAATACTTTTTGACATTTGGAGGAGGTCCAATGAAAATGCTTTATGCGGTAGACCGTTTGGTGGAACAAGCAAAAAGTTTAGGCATTTTTGAACATATTTATGGATTAAAAGAAGATGACCTCAAGAAAGACAAAGAGTTTTGGAGTAAACATGGCAATTATTTAGTGAGTAACAGTAGAGGATTTGGTTATTGGATTTGGAAACCATATCTAATAAATAAAATTTTTTCATTGATGGACGATGGTGATGTTTTGGTGTACTGTGATTGTGGTAATGAATTAGATATTGAGAAAAAAGAAGAAATTCTCAAATTATTTGATATTGTCAAAACAGAATTACTTTTAGGAAGTTATCCCGGTGAACGTGAAAATACGAAAAATCAGATTCCATTTTTGAATGAAATTAATTGGACTAAAAAAGATTTACTTCATTTTTTACATGTGGAAAACGATGGGGACATTTTAAATACCAATCAACGACAAGCCAATACTTTAGTCATTTTGAAATGTCCTCGTACCAAATATTTAATTCGAGACTGGTACTCTATCACTGACCAACATTATCATTTTATAGATGACAGTCCAAGTAAGTTACCGAATTATGAATGTTTTAGAGATCATCGCCATGACCAAAGTGTCTTTAGTATTTTGTCCAAAAAGTATGATCTCTTTAGCGAAAAAACGGTAGAAAATGAAATCGACATTTTGAGAAATAAATCTGGCGAGTCCAAGTTGGCACTATAATTGGTTTGTACATAAAATGTTAAATCATTCAACATTTTATATGCCTTATTTCTATAACGATCGTGTTCATGTCCTTTTATTACATATTCCGAAGACAGGTGGAACGAGTATCAACAAATATTTGTGTAAAAAATACGAAATTCCTCTAAATCGAGAAGCATTATACAGTGTAAAATCTGGAGAGTTTTTTAAAGGTATCTCTCCACAACACCAATTTTATAGTACTATCAAAGAGAACCCAGAAGCATTTCCGGTAAAATGGGATAGTGATCCGAAAATGCAAATCATTGCTTCTGTACGAAACCCTTACCATAGAGCGGTAAGTGCCATGCTTTTTCACGCATTTATTACCCATGATACAACGCCAGTTGATTTTTTCGATTTATTGCCGCGATTTTTGAAAGCGAATTGGGTCGATAACCACAATGCACCACAATACAAGTTTGTTACTTTAGAAGATGGTTCTATGGCACCTGGTTTACAAGTGATTAAAACGGAGAATTTAACCGATGACATGCAACAATTGGGATTTACTGATTTTGACCTTTTTATTAACAAGTGCTCCGAGCCACATCGTCCATATATGACCTATTTAGACAATCGAGCTTTGAAAATGATTAATGAACACTATAAAAAAGACTTCGAACTGTTTGGTTATACTATGGTCTGGTCCTCTTCAGAGAATTGAATATCAGAGAATTGAATATCAGAGAATTGAGACTCGATGTTTTCCATTCGTTTTTCCAAACGTTGCACTGTTTCTAAAATCGTTTGTAGCAATTGTGATTGAGTATTGGTCATTTGGGTTGCATTTGCATTTGCATTTGTATCCGCTGGTGCATTTGGCACGGGAATGGGTTCGTACGCTGGGATTTCACTGCTTCGCTGTTCTTGGTATTGAGAAATAAGCTCGTCCATATTTTGTATGGCTCCATCATCATCTGTAGTTGGTTCTTGGAACAAATCGGAAGGCTTGGGCAAATCGGGTTTTCTTGTTAGATCGTCGTATTGCTTTTGCTTTTCTTCGAAAATCCGTTGGGTCTTTTCTTCCGGTGTTTCCACCATTTGAGGCACCGGAGGAGGTTGCTGTTGTGTATAGGTTTGTTGTGGTAATGGAACACGTGGTCGAACTTGGTCTAGTAAATAACTAATGGTTTGCTTATTGAGTTCCTGTAGCTGTTCCCGTGACAACTGGGCAGTCGGATTCATCTGCTGGTAGAAATACGAGATAGAATTGCGGAAAATATCCTGCTTTTTTGAAATACTGAATTGAGCGACCTCTGGAATCTTTTGAAACATGTTCCATAACATGTCTTGATTGGTTGTGGCGATGTATTGAGACATTTTTAGAAACATCATTGGATGTGTCTAAATGGATTTTTATCAAGAAATTATTATTCTTCATTAATTTTTTCTCCTATATCCTTTAGTGGATTTTTACTCGGCTGTCGTAACAATTTATTTACGTATTTACGATGTACACTGTGTTTGTTTACATGCATAGGATTCATCTTCGGTTTTGTCTCTCCTTTATCATCTTTTCCATGGAAGTAATCTTTCAAATAACGTGTATTTGATCCAGTCTGATTTAAAATATAAAGCATATTTTCTATACCGATCATCTCACTCATTGCCATATCGCTCTTGGATGCATTTGGATCATTTCTTAATACTGTATAATCAATACCAAATTCTTCATCTTTTTGTTCCTTAGCACGTACTTTTTCATTTTTTGGATTTAGTTCTTCATTGCTTATTGGATTAGCATACATATAAGTTTCATACTTTTGTTTTGTCTCAATCGTTTTCGGATTGGGATCCATTCCCATTTTCAATGCAAATGCATTTGGGAAAAGTGTTTCAATTAACGTATCAAATTCGTAATCAACATATGGTTCAGATGTTATACGATTTTTCAGTATTTTTAGGATTTTATTTTTTTTTGCCTGCAGTTTTTTACTATTATTTTTACTATCATCTCCACCTTTTTTTGTTCTTTTTCCAATATCATTTAGTAATTTATAGGTTTCATCGTTTTCCAGTTTGCTTATCACTTTTTGAACTTTTAAGCGATAACTCTTCATTGCTTCTTCTTGATTTTCTTCTTTTACTTTTTCAAAATTTTCAATACCATCAACTATATTATTGACATCTTTTCGTAGTTCTATATCATTGTCATTATCATTGTTTGTAGTAATTATGCCAATCAATGAATCGTAATGGTTTTGTACATCCGCATCAAAATCATCTTTTTCTCCAGCTTTATCTTTTACTTCTTTATATTGTTCTTTTTCATTATCATAATATCCTTTCAATTTATTTTGTGTAATCTCAAATAAATAGCCACCTGATTTGCTAATACCGTTCGTATATTTCTTTAAATATTTACCGAGTTTATATCTTTTTTCGACGTTAGATTTATTTTTTCCCTCATCATCTTCGTTGGCTTGAAATTTATTTATTTCTTCAACAGTGGTTAATATTTTATTATTTATTAAAGATGTATTCTTCCAATAATGCCCACTTTTTTGCCAGTACTCAATCTCAAAATCCATTATCTTAATTTCGTTTTCTTCTTTTTTATTTTCGTCCTTTTTCTTATTTATTTCTTCTTCGTTTTTTGGATCACTATCACGTAACTCAATGTACTCTTCTTGAAGTTTTTGTAATTTAGTCATAGCAGCTTGTCTTTTTTCTTTAATGTTCTTTATTATTGGTTGTTCAATAGTATTAAATAATAAGTCAGTAATAATTGCATGACTAACATCTGCATTTAATACACTCTCTACTGCAGTCCAATATTTATGTACAATGACATTATTACTTAAATCGCTTACCAAAGTATTTGCCAAAGCAGTTGCTTTTTCTTTTTCTCCTTCATATTTGATATTTTTTATGTGGTCCCAAAATTTAATTTCTTTTTTTTTTATTTCAGCATTTTCTTCACTCTTTGTTTTAAGCAAGATAGCATGTACTTCGTTTCCTAATACATTGTGTTCAATACCTTCATTCATAAAATTATTAAATTCTGTTTGACTTTTGGAGTCTGTTATAATGGGTTTATTTTTATTATCTGTATAATCCCCTCCTCTTATTGTTTTTCTATGCTTTCTCTTTGTATTTTCTTTTTTATAATTGTTTCGTGTTTTCATATTACAATAGGTATTATATTATAATATGTTATTTTCATGTGATATATAAGTCCTAAAACAAATAAGCACCATAAGAATTTCCTTTTTTACGCGTACTACGTGATATATTTGGTTTTTGAGCAACCTTATTGGCTGTCTTTGATTTTGTACTTTTTGATTTATTTTTTTTCTTAATACTAGACTTTTGTACGAGTTCTACGGTTTTGCCCTTTTTCTTGGCACCTTTCTCTCCAGGATTGTATTTTAAGAACCACGCTTCATACAAAGGATCCGTTCGTTTGTTTTTTAATTTGGCAAACATCTCCGCTTTTTCAGCTCGCATGCTTTCTAAAGTCGGTTGGGTGCCATAGCAGGTCATGGAAAAGCGTTTCAACAATCCCATTTGAGACAATCGGTTCTTTTGTTCGACGTCAAACAAGTATTGTGCCATACACAACAACCGCTCTTTGTATTGACTAAAGTAGTTATGGTCGGTGTACAAAAAGGCTAAATAGAAGCTAAGCATGGTATCAATAGTAGCAACTCGTATGGCTTTTCCTTCTAAATTGATCTCATTATAGTTATGACAAGCGATCGGTTTGTAGACAAATCCCAAGGTGTCCTCCCCTACGCGTATCTCGTAGTGCATTGGTACTACTTCACCCACTTCATGATGTAGAATGATTTTGCTTTTGGCAAATCCATGTTCTTTCAATCGTTGTTGCACGAAATTTGCACACTTTTCAGGGTCTTCATGCAATACATCGAAATCGGGAATAGACATGACAGCTCGTTTGGCGTGGAATTTCATATATCGAGAGTACAAACTGGTAGCATATCCTCCAAAGAACACGACTTGTTGTTCAATAAAAGCGTCTCGTACCGCATAATGCAGTTTTTCAGAATTATTGGCACTATCCAGTTCTCGTTGGAAATCGACAGTATGGCATTCTTTTGCTTTCAATGGATAGTACTGGTTTAACAGAGTCAGTCGTTTCAACACTTTTTCCCACCGAGACACGTCACCACTCGGACGTGACAATTCTAAAAACATGCTCATACGTAAGTAATTTGGAGGTGTGTATAGGATACCATCTATAGTAATGGCGTATTTTTGTATGGACTTGTACAAATCGGGATGGAGAGCGGTAATGTCTGCCATAGGAATGAAATTGACAAACACTTTATAGGTCCCAAAATGGACACCCGCTTTGGCTTCAACGTCACTGTATCCTTTGGCATGAAAACGATCTGCCAATTCTTTGGCATGTGCTAAAGGGGTTTCGGAAAAGAAATCATAATCGGGAATTTCAACATCGCGATCATAAAACTGGGCTTCTTCGGGTAAAATATTATTAATGGCAGTCCCACCGTAACAAATGCATTTTGTTTCGCGTAAAAACTCTTCAACCATAACAATCATTTCTTTTACTTCGTCGGAATTGGCATTGGACTTCTTGGCTTTGTCTTGGTTCTCATCGACAGCCTGACGCAAAATGGCGAGTTCGCAATCCTGAAAACTCATGTCGTCAGTACAAGGTTCCGGAAAGTAATTTTTTTTCTCAACTTTATTAAATTTTACCTTTCTCCGCTTCTTACGAGTTAACCGGTTTCGTATTCTATATTTCATATTATACTATAGTGAGAAATTAGTAGGTGTTTAAAAAAGGGTTGTCTCGAAAAGAATAAACCATTTTTTCGAAAAGCTGTTTCACAAAGAAGAATGAAATTTGACATTCAATACCACAGTCTAAAATGTGTGCGTACCAAGTGTAGTCGATCTGTTTCATTTTAGGGTGCTTCATATTGCGAATTATAATTCCAGTCATACAGTGAGAATAACTTAAATTGCTTAAACCAGATTTACATTGACGTGTTATGTAATCGGAGTATTGTGCTTCTTGTTGTTTGTAACGTTTTTGGCTGGTAACTGCCAACGAAAATTCTTTCCAACCATTTTCTTTTTCGTTTTCTGCTCTGTCTTGACACATCCAATGTTCACGCATGGCGATTGCATAATTATTGCTGACAAATAGACATTCAATCGCACCATTAACAAAGCCTTCATTTATTTTTCCTACTTTACTGTCCATGTAGACCAAATAGTCGTATGATCGTAGTTCTTCATATTCATGAGGAAGTGTTTTTACTTCCTCAACTTGGTTGATTCGTAGCCGATTTACTCTCTTCTAAAGACAGTAATAATATTATTGTGGTCGTACCCTATCTGAGATGAGGTTAAGACTAAGAGTAGGTGGTGATTGTGTTTAGTTAACTGGGTTAAGTTATATATAGACCTAGATGTCTAAGCTAAGCTATGACCTCTTCACTAGATGAAGAGGAATGGTTAAGAAGAGCCAAGGAAAACCTTGTAACCGAAACCATCATCTAGTTTTTACGTGTTTCTCCATCATATTATTTTCAATGATGTCATCTGTACTTTGAAAGTCAACAAATACTATTTTCCATTTGGTGTTTTGTAATTTTTGTATCATAGTATGGTTATTTGTAAAATAGTAACAGTCGTGTTGCGTAGATGGAATTTCTGGAATGGCAAATGCATTATTATTATTATCAGTACCAATAAAACAAGTATAATATGCTAAATTCATTATAAGAAAAGAAATACATTATTTTTAATATTCTAACGATTTGTATGGAGAAATCAACGATCCAGTGACTAATTGGTATTTCTCTGCAAACAAATTCACAATCCCTAATATTGTAAAAACAAGGACGGTGAATCCAATCTTGAAACCAGTGGTATAAGAATCGCCTAATATATTATAAATTGGATCTTCAGTAAAGAGTCTCCATGGAATATAAATGAGAAAAAACCATATGAGGACCCATCCGATGGAATTAGCAAAGGTGCAGAAATTAAAAGCATGTTTTGTTTTTGAAATATTATACAAATAAAAGAGTACGGGTATGGTGTGTATGGCATAACTCCACCATTTGCAATAAACGTTGTCTATTTGAGAGGAATCTAAAGAATCCACGTCGCTAAAATTGCAAAATGCGATTGCTATCCAATAAGCGATGGCAATGACCATATGGACGTTAAATGCAATAGGAAACAATTCAGGTTGATAATGAGACAAAAATGTAGCGATATATCCAGTATCGGTAAGTCTCATAAAAGGTTTTATTAATGGAGTGCAATACTTGGCAGAAGGAATGTCACTACCGAAATGAACAAAATAATTAACTGCTAACATTTTCAAAACAACAGTGGATGTAAGTAAATGATTTTTAAAGATTCAATAAAAAAGGGGGGGGGGTATTTTTGTTTAATGTTTAATTAAAATATTATAATTATAATATACTGTTATAGAGCTCGCTTCGCTCGCCTTCCAACACTGCTTAAACTGAGGGGGTATAGGGGAACATTGGTTCCCCTAATTATACGTACATAGCCAACATACTTTGGCTAATTTGGTCGTCACTTTTGATAAAAATGTCAACGTGTTCTTTTTCTACAGTGAAGGGGAATTTCACATCAATTTTCATTTCTTTTTCGAACATTTTTGTATCGGACTTCACTAGTCGGAATAAGTTGAGTTTTGTATGGATGATTTCTAAACATCGTTTCAAATTACGAACACCCTGTTCTCCTTTACAGAAGTCTTTATGGCTGATAATATGATCCAATGTTTTGTCTGGAATGACAACATCTCCTTCTTTGAAATTCACTTGTTCACGGATTTTCGGCAATAAATGTTTGCGTGCAATAATGACCTTTTCTTTGCCTTCGTATCCCTTTGTTTGAATGCGATACATTCTATCTTTCAAAATGGGATTGACTTTGGATTCATCATTATAAGAGAATATAAACAAGCATTTACTGAGGTCAAAATCAACTTCACAAAAGTATTTATCGTGAAACTGGTTATTTTGTGTGGTATCTGTTAAATGTGTAAGAATGCCAGCGATTTCTTCTCCTTTTGGAGTATCACTAATTTTGTCCAATTCATCAAAGTAAATGACAGGATTCATGCATTTACAGTCTTGTAAAATGGACACGACTTTTCCCCAAGTGCTTCCTTCATATGTATACGAATGTCCTTCTAAGAAACTGGCATCGCTAGTACCACCGAGTGCAATGAAGGCGAACTCGCGTCCTAAAATTTTGCTGATGCCTTCTTTTACCAATGTTGTTTTACCAGTACCAGGTGGTCCTTTGATCGCAATCGCAGTACCCATTGCACCGGGATTGGATATCCATTGTCCAACCATTTGTAGAATCTGCATCTTGGCATCATTTAATCCATACGTACAACTGTCTAATTTATTGCGTGCATTTTCAATGAACTTGTGACATTCATCTACACCGTCGTCTAAACTTACAGAAAGATTTTTGTAGATCCCATAAGGGATACGCATGAAACCGTCAACCCAGTTCTTTATTTTATAGTATTCTGAATCATTGGGTTGCATAGATTTCAATACGTTCAGTTTCTGTAAAGCGATTGCTTTAAATTTAGGAGGAATATCGGATTCCAATAGAGCCAATCTATAAGGTTTGTCAGTGTTGGAAAATGAGTTGATTTCTTTCAAGTCCTTCATGACCCGCATTTGTTCCTTATGGGATAGTTTCTTCTTGAAATAAGACATTTCATTGGTGTCTTTTTTGTCTTTGGGATCTTTATGGACAAGTTTGAAATATGTTTCAGTGTTTTTTTCACGTTCTTTTTTGACGAGATCTCCGATAGATTTTCGACACTCCTTGATTGCATTCTGTAAAATCTTGTTTTTAGGTGTCTTTTTGAGTTGACTTGACAAGTCTTCTCGCAATTTTACCAATTCTGCATATTTATCTTCAACATTATTGTCCGACTCTTCATCTTCCTTTCTCTTGGACTTATTTTTCTTTGACTTTTTCTTCTTTTTCTGGTCGGTAGGACTTATAGGAAGTCCATCAATCTGCTTGTATGATTCTTTCATAAATGTCTGCTCATCATCACTGTCGCATTTTTCGTTTTTATCTTCTTTTTTCATTTGTTCATAATCATCTTCGTCATTCCGTATTCCAAGACTGTCAATAGATAAGATAATACCAGGACCAGCTAAAGCATTTTCATATTCTTCGTAGTCATCATAATCATCATCATCGTCTTCGTCTTCGTCTTCGTCTTCAGATTCATCTTTTTTTGATGTTCTTCTTTTTTTGTCTTTGTCTTTGT
>Ga0115003_10003467_pt1 | contig 12444 bp, 10 predicted proteins | sample ArcticOcean_MG_C_7_FD_88736 | JGI IMG/M metagenome (GOLD analysis project Ga0115003, IMG submission 88736) | Marine microbial communities from western Arctic Ocean - ArcticOcean_MG_CB11_88 | ecosystem: Environmental > Aquatic > Marine > Oceanic | place: Arctic Ocean: Canada Basin | collected... | reverse complement strand
TGACCCACTCAAATACGTTATTAATCAAGGAAATAATATTTAATTTAGGTAAAGCTTAAAAGAAATGAAAAAAATCGTAGCCTTTGGAGCTAGTTCATCAGTTAATTCAATAAATAAACAATTTGCTTCATTTGTAGCTAATAAAATATCTAATTCAGAACTTATTATTTTAGATTTAAATGATTTCGAAATGCCTATTTATAGCGAAGATAGAGAGCGATTTGAAGGAATTCCTAGTTTAGCTTATGACTTTAAGGCTATTTTAAAAAATGCTGATGGTATAATTATTTCATTTGCTGAACATAACGGTTCATATACAGCTGCTTTTAAAAACATTTTTGATTGGATATCTAGAATTGAAAAGGTAGTTTGGTTTAATAAACCTATGCTATTATTAGCAACATCTGATGGTGAAAAAGGGGCCTCTTCAGTTTTAGAAACTGCTTATTTAAGAATGTCCTATAATGATTCAAAACATATTTTTAAATTTTCATTACCAAGATTTAGTGTAAATTTTGATAAAATAAAAGGAATATTAGATAATAATTTAAAAGAAGATTTAGAAAATAAGTTATATGGTTTTCAAAATTTACTATCTTAAAAATAGTATTTAAAGATATTTATTAGGACATTTATTATTCAAAATATAAGGTTATGATCAAAAAAATATGTTTATTATTTCTTTTTACTTCCTTTATTTCGTTTTCTCAAAAGTTTGATAAAAAAATAACTGAATTGATTTATAGTTATGAAAATGATATTATTGAATTAAGACATTGGTTTCATGAAAATGCAGAATTGAGTAATAGAGAATTTAAAACTTCTGAAAGAATAGCAGATGAATTAATAAAGATTGGTTTAGAGCCTCAAACTGGTATAGCAAAAACTGGAGTAGTTGCTTTGTTAAAAGGCGGAAAACCTGGACCAGTAGTGGCATTAAGAGCTGATATTGATGGACTTCCTGTAAAAGAAAGGGCTGACTTATCCTGGGCTTCTAAAATGATAGGTGAATATAATGGAGAAGAAGTTCCTGTTATGCACGCGTGTGGACATGATACTCATACAGCTATATTATTAGGCGTTGCTAAAGTATTATACCAGATAAAAGATCAGATTCCAGGAACAATAAAATTTATATTTCAACCTGCTGAAGAAGGAGCGCCTGCTGGTGAAGAAGGAGGAGCTGAATTAATGGTAAAGGAAGGCGTGTTGAAAAACCCTGATGTTGAAGCTATTTTTGGACTTCATATTTGGTCTCAAATTAGTGCAGGTAAAGTTTACGTTAGGCCAAAGGGAATAATGGCCGCTGTAAATGAGTTTAGAATTGACATTGAAGGTGTGCAAACACATGGGTCAACACCTTGGACTGGAGTAGATCCAATTGTAACTGCTTCTCAAATGATCAATGCAATTCAAACTATAGTTAGTAGAAGTATGCCATTGACTGAAGCAGCAGCAGTTGTAACTATTGGAAGTATTCACGGAGGAGTAAGAAGCAATATAATACCTGAAAGTCTTTATATGTTAGGGACAATTAGAACTCTTGATGAAAATATGAAAACATTAGTCTTAAAAAGACTAGAAAAAATAGTTCATAGTATCGCTGAAGCTAATAATGCAAAAGCCAAGATTACGTATCTTGTGAGCTACCCAATAACTTACAATGATCCTGAATTATATGAGCAAATGTTGCCTTCTTTGAAAAGAATAAATGGTTCTGAAAATGTTAACTCTATGAATGCTATAACAGGAGCAGAGGATTTTTCTTTTTTTCAAGAAAAAATTCCAGGAATCTACTTTTTTATTGGAGGTGCTAAAAAGGGAACTGATCCTTCAAAAGCAGCACCTCATCATACACCTGACTTTTATGTTGACGATTCTGCAATGTTAACAGGATTAAAATCTATGACTACCTTGACTTTAGATTATTTACAAAATAACAAATGATTTATGTCTATAGTATTTTACAGTAAAGAAGTTCAAGCTTCAGGAAATTTTAATAATGGAGAAATTCTCGAAAAAAAACCTATAGGATTCCCTCAAGATGGAGGAGAATTAAATCCGTATTCTAATTTATTTTATTGGGCTAATGCATGGACACCTGCTTCTAAAAGCACTATTGGTTTGCACCCTCATCAGGGTTTTGAAATATGTAGTTTTGTTATAGAAGGAGGAATAAAACACTATGATTCAAAACAACAAAAATGGATTCCGTTATCAAAAGGTGATGTACAAATTATTAGAGCTGGAAATGGAATTTCACATGCTGAAGAAATACTTGATAAATCTGAAATATTTCAAATTTGGTTTGACCCTGACATCTCAAAAACTTTAAATAAGCCTGCCACATATAATGATTATAAAAAAAAAGAGTTTCCAGTAATTGAAGGGAATAAAATGAAGACCACTATAATTAAGGGTGAAAAATCGCCTTTTAAAATGGATTCAGAACAGGTTGAAATAAAAGAATACTATTTTGATAAAGGTGTCTTTAATTTAGAATTAGATGATAAATTTATTTATTCTTTTTTCGTAATTAATGGTTTAATTAGCATAGAAAATGATAAAGCCTTAAAAGGAGCTTTTATAAAAATTCAAGACAGAAAACAGATTTCGTTTGATGTTTTTGAAAAAAGCCATCTGTTTGAAATTAAAAGCCCAAAACATTTAACTCATTCAACTTATTTTGAAAGGTTTATGAATTAATTAAAAGGAGAAATTCTTTCATTAGTTTCTTTTTCAAAGGCATAACCTAGCTGATATAATTTCTCTTCACTGTAGGACGGACCAATGAATGTTAAATTTGAAGGCACTCCACTTTCTCTGTAACCCATAGGAACTGTTAAGCAAGGGTAATAAGCTCCTGCAGCGTATAAAGCATGATAGTTGTTTATGGAGAGGACAGCGTCTAAATCATATTTATTTATAGCTTCATCAAAGTATCTTTTACCTTCAATTTTTATTCTACTTTTGATCTCAGAAATTTCTAAATCTGTAGTATTGTTTGACGCAATACTTTTGAAAATTCCCTGACCATAGGGGGCTCTTTTTAAAGAATCTTTAAGGTTAAAGTCGATTATTTCTTTTATATTTTTTATTGAATTTTTAGAATATTTGTTAAGGTATTTAGGTAAATCATTTTTCATATCAACATCTAAAATTTTTCTAAATCCGTTGTAATTAATTTCGGGAGGAGTGAATTTAAATATCAGGCCACCTTCTTTTTTTATTTTTTCAATAGCCTTAGCGTATAGCGGTTCGTCTAAAAGGGTTTTAAATACTCCAAATCTTTTATTTTTTAATGTTGAATTTAAAATAGTCTCAATTTCAATTTTATTTTTACTAACTGAAAAGCTGTCGTCTTTGTCAAATCCTGTTATAGCATTGAAAACTATAATATTATCGATTACATTTTTTGTCATTGGTCCTGAAGTATCTAAAGTACTCGAAATCGGTACAATTCCAGTTCTACTTACTAATCCAATAGTGGGTTTTAAGCCAACTATTGAGTTTAATGATGCTGGTGATAATATGGAACCTGAAGTTTCTGAACCTAAAGCAACTGATGAAAAATTTGAAGAAATGGCTGCACCACTCCCAGAGCTAGAACCTCCAGATTCAAACTTTTTTCTTCCATAAGGATTTAAAGTTTGTCCACCAATTGCACTATATCCAAGAGGACAGTTATTACAAAAATAATAAGCCCATTCACTCAAGTTTGTTTTTCCTAAAATAATTGCGCCATTTTCTTTTAATTTTTTCACAACATAGGCATCCTCTGCATTATTGTAAATTAATGCTACAGATCCTGCAGTTGTAGATATTCCTTTATAATTAATATTATCTTTTAATAGAATAGGGATTCCGTATAATGAATAAATAGAATTAGGTTTTTTATTGTCTCTTTCTCTTGCTTGATTTAATACATCTGGGTTTAAAGAGATTATAGAGTTGAGATATCGGTCTTTGTTAAATTCAATTTTTTTAATTCTATATAAATAAAATAGAGTTAATTTCTCATAGGTTAATTCTCCTGAAATAATTAATTTTTGAATAGTTGGTATATCTTTCTCAATTATTAGTTCATTCAAGTCAGTGTAAATTTTTTCTGTAAAATTCTTTAGTTCTTTTTCAAATGGCTTAAACCATGCGTTCTTGTCATTGTGTTTTGATTGAATGAGTTTAAATTGCATTCTATCAATAGGATGCTTTTTGTTTTCAATTATTTCGTAAGTTTCGTCATAAGCATTCCATTCATTTGCTGTCTGACAGCTTAAAAAAGCTAAAAGAAAAGTAAAAATTAAAAAAGTGTTTTTCATAATTTAAGTTTTAATGTCATTAATTATAATATGTCTGCTATTTCTTCCATTCTCATTGCTCTAGAGCCTTTTATAAGAATATTATTTTCTTTAATGGGATGTGATTCTAAATATTTTTTAAAATCAGATTTTGTTTTAAAAAATATTGACTCAGTTTCTTCTTTTTTTTCATTATAAAACTCATTTCCTATTAAATAAATTTTATTGATTTTGCTTTTTAAGCAATAGTTAATTATTTCTAAATGTAAACTACTTGATTCTTCCCCTAATTCAAACATGTCGCCTAATATTATAGCTTTAGAGCCTTCAATATTCAAAAATGAATCTATGGCAGCTAACATACTACTAGGGTTGGCGTTATATGCGTCTAAAATTATTTTTCGATTATTTTTTTTAATTATTTGTGACCTATTGTTTTTAGGGGTATAGGATTCTATAGCTTTTTTAATGTTTTGAATTGGAATTTTAAAATTTAAGCCTAGTGCTATTGCTGCTCCAATATTTGAAGAATTATAATCTCCAATTAATAGGCTATTAATTTCTGTATTTTTATAACTAATTGAAATATAATTTTTTATTGTTGATTTAGTGAAATTATAGTGAGACTTTCTATTAATGCCGAATGTAATAGATTTGTCGTTTTTAAATTTATCTTGAATAACATCATCATTATTGATGAGTATAATTCTATTATTTTTTAATAGCCAGTCATAAAGCTCAGTTTTACCTTTAATAACTCCATTTAAATCTCCAAACCCTTCTAAGTGTGCTTTACCAAAATTTGTAATATAACCTATATCGGGCTTAACAAGATTTGTTAAAAATGAAATTTCTTTTATATGATTAGCTCCCATTTCAACTATAGCAAACTTTGATGTTTCCTTTATCCCTAATAAAGTTAAAGGAACTCCAATATGATTATTAAGATTGCCTATTGTTGAATTAGTCTTATTTCCAAAACTAAGTACAGAATTTATTAATTCTTTGCTGGTTGTTTTTCCATTACTTCCAGTTATGGCTATAATAGTTGTATTAATCAATTTTGATCTGTGAAAGGCAGATAATGATTGTAGTGACTTTAGAGCATTTTCAACCTTAATAAACCTAGGATTGTCTAAAGATTGATCATCAATTATGGCATATTTAGCACCTTTTTTTAGTGCTTCTAAAGCGTAATCATTTCCATCGAAATTATCACCTTTTAAAGCAAAAAACAGATTGTTTTTTGTAATAAATCTCGAATCTGTAGAAATATTTTCACATTCTTCAAAAAAAGAATATAGCTTATTTAAATCCATTTATTAAATCTAATGAATTAATGATAAACTAATTAAATCTGTAAAAATAGTTGATTTATCTTTTTCTAGGCTTTTTAGCATTCCTAGATTCTCCTAAATATGACATTGCACATCTGAATCCAATGAAATTATTAGTCATATCTTGAGGTAAAAATCTTCTTTGAGCAGGGTCTAGATAGTAAGATCGATCTAACCAAGATCCACCTTTAAATACTCGGGCTTCATCGTTTATCAAAGTTATTGTTCCCTCTTTTGATTCAGCTGTAGGGGAATCATACATAGAATCTTCAACAGACCCTTCTAAACCAAACTCTCTAATTGAACTCACATCTCCATCATTATAATTTCTATTATCACCCACTGAATAGTTTACTCTATATATAGAGTCTGAAACGACTTCTTCTTTCACAGACCCTGGTAAGTTGTCAAATGTCGCGCTATCTGGATCAATTGTAATTACTTTTCCGTCATCATCAATTGAAGGGTTTGTATAAACACTTCCCCTGTAATAGTTAAAATCACTAATACCTTCATCAATTATTGGTCTATATACATCTGCTACCCATTCGGCTACATTTCCCGCCATACCATATAATCCAAAATCATTAGGGGGATAAGATCTAACTGCCGTAGTTATTCCTGAGCCGGTCTCTGACCATCCCGCTATTCCTCCATAATCTCCAGCTGAAAGCTTGAAATTAGCTAATTGATCTCCTAAATTTCTCTTTTTACCAGACCTTGTGTATTCACCATCCCATGGAAATTTTTTCTTTCCTCTGTATACGTTTTCTGCCCTTATTTCACTTAAAGCTAGTGCTGCATATTCCCACTCAGTTTCAGTTGGAAGTCTGTATTCAGGAAGTAAAATACCATCCTGTCTGTTAGTATGTTTTACTGTTTCTTCACCTTCTTCATTAGTTTCTTTTGATTTATCTCCAGCAACTTCATTTATTCTCCCTCCGTAAGCTTTGGAGGGGTCTAAATAGTATGCATCTGTATTAAAGGAGTATCCATCCTGCAAACTATCAGCTTGAATTGCTTCTATTCTTAATAATCCTTTTGACACTAATATTACTTCATTTACCCTATCAGTTCTCCATTTAGCATACCTGGAGGCTTGTTCCCAACTAATGCCCACTACAGGATGGTCTTGAAACGCTGGGTGTCTAAGATAATTGTCTACCATATCTTCATTAAATCCTAAGGGATTTCTCCATACTAAAGTGTCTGGAAGTGCAGCAACGTAAATAGGATGTAAATTTTCAATATCTGAAAAAACTTTTTTCATCCAATCTAAATATTCTAAATACATTAAGTTTGTAACTTCAGTTTCATCAATGTAAAAGGACCTTACATATTGTTGAGTGGGCGTATTGTTCCAGTCGTGCATTACATTATCTTTCACATTTCCTTTTGTGAATGTTCCCCCTTCAACAAACACTAGGCCAGGGCCAGTCATTTGACCTTTATATTTATTGTCATATTGAAATCCTCCGTCTTTAGAATTGATTCCAAATCCAGTTCCTTGTGAAATGTTTTTACCACTTTTCAAGCCACTATTCCTATTACAACCAATAAATAAAATAATTATTATGGACAAAGAAAATGATTTAAATAAGGTTTTAGTATTCATGTAATATTTTTTAACTTTTGTATTCTGACTTGCTAAGATAGTAAATAGTTTAAAAAAAATAATAATTTAAATAATTCATAGTAAAAATAATATTTCTATATATTTAACGTTTTAATATTATGAGTAAAAAATACCTTTTAATTTTATTATTATTATTAATAGTAAAAACTATTTCCTCTCAAGAAAGGAGGGTTATAACTACAGCGGTTCCTTTTTTGATGATTTCAGCAGATGCTAGAGCCTCAGGGTTAGGCGAACAAGGGGTTGCAACCACGCCTGATGCATTTTCCCAGCATTGGAATCCTTCAAAATATGTTTTTTCAGATCAACTTAAAGGTATAGGTGTTAGTTATACGCCTTATTTAAGTAAGTTGGTTAGTGATGTTTTTTTAGCAAATATTAATTATTTTAATGTAATTGACGAAAGGAGTTCGTGGTCTGCAAGTTTTAAATATTTTAGCTTAGGGGATATTGATATAATTCAAAACCCTCAAGATATTCCTGTAATTGAAAATCCTAATGAATTTACTTTAGATGGTTCTTACTCATTAAAACTTAGTGATTTTTTTGCGATGGCTGTAACTGGAAGGTTTTTGATGTCGGATGTTAAGCTTCAATCTGTAGATTCAGATTCAGATTCTGCAAGTTCTTTTGCAGTTGGTATTTCAGGGTTTTATCAATCTGATTTAAAAGCTTATAAAAATTTTAATGGAATTTGGAGAGCTGGATTTAACCTATCTAATTTGGGACCAAGAATGAAATATGAAGAGTTGGGCAGAAAGAATTTTATTCCTACAAACTTAAAAGTTGGGACAGCTTTTGATTTTATTTTTGACTCTTCAAATAAAATCTCACTTAATTTTGAGTTAAATAAATTATTGGTGCCTTCTCCTAGTATTCCTATTTATAATTCTAACGACCAGATAATAGGTTATAATCAGGCAGATGTAGGATTTTTATCTGGTGTTTTTAAATCTTTTGGAGATGCCCCTGATGGTTTTAGCGAAGAGTTAAAAGAAATTACCTTAGCTTTTGGACTAGAATACTTATATAACGAGTCTTTTGCCATCAGAGCTGGTTATTTTAATGAACATGAAAATAAAGGAGCAAGAAAATATTTAACATTTGGAAGTGGGTTTAAGCTTACCAATATTAATTTAGATTTATCATACTTATTATCAACTTCATCAGTTATTAGTCCATTAGAAAACACTCTTAGGTTTTCTTTTACTTATAATTTTTATTAATTATTTTTTTAGTAATATCTTTAATGAATTGTCTATATATGCTAACTTTGACACAATAAATAAATTACGTTAGGTTATTTTAAAAAATATTTTATCAATTAATGAAAGAAATTAATAAAGAAACTTATTTAAAATGGTATGAAGACATGCTTTTTTGGAGAAAATTTGAAGATAAATTAGCTGCAGTTTATATCCAACAAAAAGTAAGAGGATTTCTCCATTTGTACAACGGGCAAGAGGCTATACTAGCAGGAGCTCTTCACGTTATGGATCTTAGTAAAGACAGGATGATTACTGCTTACAGGAATCATGTAATGCCTATTGGAATGGGTGTAGACCCTAGAAGAGTAATGGCTGAATTATATGGGAAATCAACTGGAACTTCAATGGGTTTAGGCGGATCTATGCATATTTTTTCTAAAGAGTTTAGATTTCATGGAGGCCATGGTATTGTTGGTGGACAAATTCCTTTAGGGGCTGGAATGGCGTTTGGGGATAAGTATTTTAATAGAGGAGCTGTCACTCTTTGTTTTATGGGAGATGGAGCTGTTCGTCAAGGTTCTTTGCATGAAACTTTAAACTTAGCAATGCTATGGAAACTTCCTGTAGTTTTTGTTGTTGAAAATAATGGTTACGCTATGGGAACATCTGTTGAAAGAACTTCTAATCATTCTGATATTTGGAAATTAGGCTTGGGTTATGAGATGCCCTGTGGTCCAGTTGATGGAATGAATCCGATTAAGGTATCAGAAGCTCTTGATGAGGCTATTTCTAGAGCTAGAAACGGAGATGGTCCAAGTTTTTTAGAAATGAAGACCTATAGGTACAGAGGGCACTCTATGTCAGATGCTCAAAAATATAGAACAAAAGATGAAATTAATGAATACAGAAAAATAGATCCAATAAGTCAAGTAAAAAAAATGATTTTAGAAAATGAATTTGCTTCAGAGGATGAAATATCTATAATTGATCAGTCTATCAAATCAAAAGTTTTAGAATGCGAAAAATTTGCTGAAGAATCTCCTTATCCAAATAAAAGTGTGATGTATGATGCGGTTTATGAACAAGAAGACTATAACTTTATTTCTCATAAATTAAAATAATGGCACAAATAATAAACATGCCCAGATTAAGCGACACAATGGAAGAAGGTGTCGTAGCTAAGTGGCTTATAAATATTGGAGATCAAGTAAAAGAGGGTGATATTTTAGCTGAAATTGAAACCGATAAAGCTACAATGGAGTTTGAATCTTTTTATGAAGGAACTCTTTTGTATATTGGAATTAAAGAAGGAGAAACAGCAGCTGTGGATACTTTGTTAGCTATTGTTGGCGAAAAAGATGAAGATATTTCTTCATTATTTGTTGTTGAAAAACCTAATAATGGCCAATTAGATTTAGTAGATCAAATAGAGCAAACTGAAAGTTTAGATATAATAAATACAGAATTAAATACTAACCTTAATTACCAGGTAGTGACCATGCCTAGACTAAGTGATACTATGGAAGAAGGTACTGTTTCTTCTTGGTTAGTGAATATTGGAGATCAAATAAAAGAGGGTGATATTTTGGCTGAAATAGAAACCGATAAGGCTACAATGGAGTTCGAATCATTTCAAGAAGGTGTTTTACTGTATATTGGAATCAAAGAAGGGGAAACTGCTCTAGTCGATAGTTTATTAGCTATAATTGGAGATGAAGGCGCTGACTTTCAGTCAGAAATTAAAAAACATGAAACAGATCAATCTGGTGTTTCTAAAAATAGTTCAGACAAAGAAATTTTAGATGAAAATAAAATTACTAATCCGTCAATTGATGAAGATAAATCTAAAAGTGATTCTGATAGAATCTTAGTTTCTCCACTTGCAAAGAAAATAGCTAAAGAAAAAAATATTGACTTACGTTCAGTAAAAGGTTCTGGAGATAATGGTAGAATAGTAAAAGAAGATATAGAAAATTTTGTTCCTTCAAAAACAGAAATTCCAGTTAAGAATGTTGAAAGTATTCCTATTGGAAGTGAAAGTTTTGAGGAAATTGAAAATTCTCAAATGAGAAAAATTATAGCTAAAAGATTAAAAGAGTCTAAGTTTTCAGCTCCTCATTATTACTTAAGTGTTGAATTTGATATGGATAATGCGATTGCTTTCAGAAAGCAATACAACACTATGCCGGACATTAAAATATCCTTTAATGATATTATAGTCAAAGCATGTGCTATTTCATTAAAACAACACCCCAAGGTTAATTCTCAATGGTTTGAAGATAAAATAAGATTAAATCATTATGTTCACGTAGGAGTTGCTGTTGGTGTCGCTGATGGACTAGTAGTTCCTGTGATTCGTTTTACAGACGAAAAATCTCTTCCAGAAATTGGAGCTATGGTAAAAGATTACGCTACCAAGTCTAGAAATAAAAAGCTTACGCCTGATCAAATGCATGGCAGTACTTTTACCGTGTCTAATTTGGGTATGTTTGGAATTCAAGAATTTACTTCAATAATTAACCAACCAAATTCAGCAATTTTATCTGTTGGAAGTATTGTTAAAAAACCAGTTGTAAAAGACGATAAAATTCAAGTTGGTAATACTATAAAGTTAACATTAGCTTGTGACCATAGAACCGTAGATGGTGTTACAGGTTCTTTATTTTTAGAAACTCTTAAGGGTTATATTGAAAATCCGGTCACGATGTTAGTTTAAATGTCCTTTATGAAAAACGTAATTATTACTGGTGCGAGTAGAGGTATAGGGTTTGAATTGACAAACTTATTTAGTGAAAAGGGTTATAAGGTTATTGCTTTATCTAGAAATATTTCTAGATTAAATATTCCAAACGTTACAGCTTATCAATTGGATATTTCATGTGAAAAATCAATTTTAAAAACTGTTAAACTTATTTTAAATGATTTTAGTCAAGTAGATATTTTAATTAATAATGCTGGAACTTTAATTAATAAGCCATTTTCTCAAACTTCATTTAATGATTTTGAATCAATTTACAAAGTCAATGTATTTGGATTAGCAGAACTTATTAGATTACTCTTATCCTGTTTTAATGAAAATAGTCATGTCGTCAATATTAGTAGTATTGGGGGGATTGGAGGCTCTAGTAAATTCCCCGGCCTTTCTGCTTACTCTAGTAGTAAAGGAGCTTTAAACATTCTAACTGAAATGTTAAGTGAAGAGTTTAAAGACTCTGGCCCAAGCTTTAACTGTCTAGCTTTAGGAGCTGTTCAAACAGAAATGTTAGAAGAAGCATTTCCAGGTTTTCAAGCTAAAGTAAGTCCATTAGAGATGGCAAACTATATTTACAATTTTTCAATAGAAGGAAATAAACTTTTTAATGGAAAAACTATTCCTATTTCTACTTCAAATCCATGATTGGATTTAACTTATTAGAACTAATACCCGAAGCCTCTCACGAATTAGTTAAACCTTTAATTTCTGAAGGTTGTCTTAATATTAAAATTGTTAAGGTTAGAAAAACTAAACATGGTGATTTTAAAAAATTAAAAAATGGATTTAATCAAATCACATTAAACCATATTGATAATAAATACAGGTTTTTAATAACTTTAATTCACGAATTAGCACATTATAAAGTATATAAAAATATTAAAAAAAGAGTAAGCCCTCACGGTATTGAATGGAAGAGTACATACAAATTAATGATGCTTCCTTTTTTGAACAATCGAATTTTTCCAAATGAAATTCTTTCAAGATTAGCAATTCATGTTAAAAACCCTCCCGCATCTACAGATTCTGACACAAACTTAGTTGTTGCATTAAATAAATATGATTATTTTAATGATAATAAAATCTTTTTAAATGATCTTTCAGAAGATTGTTTATTCGAATTTGATCAAGGTAAAGTTTTTTTAGTTAAACGTAAATTGAGAAAAAGATATATTTGTAAAGAACTGTCTTCAGGAAGAGAGTATTTATTTTC
>Ga0115003_10003465_pt1 | contig 12451 bp, 9 predicted proteins | sample ArcticOcean_MG_C_7_FD_88736 | JGI IMG/M metagenome (GOLD analysis project Ga0115003, IMG submission 88736) | Marine microbial communities from western Arctic Ocean - ArcticOcean_MG_CB11_88 | ecosystem: Environmental > Aquatic > Marine > Oceanic | place: Arctic Ocean: Canada Basin | collected... | reverse complement strand
GCATCGCGCACTACGACTACTGGAGCGACCGCGTCTGGCCCTCGAACCTGGTGACGTCGAAGGCGGACCTGCTGGGCTACGGCATGGGTGAGGCGACTATGCTCGAAATCGCGCAGCGGCTCGATCGCGGCGAGGGACTCGCCTCTTTGCGCGACCTGGCCGGCGTCGCTTATTTGTTAGGCAAGAACGAAGAGCTGCCCGAAGCGGAAGACTGGGATGAAGCGGGCCAACCGATCGAACTGCCTTCGTTTGAGACGGTGCAAGAGGATATGCAGGCTTTCGCAAACATGACTCGCCAGCTGCATAACGAGACGAACCCACGGAACGCGCGGCGACTCGTGCAGCGCCACGGAGACCGGCGCGTCGTGATCAATCCCCCCGCGGCTTCGCTCGATGAACCGACGATGGACCGGATTCATGAGCTGCCTTACACGCGTCGCCCGCATCCCGACTACGACGCGCCGCCGCCGGCTTGGGAGACGATTCGCGACTCCGTACAAATCATGCGGGGTTGTTTCGGGGGCTGCACATTCTGCTCGATCACGATGCATCAGGGGCGCGAGATTCAGAGCCGCAGTCCCGACTCAATTCTGCGTGAAGTGGAGGCACTGGCGAAGGCACCCGGCTTCAAGGGCTCGATTAGCGATCTCGGTGGCCCGACCGCAAATATGTACCGGATGCGCTGCACGAAGCCGGAGGTCGAGGCGGTCTGTCGTAGGCTCTCTTGTGTTCATCCGAAGGTCTGCAAATTGCTGGATACCGACCATTCACCGACGCTTGATCTGATGCGCCGGGCACGCAACGTCGACGGTGTTAAGCGCGTCCATATCGCGTCAGGGATTCGGATGGACCTCGCTGCGAATGAACCGGAATATCTCGACGAACTCGCGGCGCATCATGTCGGTGGACATTTGAAGGTCGCCCCGGAACACGTGAGCGAATCGGTTTTGTCTCTGATGAAGAAGCCGACCCAAGGCAGCTTCGAGATCTTTGCGGAACGCTTCAATGAGGCCTCGAAGCGTGCGGGTAAGGAGCAGTATCTCGTTCCCTATTTCATCTCGAGCCATCCCGGGTCGAGCCCCGAAGACATGATCGAGCTCGCAATCTTCCTGAAGGAGCGCGGCTACCGCCCGCGCCAGGTTCAGGATTTCATTCCCGCGCCCATGGACATCGCGACGTGTATGTATTGGACCGGGATCGATCCTATGACCATGAAGCCCGTGAAGACGGCGAAGCGTCTGCAGGATCGCCAGGTCCAGCGAGCGCTCCTGCAGTTCTTCGCGCCGGAGAACTGGAAGCTGGTTAAGGACACGCTCCTCCGAGCGGGACGCGAAGACTTGATCGGCGAAGGCCCGGATTGTCTGATCCCCTCGCGACAGCCGAGGATCCAGTCGCATGGCGGCGGTGGTGGACGGCCCGGCGGAGGCAAGCCAGGTGGCGAGAAGCAGGGCGGATATCGTCGTCCGTCTCGGGACCGAGGGCAGGGGCGCTAGTTTCGCGGCGTGAAGGGCGCGACGATTTTTGCGGGTCGGATCGTCGACGCATGGGGTGATGCTTTACCGGAGGGGCTGCGCGGGGAAGATGGGCTGAGCTCGGGCTGCGCAAGGCGATTACGCCAAAGTCGAATTCCTTAGGGAAACCGTAGCCTGAGGAGGATGTCGAGAAAGTACTTGAGGGGGTGTCTGCCCTGTCGCGCCTGCGCGGCCTACGCGCGGATGCGACTCTGGGAGTCGCTCGGGGACGCGTAGACCTCGTTCTTCGTCTCGTACCCGGCTTAGTCCTTCGACTCGGCCCGGATTGCGGACACGTGGACGATTCCGAAGAGGAAGGTCTGCCAGAGCTCGCCTACGAGGGGACGGCCAGTCTTTCGGAGCGTGCCGAGGAAAAATAGGCATTCGACGATGTGCGTGACGGCGAGCACGCCGAAGAAACTTCGCCCGAGGGCACCGATTTCGGCGCCGTTTAGGGGTGGCAAGAAGCAGGCGGTGGCAAAGAGCCAGACCGCTCCGAGCACGGCCTTGCCGATCGGGTAGACGCCACTTGGCTCATTTGTTTCGCTCATCGCTCAGGATCTCCTTGTTCCGCGGCGGCATGATAGCCTTGGCCGCCGTTCGGCAAGGGTTCTGTTTAGCAACCGGCCGCCGAGATGACACTGAGATGACGAGAGAGATGAGGGTTCGATGATTGGAAAGCGGCGGGATGAACAACCCGAGAAGGGCGTAGGCGAAGGTACGAACGCCTGGCGCGAGGATCTCGAGGGGCACGCAGGCCAGGTTTATTCCCAGGGCGGCGAGGACGGCGTCCTCTTGCGGCTCTTCGAAAAAATGGGTGCGGGCCAGCGCTCCTTCGTGGAATTTGGCGCCTGGGACGGACTGCATCTCTCGAATACCGCGAACCTAAGACTCCATCATGATTGGAGCGGGCTCTTGCTGGAGGGGAGTGACCGCGCGGACGGGGAGCTCGTCCGGCGCGCGCACGTCGACGCGGAGAATATTGAGTCGCTCTTTGACGAATTTGAGGTGCCGGCCGGTTTCGATCTGCTCTCGATCGATATCGACGGCAATGACTATTGGGTTTGGAAGGCGCTCGAGCGCTACCGGCCGCGCGTCGTGATCGTTGAGTACAACGTCTTCTTCATGCCCGAGACCGCAAAGACCATCGCGTACAACGCCAACCACGGCTGGGATAAGGACAACTACAGCCTCTATCACGGCGCGAGCCTTGCCGCATTCCACAAGCTCGCACGCGAGAAGAATTACACCTTGGTCTACACCGAGCCCTACTGTCCGAACGCCATCTTCGTGTGCGACGAGGCTTTGCCTGCCGGAGTGGAGATCCCGACGCTTGCGGAGTGGACGCGATGGGATTGGCCGGCGGAGGGGTACGTCGAGCCTGCGGTCCAGCCCGGCGGACGCTGGGTCGAGGTTTAGGCGAGGCGCCAAGCGCCCAACACGAGAAGGGCACTCGCGACTGCGGCAGCAATTTGGGCCGGGAGTCCCGGGCGAGTGCGGAATGCGAGAGGGATCGAGATCAATACTCCCGTGAGTGCGCCAGCCGCGAGGCCGAAGAGATGGGCTGCGAAGTCGATCCTCTGGCCGGGGCCGCCGAGCATGGCCACGACGCCGAGGCCTGCGGCGAATGCGATCCAGGCTCCGCGCTTGGGGGCATGCATGCGATGTCGGCGCCAGGCGGCGAGGCCGGCCAGCACACCGACCAAGCCGAATACGCCTGTCGAGGCACCGATCGAGCTATGGGCGGAGCCGTAGTAGACGGCGTTGGCGAAGTTGCCGAGGGTGCCACTGACGAGGAACGCAAGGATCGAACAGCCGAGGCCGAGTCGGCCGGTGAGCGCCGCCAAGAAGAAGCCGCCGAAGAGCGTATTGCCCGCCACGTGGGAGAGGTCTGCATGAAGGGTGAGGGCCGTCAGCGCTCTCCATATCTGTCCTGAGAGCACTAAGGCCGCTTGGCTATTGCCACGATCCACGTAGGCCTCGTGGCTTCCGGTCCATTCGAGCCCAAGATGAAATGCGAGCAGACAAAGCGCACTCGCGTAGGCGAGTCCGAGGTCTACGGAAGTCGCTTCCGGCGCGGCCGGCAGGGGCTTGATTGACGCCCGTTCCGCCCGTTCCGCCTGCCACGAAGTGAGGCTGGCATCCGCGGCCTCAGCATCGTGCCCGTCGACTTCGATCGCGTACAGATCCGCGTCGCGGACGAGCTTCGGGCTGTAGCCCTCGGCCGTCAGGACGAGCGCCCACTCCTCGGCGACGCGCTTGCGGCGGGCACGATGGCCCCCTGCGATCGCGCGGAGGCGAACGCGTTCCTGGGGAGGCTGGGGGTCGATGTCGTCTTCGAAGTCGGCCATAGCAGTGGGCCATGGTAACGTTGGCGCCGCAATCGCCGATGGGCAAAATGTCCGTGGCGAGCTTGTTGCGAAAACGGGGAAAGAAAAAGATGGCGACTTCGACAGCACCGCGATCCCTCGTCCGCGTGGAGCGCATCGCGCTCCGCGGACCGGGCGTTGTCATCCTGACCGGGCCTTCGAGCTGCGGGAAGGGCGAGGTGGCCGCCGCGCTTTGCGAACTGGTCTCGATCGACTCGACCCGTCACTTGTCCATGGGCGAGATCCTGCGGACTACAATTGAACGCTCCAAGAGCGATCCGAGCTTCGCCAGACTCCTCGAAGATAAATACGAGCTCTCTCCGAAGGTCAATATCTTCGACTGCATCGATACGAACGATGAACTCAGCGAAAAGGTGAAACGCTACCTGCCGGACGTGGAAAAACATTTCGGCCGTACGCCAAGTCGCTTCATCTCCGACGAGGTGAGTGGGAAGCCCGTAGTTTCGCAGATCGACTGGCTTGAGTTCTGCACCGAAAAAGGTCTGCTGATTCCGAACCGCTGGACCCAGGATTTGATCTCAGCGGAAATGGAACGTGCGCTCGCGGCGGATACCGAAGGTGTCGACAGCCCCTTCATCTTGGACGGCTACCCGCGAACCGTCGCCGCTTCGCAGCATCTGCTTAGTTTTCTAGAAGGCGAGGGGCTGCCCGTCCTAAAGGTACTTCACCTCTCCATCAGCAAGGCGGAGATGAGTGCGCGCGCTGGCAAGCGTGGTCGCGCCGACGACAACGAAGACGCGCTCAAGCGTCGCTTTGAATTCTACGTCGACAACGTTCAGCCCTCCGTTGACTATTTAAAGACTGAGTTAGGCGGAGACCGAATCGCTTTGATCGATGCGCACCAGCCCGCTTTCGATGTCGTTGATGGCAATCGCGTCTTTGACCTGCATCGCTCGATCGATAATGTGGTGTCTACCGCTTTGCGCGCACTCGGCGTTCCGAACGTGATCGTGAGGGATATCCTTGAAGGTCGTGCCGAGGAGCGCCGGGAAGCGGCCGGTGGCTGAGGTTTCTGGCGAGGGGCTGCCTGAGCCTGAAAGCGACGATCTGGGTCGCTATCTAGAGGACACCATCACCATCGACTGGCAGACGCCTACGGTGATGACGCTCGGGAAGTCGCTTCTCGAAGGATGCGAATCGGCCGAAGGCCGCGTTCGTGCGCTCTTCGAGTATGTGCGCGATGAGGTCGATCACTCGTTTGATGTTCCGGCGAAAATCGCAACCTGTAGCGCGAGCGAGGTTCTTCGAGAGGGGACGGGGCTTTGCTATGCGAAGAGCCATCTGCTTGCAGGGTTGCTGCGCTTCGCCGGATTTCCAACCGGATTTTGTTATGCGCGGCTTGCAAATGCCGACCGCCCCGGGAAGTTCGTGCTACGCGGATTTAATGCGATCTATTGGGGCCCATCCGAGGAGTGGATCTTTGTCGATCCGCGCGGCAACTGGGAAGGGATCCATTCGGAGGTGCGCTTCGCGGCGCCTTTTAGCTTGGCGTATGCACCGGATCCCGAACAAGGCGAGTCGTTTCTTCCCTTCATCTATCGCCGCCCAGGTAAGCGCATCATCGATCTTCTGGAGCGCGCCCCGGACTTCGCGGCAGTGCGGCGAAACCTCCCCGACCAGCTCTGACGTTCCGTCCCCTGCACGGGCGTCCCGACTTTGCGAGACTGGCCGTGGCGGCGATTTGTGTGGCGCAGAGATTCCGATGAAGGGGACGACTATTATGCGAGACGGACGAAGGCAATCGCAGCGAGCAGTGAAGCATGACGGGGTGGCCCGTATGGCGCTCGCATTGGCGATCGGACTTGTCGGCGCATTCGGGGCGACCGTACCGGCGGGCGCGGGAGACGAAGCGGGTCCTGCGAAGATGGAAGGCGAGGGCGTCGCTTACTCACCTTATGTTGGGCGTGACTTGCCCGATCAAGTTTTCTTCGGCGATACCCATCTACATACGACGAATTCGCCGGACGCCTATCTCTTCGGCGTGAAACTCGATCCCGATCAGGCGTTTCGATTCGCCAAGGGCGAGCGCGTCGTCTCGACCCATGGCCTAAATGTCCAACTTCGTGAGCCCCTAGACTTCTTAGTTGTCTCGGATCACATGGAATATCTCGGTCTCATGTCGCGGCTCTTCGCCGGCGACGAGCAGGTGCTGGCAACGGACTACGGCCGCATGCTTTTCGATAAATCGCAGTCGAGCGAGACGGGCTTCTATGAGGCCGCGATGATCTTGATCGGGGATCTCTCCATGAACCGCCGCAAGATGGACTTGCCCGGACTGGGCGGAGAGATTTGGTCGCGGGTTGCCGAGACCGCCGATCGCCACGATCAGCCCGGTGTGTTTACCGCGTTCACGGGCTACGAGTGGACGTCGATGATCGAGGGCGACAACTTACATCGCGTCGTTATGTACAAGGGACAGGCCGACAAGACCGGCAGTCGCGTTCCTACATCGTCCCTCGACAGTCCCGATCCGGAAGATCTTTGGAAGGATATGGCAGCCTACGAGGAAGCGACCGGCGACGATGTACTCGCGATTCCGCATAACGGAAATCTGAGCAACGGGCGCATGTTCAAGACCGAGCGGATTAACGGAAGCGCCTTCGACGCGGAATACGCGCGCGAACGCATCCGCTGGGAGCCGCTCGTTGAAGTGACTCAGATCAAGGGCGACGGGGAAGCGCATCCGACACTCTCACCAAATGATGAATTCGCGAACTACGAGAATTGGGACACTTCAAACTTGGGCGGTACTCAGGCGAAGACCGACGATATGTTGCCCGGCGAATATGCTAGGTCGGCGCTCAAGCTCGGGCTCGAGGTTGAAGCGAAGGTTGGCGTCAATCCGTACCGCTTCGGCATGATCGGAAGCACGGATAGCCACACTGGACTCGCGACCGCGCGCGAAGAGAACTTCTTCGGCAAGCATTCGGGGATGGAGCCGACGCCGACCCGCATGACCGATGCGCTTGCGAAGGTCGGAGACAGCGCCGTCTTTGGCTGGCAGATGGTGGCTTCGGGACTGGCTGCGGTTTGGGCGCCTGAGAATACGCGCGCAGCGATCTTCGATGCGATGGAGCGTCGCGAGACCTTCGCGACGACCGGATCACGGATGCGGGTACGTCTCTTCGCTGGCTTTGATTTCGACTCCGATGATTTGGAAGATCCCGACTGGGCCGTACAAGGCTATGCGAAGGGCGTGCCCATGGGCGGCGTCCTTAACAAGGCGACTTGGTTTGATCGGCCGGGATTCCTTGTTCGTGCTATTCGAGACCCTAAGGGCGCGAACCTCGATCGCATCCAAGTGGTGAAGGGCTGGATGGGGTCCGACGGCGAAAGCCACGAGCAGATCTATGACGTGGCACTTTCTGGCGGCCGCACGCTCGGTCCCGACGGAAAAGCGCCTCCCGTCGGGGACACCGTCGACTTGAGGAACGCGACATTTACGAACTCGATCGGGGCGGCGATGCTTGAGACGTTCTGGGAAGATCCGGACTTCGATCGCAAACAGAGCGCGTTTTACTACGTCCGCGTGCTCGAGATTCCGACGCCGAGATGGTCCGCGCATGACGCGAAGGTCTTCGGCTCAGATGTGCCTGAAAACGTAGCGAGCACGACCCAAGAACGCGCATATACGTCGCCGGTCTGGTACGCGCCGAACGAGGAATAGTGCCTAGGCGCTTGCCGCGCCTCCGCCGAGAGCCAGGCAAGAAGCAGAGCTGGGCGCGATCGGATCGAGCCAGATGTTCGACGTGTCGTACTACTTGGTCTCGGAATGAGAGAAAAGCCTATGAAATAGGTCTAGAAACGCCCTGTTGGTAAAAGAGACGGGGAGTAACACAACAAAATTCTGTTTTATCTTGCTATTTAGATGCCGCCGGTAGATAGTAAAGTTGCTTATTGAGGCACTCAATCGACTTCTGAATCCAAAGAACGAGGCTTATCCAAATGAAACTGCGCAGCCTTTCCCGGCTCACCCTTCTTTTTATGCTGTTCGCGACGCCGGCCCTCGCCGTCGATATCAACACAATCAGCGATCTCTACGTCTTCGGCGACAGCCTCGTCGATTCGGGCAACACTCAGAACGCGTTGGGGGGACCCGGGATCACCCCTTGTGCGTTCACGGGAGGTGTCCCTCCGTGTGATCCCGCTCCCGCTTCCTTCGGCTACGTTGATGGCCGATTCACGAACGGACTCACGGGTGCGGACGTGCTCAACCAAGCGATCGACGGAACGAACTCGATCGCCTCGACTGAAGGCGGAACGAACTACTCCTACGGTGGGGCTCGCGCGCTCGGCGGCAGCCTCCCGGACATCGCACTTCAGGTAAACACCTTCCTCTCTGACCAAGTCGGCGTCGCCGATGCGAGCGCCCTTTACCTCATCAACGTGGGTGGCAACGACGTACGTGACCAAGTTCAAGCCGTGAACGCAGGAACTTCAACTCTCACGGATCAGCAAGTGATCGACAACGTGCTCGGGGCCATCGCCGGTCAAGTCACCGCACTCCAAACCGCAGGCGCCCAGCACATCCTCGTCAATGGCGTGGGTGATGTCGGCAACATTCCCGAGACTCTTGCCCTCGGTACTGCTGCGGTGACCCACGGCCGTGCCTTGTCCCTTGACCTCAGCACCCAACTCTTCGCCGCCCTTGACCCCAGCGTCTTTACGCTTGATGCGATCGGCCTCTATGACGCGGCGCTCTTGAACCCGGGCTTGTTCGGACTTCCGACGGGCCTCGATGTTACGGGTTCCTGCCTAACGACGGGCACGCCGCCTAACTGCTCGGGCTTCGCCTTCTTCGATACGGTCCATCCGACCACCGCGCTCGCGACAGTCTTGGGCAATAGCATGATCGCAGCGATCCCTGAGCCGGGAACGGCTCTTCTCCTAGGCCTCGGGCTGATGAGCCTCTCGCGACGGAGCCGTCGCGAGAACGCGGATCTCTAGTCGCACAAACGTGTGGCATTAAACCGCCGAACGTAGATATTAAGCCGGGGGGAGTCGAAAGACTCTCCCCTGTTTAGTTTATGGAGCCGGCAACGCTTTTGCGCGCGCGAGCGCCGCGGGAACATTCGACGCCTTAGGCAGATTTTGCATAGATAAGTAGCCTGCGACGACTCTCGCGGTTCAACGAGTCATGCCTACAGATCCTAGGGTTAGGTTAGGGCTGTCGCAGTTTCGGCCCGATCCGCGATCCCCGATCAACCCAGGTCAATGCCCGGATATCCCTCGTCAGCCACTCGCCTAACTATTTTGTTGTATTGCGGAGCGCCGCCCCAGTAGGCCAGGTACCGGACTACGTCTTCGCCGTGTCCCTCGAGATTCGCGTTGTAACCGGTGAACCAACCGCGGCTTCTTCGCATGAGCATTCGTTCTTGAGAGGCGACGACTTCTTCGCCCCATACCTTCTCGGCGTCCACACGCGCCTCGAATCGCGTGATGTTCTTGCTCCGGACGTGTTCGAGAAAGTCTGTCAGCCAATCGACGCCGCTTTCGATCGCGCGGGGGAAGTTCGTTGAGCCGGAAACACTCTGGGGACCGGCGACCATCAACAGATTCGGGAATCCATGGGTCATGAGCCCGTAGTAGGTGCTCGGCCCGTCACGCCATTTTTCGCCTAGCGCCTCGCCGCCCACACCGCGGATCGCGATCTTGTCCCAGGCGCCGGTCATCGCATCGAAGCCGGTGGCGAATGCCATCACATCGAGGGCGTAGTGTCCGGCGGTCGTTTGGATTCCTTTGGATGTGAACCGCTCGACGGGGGTTTCTGAGAGATCGACGAGATGGACGTTGTCTCGGTTGTACGCCTCGAAATAGCGTGTCTCGAGCGGTAGGCGTTGCGTGGCGAAGCCGTGATCCTTTGGAATCAGCTTCTCGGCGAGGACTGGATCGGTCACGCGCGCGCGAATACGGTTCGCCACGTATTCGGACATCTCGCGGTTGGCTTCCTCGTCGAAGAAAATATCCGCGAAGTTGCTCGCCATGATCGCGAAGCCGGGTGTGTCGTAGAGCTTGTCCCAAAGGGCTTTGCGTTCCTCGGGTGCCACCTTGAAGAACCGGCGTGTCTCGGGGAGGTGGTCGAAGCCGCCACTCGTCACCGCACAGTTCGCGAAGATCTCGTCGTAGCGCGCCCTGATCTTAGCCATCTCCTCGTCAGAAATAGACGAGTTGTTAAGCGGGGTGCTCCAGTTTGGCCGGCGCTGGAACACGAAGAGCTCATCCACTTTGTCCGCGATCTCGGAGATGATCTGGATACCCGTTGCGCCGGTTCCCATGACTCCGACACGGCGTCCCTTGAGCGGGATGGATTCCTTCGGCCACGCGTAGGTGTGGAAGGCATCGCCTTCGAAGTCGGAGAGCCCTTCATATTGCGGCGTCGTTGGGATCGTCAGTACGCCGATTCCCGTGATGACGAAGCGGGCGGTATAGGTGTTCCCGTTCTCGAGATCGAGGTGCCAGATTCGTTCCTCTTCGTCCCACGACATGGCCGTCACGCGTGAGTTGAATTGCATGTGGTGGCGCAGGTCGAATTTGTCGACGACGAAGTTCAGGTAACGAAGGTTCTCAGGCTGTGAGGAGAACCGCTCCTTCCAGTGCCACTCGTCGAGCAGCTCTTGCGAGAACGAGTAGCCGTAGGTGTAACTCTCGGAGTCGAATCGACAGCCGGGGTAGCGGTTGCGGTACCAGGTGCCGCCGAGGTCGGCGTCGCCCTCGAGCACGATCGCGTCTAAGCCGAGGTCGACCAATCGCTTGATCTGGTAGATGCCAGAAACGCCCGCGCCGATGACAATGACTTCGTGGTGGTTCGATTCGCTCAAGTGGGGTCTGTCCTTCATGCCCAGTTCGCCATCTCGCACGAAACGTCGGAGAAGGAGGCTCCAGTCATCCGCCCCTCAGTCGTCGTCGGGGAGCCCCATTTGGTACTCGTGACTCAAGCCGCCGGGGACACCTTCGGCACGCTTGTCGAGGGGCACCCAATCGCGCACGGTTTCCCCTGTGTAGATTTGTCGCGGGCGGCTGATGCGCGTGCCGGGCGCATCGCGCTGCTCGAGCCAGTGCGCGATCCAGCCAGGTAGACGACCGAGCGCGAACATCACGGTAAACATGTTAGTCGGAATTCCCATCGCGCGATATAGAACGCCGCTGTAGAAGTCGACGTTCGGATAGAGCTTTCGCTCAATGAAATACGGATCCGCGAGCGCTACTTCCTCGAGCCGCTTGGCGATATTGAGGAGCGGGTCGTCCACACCGAGGCTTTCGAGGACTTCGTCGGCCGCTTCCTTCAGAATTCGTGCGCGCGGGTCGAAGTTCTTGTAGACGCGATGACCAAAGCCCATGAGCTTGAAATCGGAATCCTTCGACTTCGTCATATCGACGTATTTCTGATAGTTCGCGCCGTCGTTCTGGATCATCTCTAACATCTCGATGACGGCCTGGTTTGCTCCGCCGTGAAGCGGTCCCCAGAGCGCGCTGATCCCGGAAGAGATCGACGAAAAGAGGTTGGCGCCGCTGCTTCCGACCGTGCGCACGGTCGTCGTGCTGCAGTTTTGCTCGTGGTCGGCATGCAGGATCATGAGCTTGTTGAGAGCGCGGCGGACTACCTGATTGGCTTCGTAGGGTTCGCAGGGGACCGAGAACATCATCAACTGAAAGTTCTCTATGTATGTACGGTTATTCTGGGGGTACATGAAAGGCTGCCCGATCGACTTCTTATAAGCGAACGCAGCCAGCGTCTTGGCCTTGGCAAGCAGACGGATGATGTTCTGGTCGATCTCTTCGTGAGTCTCGTCTTCGGGATAGTAGGCGGAGAGCGAGGCGATCATGGCCGAGAGTGTGACCATAGGATGGGCGGAGGAGGGCAGGCCCTCGAAGAGGAGCTTCATGTCCTCGTGGACCAATGAATGTCGTGTTAGGCGACGGCGGAAATCCACGCGCTCATCAGCAGTCGGCAGCCGACCATAGATCAGGAGGAAGCAGACTTCCGGGAAGCTTGCATTCGCAGCGAGTTCTTCGATGTCGTAACCGCGGTAGCGCAGGATTCCTTGCTCGCCGTCGATGTACGTGATCGCGCTCTCGCACGCACCCGTATTGGCAAACGAAGGATCGAGCGTGATCGCCCCCGTCTGCGAACGAAGCTTCGAGATATCGATCCCGATTTCTGCCTCGCTCCCGACCGTGACCGGCAGCTCAATTTCTTTGTCGTCGAAGATCAGTTTCGCTGAATTACTCATGGAGCGGAGAATGCCACGCGCCATGACGAGTTGCGAGTCGTTCTGAAGGTTCCTGCCGCGTGCGGCTCACTTCCTCAGGCTGATCGCCCCCAAAGCCGCTTTGCGGTTACTCCAGTCCGGCTTGGCGGCGATCAAAGTAGTCGCGCCACGCCGTAATCTTCCCGGCCTCGTTGACTTCGAAGATCGCCATCGCCGGGAGATCGATCTTTCCGCTCCCGGTCTCGAAGTGGACGATCCGTTCGACACAGACAACCGTGCCGTCCGAGACCAAGTGAAGGATTTCGAACTCGACCTTCACTTCGGGTCCGAAGAATACGTC
>Ga0115003_10003463_pt1 | contig 12458 bp, 15 predicted proteins | sample ArcticOcean_MG_C_7_FD_88736 | JGI IMG/M metagenome (GOLD analysis project Ga0115003, IMG submission 88736) | Marine microbial communities from western Arctic Ocean - ArcticOcean_MG_CB11_88 | ecosystem: Environmental > Aquatic > Marine > Oceanic | place: Arctic Ocean: Canada Basin | collected... | reverse complement strand
GTGTATATTGTTTATTACGTTATTTTCATTTTAGAAATATCTATATCAACATCTTTGGCTTTATCTTTATCTTTATCTTTATATTTATCTTTAAAGCATCTCTTATAAATTGAATTTAAAAATTCTTTATAATTAAATTCGTTATTATTATTGTTAATATTAATATGTTTTGGTAATCTTTGAATGCCTTGACCTCGTTTACAATGATTACGTGATTTAAATAATAATTTTTCTAATTTTTTAATAATTATTTCTTCATCTTTTGAAAACTGCGACTTATTTATGTGATTATTTGAGCTATAAATAAAGCGATTATAATTATTATCACTATAAATTTTATATTTTTTCTTATCTTCTTTTAATAATTTATTATTAATAAATCCTAATCCCTCTATCTTATTTTTTGTATTATTCATTTCTATTACAATTATTTCTGTTTCTGGTAAGCAAGAATCGCTTATTTTAATTGGGCTACCATAAATACAACCTTTTAAATTATTATTGTTTGACCAATCTTTATTTTCTTGTAACGTAATGCTGTTAAAACGTGTTACAAAAATATCCATTTTAATTTTAATTTTTTTACTTTATTATGTGATTTATTCTTTTGTTTGGGTTTCAATTTTTTTGTTATTTTTTAAATAATATATTTCTATATTGATTTCTTTTTTATTTTCTTTTTTTTGTTCTTCTATAATATTTTTAATAGTATTAATTTTTTCATCATTTTCTACTTCATTTAATAGTGTATTATTAATTGAATATAAAAATTTATAATTTTCTATAATAGCGTATAATTCTAATGTAGATGTTTCTATATTTGCTTTTGATTTGATTGAATTTATTAGTACAAAATTGTCTATTAAACTTATATTTAAATTTAAACTTTGATTAATTAATGGAATAGTTAATATTTTAAGATTTTTTTTTTGTATAAATGCTATTTCATCTATTGTTTTTTGAATATTGAATGTTTTATCTTGAAAAATATCTAATATTATATTTTCTACACTGGCACTTGGATAAGCTTCTTTATGTTTTTCTTTTAATTTTGAGCGTATAGCATGTTTTAATTCTTTTGATTCATTATTATATATTTCATTTATTACATTACTTAATTTTTCTTCTTTTATTAATAATAAATTATTATTATGTAAATAGTTTTGGTAACTATTTTCAATATAATTAAATGCTATTGTTTTGATTTCATCTACAATATTCATAGTATAATAATTATTTTAATTACTTTATTATTTTATAATACTTTTAATATTTATTAACTAATTAAATATTAAACTATTAATTAAAGTATAATAAAATATATTATAGTTAAATGACAAATTTATCTTGTAAATTTAATTGTTATACTTTTTGCTTTATTAATTATTTTATAGATTTTTTTATTTATTTAAAATATTTTGTATATTTTAATTTATTTTTATCTTCATTAACTAGTAATTTGATTTATTATAAAATAACTAATAATATTAATACTGGATTAATTAAATCACTTTATTATAGTATTAATTTAAATGGTTGTGTGTTAATAAAATTTGTTCAATGGGTAATTATAAATATTGAATTATTAGAAGATGATGCCAATCATTATATTTTAAATATGTTTAAAAAATTTTATGAAAATTGCAGTATTCATAATTTGAATTATACAAAAAAAATGTTTTATAAAGAATTTGGTTATAAATTTGATGAAATATTAATTATTGAACAAGATTTTTCTGTTAAATCGGGTTCCATTGCACAAGTATATAAAGTCAAATTAAATACTAATAATATAGAAAATGAATTTAATTTTTTACAAAATGAACTTAATAATTGTATTAGTAATGAAAAAAGATATGCATTAAAAGTTGTACATCCAGAAGTGTATTATCAAGTATTTTTTCCAATTACTTTTATTAATAGCTATAAATTTTTAGTGTCAAATATAAGTTTTTTGAAAAAATATGATACTATTTTTGATTTTAATAGTTTTTTTAGTAATTTAAAATTACAACTTAATATGAATAATGAATACAAAAATATGCAATATTTTTATAAAACTTATATAGACAATCCATATATTGTTATACCAGAACCTATTATAAGTAATGAAAATTGTTTATTAATGGAATATGTAGATGGAGAATTTATGCATGACTTACAAGTATCTGATTTTGAAAAACAAAAAATTGCTATATTATTGAATCTATTTTCTAAAGATTGCTTTTATTTTAATGATTATTTTCATAGTGATTTACACGATTCTAATTGGAAAGTTAAAAAATATAAAGATTTTTATCAATTAATTATTTATGATTTTGGATATATTGTAAAAAATGATATAAAGGAATTAAGCAAAAAAACTATTTTAAATTTTGATTTAAATAATGTTAAAGGGATTGGAGAATCTATTTATGAATCTTCCATAAATAATAAAAATATAAATAAAGAAGTTATTGTAAATAATTATAAAAAATTTATGATAAAAACTGTTCCTTACACGGATGATTGGTTAATTAAAACATATCAATTTTGTTATAAAAATGATTTAATATTAAAACCTGCTTTGCTTGAATTATTTATTTGTAATATATTACTTAAAAAATATTTTCAAAAATATTTATTTAAGCATATTTCTGATCCATATGATAGTAATTTTTTAATATCTCTAAATTTAAATTATATTCATGTATGTAAAAAATATAATATTTTTAAAAAAGTACAAAATTATACAGAATCTATTTATTTAAATAATCAAACATTATTGAATTCTTATGTTTATGAAGATAATTATTTAGAAAATATAGAAATAGAAAATAAGAATAAAACTGTAGTTGAAGAATTTAGTATTTAAAATTGATATTTATTTAATGAAAGCCTGTACCATTACATAAATTACATTTTTCATAACCAAAATTAAATCCGTTATTTATATTATTATTTGTTATCCATCCACAACCTTTGCAAATATGACACTTACTATATAAATCGTTTGCAATAATATGATCCAAATGTTTTTTTTTATAAAACGGTCTTTTTTCTTCATAAAAATATTTTTGTTTTTTATTATATTTGACTTCATTGTTATTATCAATTATTTTATAAAAATCATCATTATAATTTATTGCTACACTTAACGCTCTACAATGATTTGGATTGTTAATAAACTTTAAAGCTTTAATCATAATTATTAGTTTTATATATTTGAACTATTTTGATATTTTATATCAATTTTATTTTATATTGTATATAAAATTGATATAAAATATATATTTTTATATTAATGAATAAAAGTATAGAACCCACATTAATATATAGTTCAACTATGGATGAAGTTATGAATGATATTGGTGTTAATTATGAAGAAAATTTTATTCCATATACTGATTTCAGTTTAAATGATAATCCGAACGATACTATAGCGGATATGTTTCATTTTGAAGTGGAAACAGCAATTGATACTGGTAATATTAATGTTATTAGAAAGGCTATTGGTGATTATGGTCATTTATTGGATAATTCTTATATTGCTTGGGCTAATCGTATTATGATTGAAATGTTGGAAGAACAAATGGAAGATATAGAATTAAAATGATTTTTATTTTAATCGTTTTAATGGTTTAAATAAAAAAATTATAATTTTTGTGAAATTTTTCTATTTTTATTTTTTCATTTTGAGAGAAATTGAAAAAAGAATGTATCAGATCATCCCTTTTCTCTCTACTAACATTTAATAAATTTGGAAAATTTTCTATTTTATTTATATTTGGTATAAATTGGAAAGCATAACGTTCCAAGTATCTCATTCTATAATTTGTTGTAGAAAATAAAAATAATGCTGTTTTTGTTGAGAGAAAGGCTTGTAATTGTAATAATTCATTTTTATTATAATCCTTTTCTAAAATTATATAATTATCTCTCGAACTTATTCCATATAATCCTGAAATATCATAATAGGGGAAACCATACATTTTATGTGCCATTATTAATTTAGGTTCATTGCTATATTGTTGTTTAATATTTGAATAATTTATTACTAATGTTGGATTATTGTTTGAGAGAACAGTAGTTTTTATATTACTATGTATTGACTTCTCTCCAAAATCATTATTAAAAATAGAATTTTTTGAAGTTGTAGATGATTTATATACTTTTAATGAACCATATGCATTTGTAAATTCTAAAAGTTTATTTATTATATTTATACCATTTATTGGTATTGGAAAATCTGGTTTTAAATTATAATTTATAAATTTTTCATTTAAATAATCATAAATATTAATTATTTTATTGTTTTTTGTAATATTTGTATTTTGTATTAAAAAATAACAAGTTGGGGTTTGTGCTTTATAATTAAATGCTTTTTGTGTTTGACTTGTTGAGAGACACACTAATTTTATTATTTTTTTATTTGTTAAAATATTATATAAACCTGCTTTATCTGGTTTTAACCATAATGAAGGTATTATACAAGCCAAAAATCCATCTGGTTTTAATAAACTTAAACTTTTTTTTATAAAATCTACATATACTTGTTTTCCATCATCTGTTTTTTTAATATTACTATTTGTTGGTGTTTTTAATTTACCGTTTATATTGTATGGTGGATTCCCTACTATAAAATCAAAATTTGAATATTTGTTGTCTAATGCTAAAAAATCTTGATTTATTATATTTGCATTTTCACAAAATAAATTTTTTAATTCCTTAATATGGTCTGGATAGATTTCAACCATATATAACATATTTTCAATTATATGTTCTTTATTTGATAAATTATTATTAAGACGATTGAAAATATTAAGGCTAAATGCACCATTTCCAGCACCAATATCTAACCATTTTAAATTGGGATCTTTAAAATATTTTTCTGGTATTAAATCTAATATATTATTTACTAAATTATTTGGAGTATATATTATTCCGTAATTTATACTATCTTCATTATTTAAATTATTCATAACTATTAAATAATTTAAATAACTATAAAATAAAAAAAAAATAAATGTATTGATTTTATGATTTTGATACGTAATATTCTATTATGTTAATTCTAATGGCTGATATAGATTTTTTTGTTTTAATGTTTTATTTATTTTTTTACGTTGTTTGCTGTCCCTATTTTGAATGTTTTTAATTTCTTTAATAATAAATTTTTCATTTTTAACAATTGACTCTACAATTGGAATATACCAAGGTCTAAAAATATTACGATCTTCTGGTGTTTTTAAATCATCTATTTTCATCCATTTAATTTGAGTTTTTTCAAATAAACCATTATGATAGCCTTCAATTGTTTCTTTTAAATGTATTTCTGCGAAATTATTTACATTATTAAAATAATAACACATCTTTTCATCATACTCTGTTTTAAAAATATAAGTTGTATATCTTTCAAAACATATAGATAAAACCATATTCGGATTTACTATATTTTCTAGTTCTTCATTTACACCTAAAAAACCATTTAATTCTTCACCTCCTTCTCTAATAGCGGTTTCAAATGGTTTCTCTTTTTTATTTGGTGTCCCACCAAAATCACACCATAATCCATTCTTTCGTTCTTGTCCCATTAATAAAAATAATACTCCTTTATGTAATGCAACTGGTAAAATTCCAGCACCCATTTATCTATGTGTGTTACTTACTAAAATAATATAAAAAAAATTAATATCAATTTTTTATATTATTTATTTTGTTATTTTGTTATTTTGTTATTTTGTTATTTTGTTATTTTGTTATTTTGTTATTAGCTTACTTCAATAACAGGCTTTGATTTCTTATGTTCGTTGCTAGAAGGCATCATTTTAGGTTCAATCTTAAGAGTTTTCTTATAATCAATCATTAGTTTTGAAGAATCTAATACTTCGTAACTTGGATTATTTACACGTTTGTGAGCATTCTTATTTACTAATAGAGGCCAAAATTTTGTTGTTGTTGTGCTATATTTAAACCTTGTCTTTGTATTTGGATCAAGAATATCTTCTTTTAATGCCTTTGATTCTGATGTATCAAACCATTCATCAAAATGAATAAATGCTTCTGTCCGTTCTTTTGCTTTGTTAAAAACAAAATCTACTCGCATAATTTTTCCAATTTTATTTGAATCAAACATTTTCTTAATGTATGCTTCACTTGTGGTTTTTGAAATAATTGGAACGTATAGCGAAAGAACACTAGAAGAAGTAGTAATAGACGGCATTAAAGTGTATATTATTTTATAGTTTATGTTTAAATTAATAAAAAAAATTTTATATCAATTTTTTTTTATATAACAAATTTTTTTTTAATATAAAATTGATTATTTTTATTTTATATTTTATTTTATATAATAATCATAGTTTATATTATCTATTATGAGCAAAAGAAAACTTGATATTAGTGATTTCGACGTTAATGAACTTATCAAAAATAACAATTATAAATTATATAATTATTATAATAATCCTACTAATTGTGATGTTATAACACTATGTGATAATCATATTTATTTTAATGCTTGTATTAACTATGAAACTATTAGCAAATTGATTTTAAATATTCAAAGTATTATAGGTAATCTACACTTAATAGGTATTAATAAAAGTATATATTTACATATTAACAGCAAAGGTGGTGTTATAGTTGCATTAAATGATTTTATTGCTTTTAAAAAATCATGTACTATAGAAATTATTTCAATTATTGAAAATGATTGTGCTGATGTTGGTATTATAATTGCTTCATTATGTAATTATAGAATTATTAATAAAAATGCGTTTATTAAATTAACAAATTATAATCCATCTTATACTTGTCCTAATTATTGGAATTATTTTAAACAATGTGAAAATAATAGTGAGGAACTTGAAAATTTAAAAAAAAATATTTATTATACATTTTGTGAATTAATTGATTCTAAAATTACCAATGAAAAATTGGGAAAATATTTGCAAAGTGATAGATTATGGGATGCAAAAAAATGTAAGAAATTAGGTCTTATTGATGAAATTATTTAATATTTTGGTATAATATTTTATAGTTTAATTTAAAAGGCATTACAACCCATTAAGCAAGTACTATATAATTCATTTGTTTCAATATATATATTCCTTTTTCTTTTTCTTGGTTCTTCATTTTTTTTATTAATATAATCTTCAATTTTTATTGAATATGGTTTTGGATGTTTCTCTTTTATATAATATAAATCATTTTTAAAATCATACATTACTAGATAATTAGGTTTGTTAATATTACAAAACCATATTATATTATTATGCTTTGACATCCCTATTTTAAATTCTTCAAAACTACACTTCAAAATAGCATTGATTGTTGGAAAATAATGATTTTTTAGAAAATTAATTTTATAATCTTCAACTTTTGCTGGATTATTATAAAAATCTTGGATATAATCAGTTAATGCATCTGTGTTAGTATTTGACATCTTATAAATAATATTTTTGTTTTTATATTTTTAAAAAATAATATTTTTATTCAATTTTTTTTTAGCTTTAATTATAAAAACATTCAAATGATAATATGAAACTCCAATCCATATTATTTAATGTAAAAGGACGACCATATTCATCTAATATACTCACTTTTAATTTTGTAATATCTGTTGGACCGAAATATTCACGAACATGCTTATTATTATAAATAAAATCACCCGGTGCTGCTGCTTGTCTAAATGGTGTTTTTTCTTCTAATAAACTTAATATATTTATTCTAGCAATAATATTTGGTGCAATTATTGATTCTGAAGCAATAGAAAAATAATTTCTTGAACTTGCTTGAAAATCGTCTAATGCAATATATATATATCTTGGATAATTTATGTAACATATACCTCTTGATACTGCTTTGGCTAAATTTGTAGATGCTTCTAAATCTCTTTTTTTTAATGTTATTTTTTTATTTCTAAAACCTAATTGCCAACCCAATTTTTGATAAATATAATTATCATTACATAATTTTTTCATTTCTCCTGTTATTTGATTTATAATTTCTTGATCATTATTTACATCAAAAATAATATTTATATTGAAATTATCAAAAAAATTTTCTATATTACTATTATTAGAAGTGTCAAATTGAAATAAACCATATCCTGCTCGTGGATCAACTCCAAATTTAAAATTATTTGATAAATCTACTATAATATCACTACAATCAAAATTGTTTGTTTGTTTGCCGTGTAACTCAATAAATAGTTCTGCTAATTTTTCTTTCAATGATTTATTAATTGCATCTATAATATTAAATGCTTTTTTTTGTGTGGGTGTTTGGTAAGCAGCAAATCTAGATTCATACATACCTGTTACTAATTCTATATTACCACTTATTGAAGTTGGTTCATTTAAAGAATTATCTATTTGTATTCTAAAAACATTATTATTTAATTCTTTACTTATATTATGATATGTTAATGGGATTTCTATTGAACTTATTGACATTGTAATTGCTTTATTTATTGTTTCTGGTAATTGTATTACATAATTATGACTTTGATTATCGTCCGCGTCATAATTTTGTCTAAATAAACTATCTACAGTATATGTTCTTTTTATTATAGATTTGTTAATTTGTTTATTATTTTCTAATGTTGAACTATATTTATCATTTTCATTTTTTATAATAAAATGATTACCATCATATTGTTTTACATCATTGTAATTTTTTGCGTCTATTTTTACCAAATTATTTGATAATCTATTGTAAATATTATCTAAAAAAATTGATAATTCTTCTTTTTTTACTTGTGTTATATTACTTCCTATTATACTTGTTTGCATCTTTGTTTTTGCATTAAAAAGATCTTCTTCAATATATGGGTGTTTTAATTTTAATAAGTTCTCCATTTCATTTATATTGTAAGTATTGATATCTAAGTTAATATTGCTCATTGCTAATAATATTAATATATAAACAGTTTATAAATTAATATTAAATACTAAATTTATGTAAAAATTATTATTCTGTTTTTAAATTTTTTATTGTTTCTATTTCTTCATTAAGATTTTCTAAAATTGCTTTTAAATTTTTATCATTTAAACTTTTATAATCATTTATTAATTTTTTTTGACAAGGAACAAATTTTCTTAGAACAAAACCTAAGCGGTAGTTTAGTATAACGATTATCTCATTTAATATTCTAAAATCATCAGGGTTTTTTTTAAATTTTGCTAAATCTATATCAAGTATATCTTTTAATATTATTGTATTTTGTTTTTTTATAACAATTTCATTTAAAATTTCTGCTATCTCTTTTCCCTTATTTAATATTTTTTTATCATCTTTTGTTATTGGTATACAATTTTGAGACGTAGAAATAGGTTTTCCATCTTCACCAATAACGTCAACTTTTACTTCCGACATTAAATGTAATGGTATTTTTTTTGGTGGTGATATTTTTGATTGTGATCTTTTTGATTGTGGTTCTTTTGGTCTTGAACTTTGTGAATTAGCTTCTTCCTTCGGTGGTACTTCTCTATAATTTGGTATATATATATTTCTAGATTTTTTTTTTCTTAAATTTTTTAATCTACTTTTTAATCTACTTCTTAATCTACGAGTACCAGAATTAAAAATTCCTCCTTTTTTTTTTCTTGTTTTCATGTATTATATTATATAAATATAAAATTGATAAACTTTTTTTAAAATTTTTATAGCACATAAAAACAGTTAATTTATTTTAGATTATTTATTATGAATACTGATATGGAAGATTTTATTAAAACCAAGAATGCTCTTGGGGCTGATGATTATAATAATTTTGATGCTTCAATGTGGGATATAAATGGATGCAAAACAATTTTTACTAATTTATTGAATTGGTTATGTGATAACAGTGATAAATTAACTGCAGCAAATAATAATGAATTAAATAAGAAATTTCAAGTTGAATTTAACAAACAACTTCGTCTTTCTAAAATTACTGGATTGCGCAAATCTATTTTATTAAATGTATTAAATAATATTTTAACTATTAATGATTTTGACATAGAACTTCGTGATAAATTTCCAATATTAAAAATGCTTTTACGCAAAAAACCAATGCGTAATATTTCCGGAATTACCAGTATTACCGTTATTACTGCTCCATTTCCCGACGGACAAACATTTAGTTGCAAACATAATTGCTATTATTGCCCAAACGAACCAGCACATAAAGATAATGGATGGCAAGCACAGCCTCGTAGTTATTTATATAATGAACCTGCGGTTCTACGTGCAAATCAACATAAATTTTATGCCATAGGACAAATGCTAAATCGTATGGATACTTACTTTAGTAATGGTCATGTAGTTGATAAATTAGAAATTATTGTAGAAGGTGGCACATATACTGAATATCCCGTTGATTATTTAGAACGTTATCATCGTGATTTGTTTTATTCTGCAAATATTTACTTTGATTTGCGCAGATTATATGCTAATTATAATAATTGTTTAAATGAAAAATTAGATTTAGAACTTTTGCATAATATTAGACCACCTCTTTCAATCGCAGAAGAAATTAAGATTAATAAAACCGCAAAGGTTCATATTATCGGCGTTTGTATTGAAACTCGCCCAGATGCATTAGATGATGAGTGGCTTTGGCGATTCAGGAGATGGGGAGTTACACGTGTTCAATTAGGAGCACAGCATGTTGATAATAAAATTTTAAAGAAGATTAATCGTGGACATACTATTGAACAATTATTGTGGGCCATGAAATATTTAAAAGATAATTGCTTTAAGATTGATATTCATATTATGCCTGATTTACCCGGTGCTACTCCAGAAATAGATAAAGCAATGTTTGATTATGTATATTCAGTTGTTTGTCCTGATCAAATGAAAGTTTATCCGTGTGAAGTTGTTCCGTGGACAATAATTGAAAAATGGTATAAAAAAGGAACTTATATTCCTTATTTTGAAAAAAACAATGAAGATTTAATTGATGTAGTACGCTATTCTATGATAACGTGTCCAAACTGGGTTAGACTGCCCAGGGTTATTCGTGATATTCCACGTAGTTATATTCAATGTGGAAATACTGTTGCTAATTTGCGCCAAGTAATTGAGAAGAAACTAGACGATGAAGGTGTAATTAGTGCTGAAATTAGGTCACGAGAAATTGGTCGCCATACTAAATATTATAATAAATTAGCTAATTATAATAGTTACTATTATTATGGCAATGAAGGACATGAATACTTTATTGCGTATGAAAGTTATGATTTAAGAGCGTTATTCGGGTTTATTCGACTACGTATTGTAGAAGAAAAAAATAATTTCATAATTTTTGATGTTCTTAAGAAAAGAGGTCTTATTAGAGAATTACATGTTTATGGTGATAACACAGCAGTAAATACATACGATAAAGGCGGATGCCAACATACTGGTATTGGAAAAGGTTTGTTAAAATGTGCTGAAATTAAAACAATGGAAAATGGGCTATATGGAATAGTAGTAATTAGTGGTGAAGGTGTTAAAGAATATTATGAAAAAAAAGGTTATAAAGAAATTGATACATTTATGGTAAAAGATTTTTGGTTTTATCAAGTTTGGTATTATTATTTAAAAGCCAATTATTATTATAGTGTTTTATTTATTCTTGGACTTGTTGTTAGTCTTGGTTTTGGTCTTGGATTTCTTTGTTTAATTTAGACCTTGACTCGTAAATATTATATACTGTTGCACTGTCTTTTAGTTTTGGCATTATATTTCTATTATTATAGCTTTTTTCATATGCCCAATTATTTTTATAAAGATTTGCAATATATGAAGTTCCAAGATGAACATGTGCAGAAATAACTTCTCCACCATTTAAATCTACTAAATAGCTTTCAAAATTATCTGACATTTTATTATAAAATATTGTGTTTTATTTTATAAATCTTATAAAATAAAAAATATTATCAATTTTTTTTCTTTTTATTTATTGACTTCTTTTTAAGTATTATGTGTTAATGGAGATGGAGGTGGTCGGCGAAGTTTTGGTCGAGTAAAACAAACTTCTTGTTTCTTTTTTTTATCTTCATCTAACAGCATAATAGCCATTGCTGAATAATTATGCAAATCAATTAATGTATCACGTAATGATTCGCTATTTATTAAACTTATTGAGTTTGTGGTAATAGATTGAAGTCGTGAAATTTTATCACCCATTCTTACAAGCACGCCTATTACTCCATAACTCGCGAATGCATCGCCATAATCTTGGTTTTTTTTTCTGAAAAGTTCTAAACCTTCTTTTTGAATAGTTTCCATTTGTTCAACTCTATTAATAGTTGAACTATTTGAAGTATTACTAAATAGACTATTTACGAATGGTAGATTCATTATTTATTATAATTTATATTTTATTTTTATATAAATTATAAAATAATTATTTTGTTATTCAATTGTTTTTTGTTTTTTTGTTTTTTTGTTTTTTTGTTTTTTTGTTTTTTTGTTTTTTTGTTTTTTTGTTTTTTTGTTTTTTT
>Ga0115003_10003456_pt1 | contig 12474 bp, 15 predicted proteins | sample ArcticOcean_MG_C_7_FD_88736 | JGI IMG/M metagenome (GOLD analysis project Ga0115003, IMG submission 88736) | Marine microbial communities from western Arctic Ocean - ArcticOcean_MG_CB11_88 | ecosystem: Environmental > Aquatic > Marine > Oceanic | place: Arctic Ocean: Canada Basin | collected... | reverse complement strand
TCTCTTTCGAACCACTCAAAAGAGTCTCTTTCGAACCACTCAAAAGAGTCTCTTTCGAACCACTCAAAAGAGTCTCTTTCGAAGGGTCTTCCAGTTTAAATGTGTCTGGTGTTACAACCCGCTTCCCCAATAAGCGCTTCCCCCGCCCCTCACACGGAGGTCTTGGTGCACCATACCGACTTGATTTACGTGAATTACGTTTCTTTACCATTTCTGCCAATTTAGTAGAAAGAGTAGTATTATTGGCCAGAGCCATGTTTTGGCGAGAAATTCAATATAGATTTGACACCAAGGACGATAATCAAATTTTAATACTATCCTATGAACCACCTACTCTGTAAGGGCCTAGCGTCCGTGTTTTTTAGTTAATTCTACCAGGTATAGTGTGAACCATTCAATATTAAAAGAACCAGCCCGCACGAGAGCTACGACATGAAATATAGAGGACCTGCATCGTTATACCGAATACCTACCAAGTTTCCATTCTTATTGTCAATTATTTCAGCTGTCTTCTCATTCACTAAAACGTCTCTCCATCCCAGACCTTCTTAAAGTACTCTATGTCACCATCACACATCATCACACTCGACCACATTACGATCTGGAGGTTCTACATACATCAAGTCAGTCATTTTCTCTAGGCTCATCGGCTTCCTACCAACTCGAACAAACCCAGCCTCCATAAGTTCATCATCCCCAACACTATCCTCATCGGTGATGCAATAGATCTGTTGGCGAGGCCTCCCTTGATTATATAATTATAGGAAGTGGTATAGCTGGTTTAGTAACAGCTGCATTTTTATCCTAAAATTGGTAAAATAGTTTTTGTATTAGAACAGGTGTAGAAAACTTTAAAGGAGATTTAATTAAACGATTTCCCGAAGAAATGGAAAACATAGAAAATTATTTTAAATTATTCAAAAAGTCAGTTCATACAAATTTTATTTTATTTTAAAAATATATAATTTCAGATTTCCCCCAGATACGATAGTAAGTTAATTTCATTAACTGTATGGTATTCATAAATATCCAGCTCCACCTGAACCACATATGTGTTATTTTGTAACGGGGGATATGATATGACTCCAAATATGCGCCCAGCCATGTCCGAACTCGTGAGTCGTAAATTTTTTTTATCTTGACCTACGATCTGTACTTTCTTCCCGAATTTAAATTTAGTATTAGGGGTAGGGTTAGAGGATGCCCCCCTTGCTGCTCAGCCTTCATCTGTGCTGCCTCAGCTTGCCACTTCTCATAGGCACCCGGGCTTTCAACACCTACTACCCCCGCTGCCCAGCCCTCGGGGAACAGGGATTTGGGCTTATCGAATGCTAGTGCTACATGGTTGGCTTTTGCTTGTTTAGCTGCGTTTCTTTTTGTATACGTTCTTGTCGTGCATGCTCTCTCATCTAACCCTACCCCTGCTCTTTGTTGATTCTCATTCGCCTCATTCTGCCTGTACCTATAGGCCTCTTGGGAATCTTGCAATGCAGTGGGGTCCCTGGAACTCGCACTCAAAGCCATCCACCACCACATCTTCGCCTGGCGCCGCTTTACCTCACTCCATGCCCGCTGCCAATCTACCAAAAAGGTTTCCATATCCCGCGTCGACATGTCCATCACCCACACTTCTTTCTCCACATCTTCTGGTATTTTGTCGTAAGTGCTCTGTTTCATCGCTGTAGTATCGCTTGATGATACCTGAATACACTCTATCAAATTTTGCCTACCCCTTTATATCAACACTTGAACATCGCGCACTAGTCTATAAGGGGGTAAGTCATAGTTTTTTTTTGGGCTATGGGTTGGGGGAGTAGGCATTTACCTGGTCTACAATATAAATGGAGCTTTTACCCTTCTTAGTTATCCTGTTGCTCTTGATCGGAATCTTCTGACAGTTCATCACTTGAATCAGAACCAGAACTCTCACTTTTTTTCTCATCCTTATAGCGTCTCCAATGAACATCGCGCGCGAAAACCTTCGTCGACTGTCGAACATGATCCCGACCCAACTCATATAGAATGTCTGGTTTAATCAAGGTCTTTTTGGGGGACAATGCGTTGTTTGCATTGTATGCTTCTGTCGTGCGTGCAGGCCCAACCAAAGCGGCGTAATAACCGTCATTGTTGTTTTGGCAAGTCCGGTTCAAACCTCCATCCCCTGGAACATAATTGGATGGATGACAAGCACCACCGTTCGCTTCCGCGTAAATGTGACAAACTTCCTGATCAGGACGCAAGGGCGGGAAAACCCTGTCCCGATATGTCTTGGTACTCATCGTCTTACCGTTCTCGTTGCACTCGGTAACCAACTCTTCATGTGTTTTCCGCTTGGACTGCTTGTTGGCGGCTGTCAGATGCTGGATCTCCTCCTGCTGTGACTGGAACAAGTCCAAAAGAGTGTCTTTTGCAGCCCATCCAGATTTACCTTCAAGCAGTCCAGTCAACATCTTTTCAACTTCCCGTATGTCGGCACTTGAATGTGTTGAAACGGCGTCCTGCTTAATCTCCTCTTTCGTGTCCATTGCCCCAGGTAGCTCCTCCTTTCCTAGCGTGTCGATGAACTTAGCCGTGCCTTGGTTGGTGCCATCCTCCGTGCACGCGTCCATGTATTCCACCGCATCCGCCATGTTCCATGCCTTCCGTGATTTGTGATGTGTTTTGACGCCTGGTGCAGTCAAGATTTTTACTTGCCATGCGCTTGCTCCTTTGTTCCAGGTCACGCCCGTTCTTCCGCTCTTAGGCGTGGGATTGGGGTTGAGATGCCAGTGGACGTGCTCAGGCACTTCTAGATCTTCCAATGCCTGCTCGAGCCCCTCCCTGACTGCCCCCTGTCCCCCACTTTCTGACGCATCAGCTTCAGGAAGTGTTGGCAGTTGAACAGGCCACCAGAAATCTCTCCACATGTCCCATCTGAGATCAAACTTGCTAGCACCCAAGACTATCGCTTCATTCAGGGTCGTTGCAGTTTTGTACATTTCGTACCTATCAAAACAGCCAGGGTCTCCTCTTCGCACTATTCTGGGCTTTGTTTTAGGATTATTTTGCTGATACTCAATCGGATGCTTTGTTTTGATGAGCCAATCGATATCGAACTTCGCTTCCTGCTTCTCGCTGAAGTCCCGTGCTCGCTTGGTTCCCGATATTGATGGTGTTGACGACTTCGGTCTTGATGCTGAAGCTAGAGACTTGATGTTTTTGTTTTCCAAAGCTCTTGCTACCTCATCCATCTTAGGCTTCTGAATCTTCGGATCCGAGAAGACAGAAATGCTACCCACCGGTTCTGCCACCGCAGGTAGTGCTTCACCGTCGACTCCATCATCGGCTGTATCCAAGTCCATTTCGCTACCTCTGGCTACTTCAGACTGATCCATTTGCACGATATCACCAGACACAGGGTGAGTGTTGGGTTGAATCGTAGGATTCGCAGCCTCTTCAAATGTGTGGTTGTTAAAACTCATCGGTAGTTTCGGTCGAATGTATATTCACTGTATCAGATGGAACAAACCAACTCCCATCAAATTTTTACTACCCCTTTATAGGCACACTTGAACACTGTCATTATAGTCTATAAAGGGGTAACACCCTAATTTTTTTTAAGTCAATTTCTATATATATATACTTACCTTGGTCATGCTCTTACCTTTTAGAGAGATGCCATCAGATCACCTAGGTCCACCTTGTTACTGCCCCCCCCGGGCTTCGACCCAGACATCATATCACAAAGGTCCACTGGATTGCTCGCTTTCACTTGAGGTTTACGAACCTTGGACCTTACGACCACCATGGCCCTCGCATGAGTCTTCTCATCATCAACCTTGGCCTGATGCTCTTGAAGCTCTTTTGACCCAGACGCACTTTTCAAGGTCTGAAGGTTGTCTGAGTGGCTCTCGATCGCATCCCAACTGGAATTAGACTCCGTGTCAGTTGGAGTCTCCCAAGAATCCTCCCAACGTTGGCGATCCTTCTCATTGCCCATCTCCCGGTCCTTCTTAATAAGCTTTTCATTTAAAGCCATGGTCTCTTGACGGCGCCTCTCTATCTCATTGTCTACTTCACTCCATGGCACCGCATGTGTACCAGAACATTGGGTAGACACGCCCTGATGAGCCTTTCCCCAATAAGTTTTGTAGACTGGACTCCCATCCGCGCTTAGCTTATTTCCCAAGCTCTTGCGAATAGACCACCGGTCTCGCTCACTCATTCCATTGGTAACAGGACTACTCTTAAACATCGCCGAGAGAAGCTCGCGCTGGACCCTCTCTGCCTCGGTCTCTTTCAGACCAGGACGAGCAACCTCCATGTCACAATCAGAATCCGAGTTGATGGATCGAGGAAGCCAGGTATGTTTCATATCATCGAACTTCTGGATCGCATTCTCAATATGGAGTTTCGCATCTGACAAGGAATCCTCGTCATCCGATGAAACCACAAACTTACCCAACCCTTGGTCGTGGCGGATAAAGCAATTCCCACCAACAGCCCCTTGGATGTCTCGGAGTTTGCCACCACCCTTTCCAATCACTGAACCGACGGCCTCTGTCGGACAGTCTACTGTAAGTGTAGGACGACTACTGTTCTTACATGGATCCATCAGAGACTGAATGTCACCCTTGATCATCGTGGCAATTACCCGAACGTCCTCTACTGAACGAGCAGAAATCAACACTGAGTCGCACTCACCAACCCCACACTTCTCATGTAAACCAATGGTCTTATTGAACAGCCGAACATGACTCCCGGGTACCTTGGTAGTCATCCGCTTGATGTTCGCACCACCCTGTCCGACTAACATCGATGCCGTTGAACGAACCATCCCAGGAGAGAGTCCGATCGAAGTGAGAGAGATAGACCCGGTGAATCGTTGGTTTGCCATGTGTTGTTTGTGTGTTTCGAATGTATATTCACTGTATCATATGGAACAAACCACCCCCCATCAAATTTTTACTTACACCCTTATACGGCCTAATCTATAACGGGGTAGATGGTAAATAACCTGTATAATATACGACTTTTAACCCGCTATGGTTACCTATAAGGGGCTAAATCTTAAATTTTTTTTGTGTAAATTACATACCCACACGAGATTTGCGGGCGCGATTGGATGACATCCTCTTTGTAACTGTCTTGGCCAAAGCCCTCTTTCTCCTCCCAGCTTTCTCCTCATCCGTTGTTTTTGGTTTAGGCCTCACTGGTTCACGACCTCTCTCCTCATCATTTGTTTTTGGTTTAGGCCTCACTGGTTCACGACCTCTCTCCTCATCATTTGTTTTCGGTCCCACTGGGTCACGACTCTTCTTACCCCGATGACGTGGCTTGGTCATCATGCTATAACCCCTATCGCTTAGTGAATTCGCCATCCAGGCATACTTTTGACTGAGTACCATTTTCTCAAGATCGCCACAGGTCTTACATGCAAACCATGTATTGAAGGCCTCTTCGTCCCAGCACCACATATCCTTGGGCCAATGAGACGGATTCAGCCAAATCGACATACCCCACTCGATGGTTCTGTTCCCACCAACATCTGTCGTACACGCCCCACCTCGAACCAAATCGGACCAAGTTGGGAGCGTTATGGTTTGAATTTCCATGTTTTTACTATCATATTCCGTGAATTGACCCACCTATATCAAAATTTTATATACACCCTTATGCGGCCTACACTATAAAGGGGTAGATGGTACCTAATACCTTATAATAACATTATATTATACCCTCATACCTCCCCACATATACATCTTATATATCTCTCGTCTCCCTACGCCAAATTACTCCCCCCCCTAATGCATCCCATGGAACAGCATCTGTTCTAAACTCTTTTTCCAAGTTTTCATTTTTACATGCCCTCAACAAAGCCTGTTTGAGAAGACCCCCCGCCACCAGATTACGTTTCCGCGTTATGGCTTTGTAGAGCTTCGTCTTACATGATTCGTCCATATGAAAACACGAAGACCCCTCGCCAAGTATCCTACGCGTGGTCAGTTCTGAATCTTCTCTAGTACATATATCAAATGGCTTGGTGGTATCGTAACCCTCAGGCCTCGCAAAAACTAATCCCCCAAAACTGGGGACCTCACATGTATACCAATAGTCGTCGTATCGCACCAATACTTCTGATCCTAACCAGATGCCACGTGACATTCCGATGAATTAATTCTTGGTATAGGCTGAAACCACATCTATCAAATTTAAATTACCCCTTTATATGACCTATACTATAAAGGGATACACAACTGGGTATTTTACAGTACAAATAACTTATGATCATTTATTATCAAACCATCATCTGAATCAGAAATATTGGTGTAAAAATAACACATCATCGCCTATAAGGGCCTACAGTCTATATTTTTTTTAAATTACTTCTAACAGATATGGTTTAAACTTACCTCCTAAACTACTCAATCGAAAGTAGGGCCGGTTGCGTCATCCCAAGTCCCAATCGGTATTACTTCCTCTTCGTCAATTATTTGGTTAGTCTTCTCATTTATCAAGTAAGTCTCTCCTTTCCATTCCTTCTCAACGACCTCCATCTCTTCATCTTCCATATTTTCCAAATCTCCATTGGTTTCTGGCTCAGATGTAGATATCTCATGGGCCTTGTCCCACTCATCTTTGTCCACCAAACCATCACCATTCAAGTCAGCCTCATCGAATGATTTCACCTGTACAGGAGCTTCGGTAACCGCCGGCACCTCATCTACTACAGTAGATACCTCGACCAATTCAGTGACTGGTTCATTAACCACCGGCATCTCATCTACCGCAGTAGATACTTCCACCAATTCAGTGACTGGTTCATTAACCACCGGCATCTCATCTACTACAGTAGATTCCTCATCCAATGCCGCTTGGAGTTCTTGGGCTGAGGTGGCTTCTGCTGCCAAAGCATCCTCAGCCACCTTCTTTTTGCGTCCTACTTTGCCCGACTTGGACCCTGGTGCTCGAGTGGCAATATCAGCATCCAAATCACCTTGAACGCGAGCCTTCATTTCATCCGAGTTCCACTCAATTCGAATTACTCCATGACTGTCCTTGTATGGCATCACCCCATCCTCACCATCCTGCCAGGAATCATATCGTCCAAAGTGAAGCCCGATCTTCCCCCCACCCTCGTCATTCTGACATGGTTCAGATGTCACCACTGCCTGCTTTCCATGTTTCTTGCAAAAATCCCCATCAACACATTTAAAAGAACACCGGTTGTGACCACTTCCATCCCCCCAGATGCGTGCCTGGCACTGGTCAGCCGCATCTGGCTTCTTCCTCGTACGTGTGCCATCGGTTACTTTTCCGCGCTTAGGCTTCGCCTGAAGGGCTTGGGCAAAACATTTATCCGCGTCAATTCCCTCGATATGTCTTTGAACAAGCTCGTCCAGAACCGCCTTCTGTTCATCACTCAAGTCCATCCCATTCTTAATATCACGCCCCATTTCAAGACTCTTTGCTCGGACTTCTTCAAGGAAAAGAGTTGTTTCCATCTGCTGTGATGTAATGTTTGCCATTTCTGGTTTAGTTCTAATCATTATGGACTATAGCCACACTCCCATCAAATTTTTCCTACACCCTTATGTATAGTCCATGCTATAAGGGGGTACCTGCCATATAAAGGCCTTGGAAATAAATTTTTTTATATTATCTAAACAGTCCAGTGGTTAATACTACTAAGACTAAGGATCCTAAAAACCACCCATCACACGTCAAAACCCAAGCCCGATTATATCCTATCTAATGATGGGAAAAGGTCGTTAGTAGATTATTGTGCTATTGCCCACACATGTACAGGTGCTTGTATTTAGTATCCTTACGAACATATAGTCTCCAACCGATTAATCCATATACTGTTCTTCAAGAGACATCTTATGAAAATCTATTATATACATTACCATTGGTTCTAATAGACTATCATTTAATATCCCCTCTACCAGATACGCTCTTTAAAACCCCTATTATTTTAACTGTTGCCCAATTTGGATTAGTTAAAATGTTAGAACTATATATTCCTTCTTCTGAGTATATAATTTCATGTAATTTCTTACACCCTAACGGTAAATTATACATCCCACGCTTGTTTAATCGATCTTCTTGTTGGGTAAGACGTATATCATACTTAATAGATACTTCTAATAAAGCCAATGTTAATGCCGCTCTCTTTTCCTTTATATCGTCTAAAATAGTATCACCAACTTCTATATCAGATTTTAAATTACGTTGCTGTTTTAAATGAAACCTCTTATCAAACATTATTGATCTGTCCTTATCTTTTTTGGCTTTCTTCGACCTATCATTTACTGTACGATATGATCCCATTAATAAATTAGTAAAATAACCAGATTTTGTATATCCTTCAGCAAATCTACTAGAAAACGCTCTCTTAAACCATAAATCGGATTGAGTAACCCCTAAACAAAAACGTTTTAATCTTGTCAATAACCACTCCCCCTTGTACTTTTTTGGGGTATCCATCCAATATTGCATTAACGCATTCGATACTCGCTTTGCTACCATCTTAACAGCATCACGGGTTATCCTATCTCTTATACTCTCCGGGGTTTTCTTAATACGCTTGTACATATACATTACATAAGTCTCTTCTTTCGAAAAATCTACGCCGGGTGCCCACTTTAGTGGATGGTTGGGTGCTTTATATGGTATCCAATGATCACCAATACTATTGTCACTCGGACTTATTAGTAGATGTGTAACTAAATTTGAAAATATATCCCACTCTTTATTAGTTTTGACTTTTAAATTCAGGTGGGCCCGCACAGTACATTGTATATATGCTTTATCTATACTAATCATCTCGGGTGTTCGCATAAAATCTACAATCGTCTTTGGTCCTTGTTCCATGGTCTCTTCTACAAAAAATATAGTCATTCTTTTGTCAAATTTTTAAACCATAAACCAATAGTATCACCACGATAACCTATAACCAATATATAATAAAAAATATATTTTGGTAGATATCGTCATTTAGTTCCTTTAAGTCCAATAGGAATGCTCTACCAAACTATCATCAGACCAACTACTTAAACTCTCATCTTCATCTATAGTTTGCTTAGTCAGCTCATTCTTGAGTTCACTCTTCAATGAACGTATAATCCGTTTCTGTTTTATTATAATCTCTTGTGCATTTAACAGTTCTGTATTCTTACTTTTTAATTTCTCTATATTTAAAATTAATCCTATCATTATATCGTTATGTTTTTCTAAACGTTTTGAGAAACAATATAACATGGCCTCCCCCCGAACCCTGTTCATTCGACGATTGACCCTAATACCTATGTCAATATTAATTCTACCTACCGAGTTACAAATCATCGTCTCAAAAATTCTTTTAATAATAAATATATCAAATTTTTTCAGTTATTAGATAATCCCTTGGTGTATTCGATATAAAGTTACTTAATGTAAATTTAATACCCCGTGAACTCCCTATATAACATATTATACATTTTACCAAATCTTCCAATTCTATATACTTTCCACCTAGATGGGTTGTATCATCGGATATTTTGTCTAATTTTATTAATATATATAACAACTCCTTTTTTAATTCGTCTGCATCATTTATCGTTACCAACAAATCGTCTATAAAATTAGTCAATTCTAATTTATAATCTTCTAAATCATTTCTTAGTCGTATCTTAGCTACTGAAAAACTCGTATCGGTCTTATCTTGTAATGTTAGTATACTTTCTATCAAATTTAACTGCTTTAGTTCCTTGTAATTTATATAATAACAAATAAAACAATTATATATTATACTTGATAATATCATACAAAATATAAAATATATGTTATCGCTGTATATTGTACTCATTAAATTGGCTATAATTTACACTTAGTTTGTCTTAAAGTATTTACTTAATATTTTTGTCATTAATTTAATCTCTCTTCTAAATACTCTGCTAAACAATACTTCTCAAGTTCTAATATCTCATCTATCAAACTTTCTTCTAATACTACCCCAGTATTACTACTATAATAGTCGACAGAATTCATATAAATCCCTCTATAAAAAGAGGGATTTAGATTAAAAGAGATCCCCTTTATATATTCATTTAATAAAATCATCGGACTTCTACCTACATTTTTATCCGTATTCATTATCCGCACATTTATTATATACCAGTCTGTATATATTTCATTTTCTGTATATTTATTATTAAATATATCTATATGTAACCAACCACGTCCTCTGTTTCTACACCCTATTGTACCATCATCATATAACCTATAACTAGGTAGTGGTACACTAGTATCATCTCTTGTCGCATACATAAATCTCCCTAAATACGCAGTCTCTTCTGATAACTCCTCCATACACAGATACCCATCTGTCCAATTCTTTATTATAAGTGTATCACATATACTATTTACACCCTTGATATATTTTGACCCACCCAATCCTATTTTACTCTTTAAATTATATTCAAATTCATACACACTCTCTGGTATATAATCAAACTCGGAATTTAATAAACACTGTTTTAGTACTGAAACATCTAAACCCCCCTTAAACTGTTTACGTGCATTCGTATGAACTCTAAAATCGAGTCCATATGAATTTTGCATATACTTTCAAAAAATATAATATTATTATTTATTATCAAATTTATAAGCACATATCGGTATCTTATATCTACCAACCTATAAGGGGGTATATCAAAAATTTTTTTCAAATACTTTTATAACTAATACAACATTATTATCAATTCACATCTTCACAAACATTACAACGGCTTCTGAGTTTTAACTCTCGTCACATACTCCTCGTATATACGCTCTTCCAACTCATCATCAACCGCATACGATGGAACTGCGTCTATACCAGCCAATATACGCTCTGTACCATCATCATCATAGACTACATAGTCTTGATGAACCAAAGTACCATCCGCATACTCCCATTTCGACATCTCCTCTCGTATCAGAGCCTTAACCAATCGCTCTTTCTCTGGATTACCCTTTGGGTCCCACTTCAAAAGTGTACGTACATCCTCTAGTTCAACAATCGGATGTGGGTCCACGTATTCTTTACTACCCCCCTCTAGTCTCTGGTGAATCACCTTACCATCCTCATACCGTTGGATCGCACTCTCTATCCCCAGTTTTGCCCGTTGGACAGCTACTTCCGTGCTCGCTGTCACTACAAAATGGTTATTATAGTGCTCATGAACAATGAAACAGTCGTCTCCAGCACTATTCTCAATCGACTTCAGGCCTATCCCCGATTTCTTAATTACCGAACCTACCGCCTCCTTCGGACAACTTACAAGTAGTCGTGGCTTGGATGACTCTCGGGTCGGGTCTAAGTAAGTCAAAACGTCCGCTTTGATCAGCCCTGCCAGTCTTTTCACGTCTTCTTCACTCCGACCGGTTATCAAAACTGTATCGCATGCACTCGTACTACACAAAACACCGTTGAATGACCCCCCGGCATTAAATAATCGAATATGTCCACCAGGTACAGTTGTCGCCAATCGTTTGATATTGGACCCCCCCCTCCCAATTATCATAGATGCTACCCCAGGAACATCTTCACTATCTATCCCAAATACAGAAAGATGTATAGTCCCTTCAAATCGGCCGTGTTGGGTTGTCATGTTTGAACAAATCTATATATAGTCTCTCCATATAACCTAATTATCAAATTTTTGTACCACCTTATAGACATATACTATAAAGGCCTACGGTCAGTATTTTTTTTTACACCTAAACCAATATCTTCTAATATCTAATCCCTGCATGTCATCATGTCCGACAAATCAACAATGTGTACTGGAGCGGGGATCACCATTTCACTACTCCCATTAAACTCTACGTCATAAATACTCGCATCCATACGCTTCTTAAGACGCTCTATCACAATCCTCGTCTTATCTATCAGGATCTCCTTCACTTCTTCCACACTCCCTATACTGTCTCCTGTAATCACAAAACCACCCCGTGGACGGCTATGCACTACGAAACAACCTAATGCCAACTCATTGTTGACAAACTCCTTGAGAGCAAAACCACCTTTCCCTATTATAATCGCTGCTACCTCGCTCGTACACTCCACGAACTCCATTGGTCTAGAACAATCCTTGCTTGGATCCAAAAAAGCGTCAATGTCCTGTTTGATCATCTTGGCTAACTTAGAGACATCGTCCCCGTTATTTGCCATGATCGTCACCGTATCACACTCCGATAGTGCAACACGCATACCATCACCCGCAGCACAAGAAAATATCTTGATGAACGAACCTGGTACCGCAGACGTCAAACGCTTCAAATTGCTCGCACCTCTACCCAAAATCATCCCTGCTACACGTCCAGGCGGGAGACCGTCAGGAAGAGTGAGCTTATTGAGATCAATGGTGCCTTTGTATTTGGACGACATGTTATTCTAATCAGTACAACCCCGTCTCAAAATAGACACCCATCAAATTTTTTATACCCTCTTATAGTCTAAAATATAAG
>Ga0115003_10003453_pt1 | contig 12481 bp, 15 predicted proteins | sample ArcticOcean_MG_C_7_FD_88736 | JGI IMG/M metagenome (GOLD analysis project Ga0115003, IMG submission 88736) | Marine microbial communities from western Arctic Ocean - ArcticOcean_MG_CB11_88 | ecosystem: Environmental > Aquatic > Marine > Oceanic | place: Arctic Ocean: Canada Basin | collected... | reverse complement strand
GGGGGGGGAGAGGGGGGGGAGGAGGGGGGGGGGAGGGGGAGAGAAGACAAAACAGGAGAGGACAGGCGTGGAGGGGGGGGGGGGGGGGGGGGGTGTGGTGTGGGGGGGGGGGGGTGGGGGGGTCAGCAGGGGGGCTGTTACGTCAGATGTACACGGCGTGTGGTCGCGAGGCCACGGCGAGAGGGCAACGGACGACGAAATCGGACATCACTCCACTCGCGGTGTTTGAGCAACCGCGAGGTTTGGTACGAAGCGGGTACCCAAAGAAAAGAAAGGCACGTACGAACGCGGAGAGGTCCGCGGTGGACGCGGGGCCGTCGCCTTGTGGGCCTTCCATCGGGTTTTCAAGTTCCCCGGGTACGTGGGGGAAGTGCCGCGGGGGAACCTTCATTCCTTTTTTTGGAGTTTTGAGAAACTTTCTCGAAACTTTCCGAGATCGAAAGAATAAACGAGCACCGAGGTCTGGCCTTGTCTCACTGTGCATGGTCCAGCGGCACCGCCGACCTGCTCGCCCTGCGTGTCGCTGCGGCGTGTGTCCCACCGACGGTTTCTGTGACGATTCTCTCTGCGGCGCGATTCCCGACACACCGACTTCGCCAACAACACAACAACGCCTTTTGATCATGGCGGGCGCTACGAAACAACAATTCCCCCCGGTGCCCAAGCGGTGCGTGGTGACCGGCGGCATGGGTTTCGTGGGCCGCAGGCTGGTGGAGATGCTGGTGGACAGGGGCGCGGCGCATGTCGTGGCGTTCGACATCGCGCCCAAGCCGGAAGACGCGGGCGAGGATCCGCGAATCACGTGGATGCGTGGGGACTTGACCAATCCCGCGGATGTGGAAAAGGCGTGCGAGGTGCGTGTTTCCCATTGCACACGTTCCACCTCCCTGTTTTACCGAAGCTGGCGACTGTTTGTCCGTACATCGCGATATACTCGTCCTGCGAAGGGCGCATTACCTCTGCCCACACAAGACTCCCTGACTGTTTACTCATACTATGGAGTACAGTATACCCTTTCCAATCCCTCATACCAATCCCGGATATACACGCGGTCCGACCGACTGACACTTTCTTGTTACTCGTGCCAAGGGCGCCGATTGCGTGTGGCACATCGCGGCGCTGGTCGGGCCGTACCACGACCTGGAGATGTACGACAAGGTGAACCACCACGGCACGGTGAACGTGATCGAGGCTTGTAAGAAGTTCGGCATCCAAAAGATCGTCATGTCCTCCTCCCCGAGCACGAGGTTCGACGGGAAGGACATCGACGGGCTGAAGGAATCCGAGTTGCGATACCCGAAAAAGTTTCTGCAGGAGTACGCCGCGAGCAAAGCGAGGGGCGAGGAGGCGTGCATGGCCGCGTGTGACAACTCCACGCTGTTCACCGTGGCCGTGGCACCGCACCAGGTGTACGGCCCAAGGGATTATCTTTTTCTGCACAACTTTCTACTCAACGCCAAGCGGCTGCGAGTGTTTGGTAATGGGAAAAACTTGGTGTCCGTGTGTTTCGTGGATAACTACTGCCACGGCTTGATCGTAGCGGAAAAACAGCTGTACAAAGATTCACCCGCGCTACGGAAGTTCTACATATGCACCGACGGCACCCCCGTGAACCTGTGGAGGTTCATCGACCGTGCTATTTGCGATATTTTACCAGGCGCTACTTCTTTGTTCAAGAAAATGTCTTTGCCAGGGTGGTACTTCATGTACCCGATCGGTTACGTATGCGAGGGCGTCGGAAACCTGCTTGGCAAAAAACTGAAACTCACCACGTTTTCGGTGCGCATGTTACTCATAAACAGACACTTCGACCCCACCGAATCAAGGCGGGACTTGAAGTACGAACCCATCGTCAACCCGGACGAGGCGTGGGACATAACGAAGAAGTGGTTCAAGGAGGTTTGGCTGCCGAAACACGGGGCGAAGTGATGCGTGGCGACGCGAGAGAGGTGCCTTTTTTTATCCACTCTCCCCAGATCGTTCTTTTCGTTCACTGAGCAGTCTCTCGTGAAAAATGTCGGCGACCTCCAGCATTCATTGCATCCCGCACCCGGCTCGCCATGTCCGCGTTCGCCGCCCCCGCCGCCGCGTGCCGTGTCGTTTCGCCTGTCGGGCGCCCGACTCGCCGCGCACCATCCGTCGTAGCTAGAGCCGCCACCCTAAGAGGCTCCCCTGATGCGACGCTTTCCAAAGACAACTCAATCACATCGGACGACGTGTCTTCCTGGTCGGAGATCGATTCGCAGATCGCGGTGTTGTGCGCGAGTAACCTCGGGGACAGCAGCGTGAACGGCCGCATTTTCGCCCTGACCGAATTGGGCGTGAACAAAACGTACGAAGCTTTGGATGACATCACCGTGGTGGACGTGTACCAGGCCGCGTACGAAGGGTCGCTTGATGAGTGCACGACTATTATTGATGTCCATCTGCGCCTTGTCGCGGAGTGCATCATCAAAGAAAACGTGGAGTTGGTGCACAGCGTTTACGAAAAGTTCCGACGGATGCCCCCGATGCTACAGAAAAGCTCACTAGTCGCCACCGCCGCGGTCGCAGAGGCCGGCTTACTGTACATAAAAGAAGAGTACGACTTAATAGAAGCCATCATGCGGGACGACGTTTCATCGCCCGACACGGGCGACGACGCGAAGCTGGAGTACGAAAAAGTTTCCATCATAATCGAATACATCGACAAGGTCATCGCGGCGGTTCACGAGGAAAAGGGAGAAAAAGACGGGGAGATGCAAAGCAAAGGCGTGGTCATCACAGTGGAAACAATCGACGCGCCGATGGTGCAACCGCCGAGCGGCGCGATGTAACGACGCGTTTGTTCGATTGGCGACAGCTACTTTTTTGGCGAAAAGCGCGCCGCGATTGGAGAAGCCGCGCAGTACCGCGAGTACTATCGCATATATAGCCAGTACCCAGTATTAATACAGCACGTACCCAGTATCGATACAGCATCGTACGGACATATTAATCCCAATAACAAAATTTATACACCAACTCCCCCAAACTACGCCAGCTCGCTTCCCGGCGCGCCGTAAACAAGCGCGGTGATTGCGAACACGAAGAACAGCAGGCCGCCCGCCACCGCAACGAGCCGTTGCGATATTCGCAGCGCGATGATCCGCCCGCCCACCACGGCTAACCCGGTGCAGAATGCGTGTCCTATGATCCCACCGAGGGTCACGCCGTACGGGTTTTTATGCGCCGCCAGCGCGATGGTGGTGATCTGCGAGCGGTCGCCCCACTCCGCGAGGAAGGTTAGGACAAACGCTTCGAGGAAAATCGGAGTTAATAACTTCGCGAACGCGCGTCTTATTTTCCCGATACTCCGTTGCGTTTCCCCCCCCCCGCCTGCTCCGGGCAACCCACCAGCCAGCTTCTCCTCCACCTCGCTCATCTCCTCCTGCATCGTGGCTTGCGGGTCGCTTCGCCACGCGATGTACAACAAGCGAAACCCGAAAAACGTGTACAGCACGAATGCGCATTTGTTCACCATCGATTGGGATATCAAGTTCGGCACGATGAGCCCTAACGCGGTGCTTAGCACTGTCATCACCGCGAGCGCGCATATCGCGCCCGCGAACACGATCGCCCGGGGGTGCCGCATCGCCATGATCGCGGCGATGATGAACGTCTCGTCGCCCAGTTCGCTGACCAGAATCATGGAGATGGAAGCGGCGAAGGCATCGCTGAAACCGCCACCTGAAGCTTTGTCGTCTTCGGCAAGGGCATTGTCCGTGTACCGGTGCCCTTTTGTCTGTGAGAGTGCCAGTGTGAACGTCGTGTGATGTATCGCGAGAGTACGGGGTGGAAGTGCGTGTCGGTCAGCGTGTGGTCGATCGTAGTGCTCGATGGTCCTCTATCCCGCCGATACGGTCACATTTCCCAACCGGTCTCGACGCGCGTCTTGGTCGGAAAGAAGTCAAAACGCACCGTCCCGAGATCGCCCGCGGTGCCTACCGGGCGCGTGTACGCGAGGGCGAGGCAAGGCAGGAGCGCGAGGAGCGCGCAAAGGAGCGCCACGTTCACGCGCGCCATGTTGTGGGGAGGCAAAGTCGGCGTGGGAACGATTGGCAAGAAGCAAGAAAACGGAAATCTTTGGCAAAAAGGAAAAAAAGCCACAACCGTCAAAATCTCGGCACACTTCGATGAAGCGCTTCTTCACGCCCGCCGCGGGGTCGTCGGATGGCAAACGCGCGAAAGGCGACGACGTGAATGACACTGCCGCGACTACCGCGACTACCACCAGCGAAACCCCGTGCACTAAGTCTCCGAAAACGTTCATGACTTGGAACTGTAACTCGCTTCTGGGGCGTTTGCGAAAAGAGAGTGACAAAGCAGCGTTCGCGCGGTACGTCGTACGGAACGACCCGGACGTGATCGCGTTACAAGAAACGTGGTTACCAGCGGCGGGACCGGAGCGGTACGTGGTTGCCTGTTGTGTTTGTACCCGGTTGTCACGTGCGTTTGTGTCGATGTGTGGATCAACACACGTACGCACTGTTTGGCCATCGTCTTGTGTGTTCGCTTCAAACATTGTGGGCACCCGAAAATACGGTCGCGCGCAATGAGTACCGCGTACACCGCGCACGACTGACTCTTTCTCTTCCTTTTCCTAAACCCTAAACCTCTAAACCTCTAAACCCTTACAGCCGCGACGTACTACGCGACGACACGAAACAGTACAGGGAAGATAAACAGTTGATTGATACTTTTCTTCGCCAAAAACCATTCTCAAACTACACGGCGTATTGGTCTTGCGCGGATATGAAACGCGCGGGTAGTGGGGTTTTGGTAAAAAAGGAGTTGAAGCCCCCTTTGAAGGTAACCAGGTCGTTAGTGTCAACCAACAAGACACAACAACAAAACGAAGGCCGAGTTTTACTGTTAGAGTTTGACGAGCTTTGCTTCCTCAACGTCTACGCCACGAACAACGGGTGGACCCCGGAATCCATGGCGAGGCGACAACAGTGGGACGCTGAGCTGCGGCGGTTTCTGGTCGACGGCAGACGCGACGACGTGTCGGATGACGCGCTGACCCGGCCCCGGTTTTGCGATACATCCGCGGAACCTTCTTATCTTCTTATTCCTCCCGGGACGGTTTTGAAAATCTCCGGGCTTGTCACCCGGAGCGACTTGAACGGCGTCGGGTGCGAAGTCCAAAGTTACGCGGAGGACCGGGAGCGGTACCGAGTCACGGTACAAACGTCGAACGAAGAGTTGTACGTGCGCGCGACGAATTTGAGTGTTTCTGAACCGAAAGAAGCAACAACAGAAGAAGGAGAAGAAAGAGGAGGAAGTCCTAAAAAGAAAGACGAAAACCTCCAGAAAGACGAAAAGAAAAAGCCCCTCGTCTGGTGCGGCGACCTGAACGCGTGCCACCGCCAAATCGACGTGACGCATCCCGAGTTTTTTGGAAACTCCAAAGCGGAAGCGAAGGGGAAGGGTAAACCCGCGCCTCCCCTCCCGGTCGATGTGAATGACCGAGGCCAACCTGGGTTCACGGTGAACGAACGCAAACGGTTTGACGAGTTAGTCAACGACGCCAACTTAGTCGACACCTACCGCCACCTTCACGGCGACGTCCCGAACGCCATGACGTGGTTCGGCCACCCCGGGGTTTCCGTTGTCGGCAAGTACAGGGGGAAAGGCATGAGGCTTGACTATTTCTTCGTGGACAGCGACTTCGTGGAAAACGTGGTGACGTGCGTGCAGGCCACGGACGGAATCGAAATGAGACAACTGGAGGAAAGGCCGGACAGCGCGTTCTTCGGGTCGGACCACTGCGCCGTGTTGATGCGGTTGCGGTGATTGCGCGCTTTGTGTGTGTTTTTCCAAGTCTCGATTTTTTCTCATTCTCAACCTCGCGTCGCGAAGTACTACTCGTTGTTGTTATCCCCGCGTGTCGGACCCACGTTGCGTTTCTTTCCCGTCATCACCCGCGTCCCCGGAAGGAACAACCCCCAAACTGACCGTCTCCCCAGCTCCAACCGCGCGTAAAATGCGTTCCCGCAACGCCAGCCCGCTCGTCGACTTCAGCTTTTGCGTCGGCGTGTTTAGCACGTATTTATCGAGCCCCCCCGCCCGGTCGATCCACCGCAACGCGTTCGTGGTGACATTCAGCGGGATCATCTCATCTAGGGTTTCGCTGTACAGACGTTTGCGGTGCGCGTTGGGTTTCCAGCTCCGGCGGCTCTTGTTCCCGCCATCCTCGGAAACCCGGTTCCCGAAGTGCGTGGTGCGGCCCGCGAACAAACCCTTCTTCGCGCGTTTCTGGACGATCCGGCCCCAGGTAATCACGGAGGCGGTGGCTTTGGACGACATGACCGACGTGCCCACGTTGAGTCGCGTTAGTACCTGTTGGCCTCTGTCCCAGGAACTGTCCCAACAAGCAGCCCGCGGTAGTCCGGGGACCCGAAACCCACGCCGGCGCACCGCGGAGTGACTGGGGACGGAATGAAGGCTCCCAAAGGAATCTGAAATCTGCGTCGAGACTCTTCTGACTCGAGGGCTCGACTACTCGAGAGAGACTTGCGTTGCGACGGTCGTATGAGACTCGCTCCACTCGCATGCAATCTGGCGTCAAACCAAAACGACGCTTCGCGACAGCCTTTGATCCTTTCGACTCCGGTTTGAAACAACCACGTGACCGCATTTTCGGTCATCAGTCAAGACTCAGGATTAGCGTTGGCGAATTCGCGTCCAAGAAACGCAAGCGCAGTGCGCAAACAGTGTCGAAGCCTTGTCCCGGCTAGGTTTACGCTGCCCACCAATCGAAAGACTCGGTCAGCCAAAAGCCCAACGCCAAACGCTTTTCATAGGCCAGGTTTCTGGGGCGCTACCGTGTGACGCTCACAGCTCGTGAAGCGGACGCACTTTAACGATTCTCGACGCGTCCGCTTTCCCATCCTTCACCGCGCGTCCCCACGCGCGTGTTGGCTTCACCCGCCGTGTTTTTTTAGGGCGCGTTCGTAACACCGTTGCGCGTGCGTTGTGCGGCGCTGCCCGGGTTTCCGCGCAAAATCGCACCGCGTGCGTCGGCGCGTTACCGGACAACCGTTCCACCGGCAATCTTTGTCCTCCCACGAACCACACACAACGCGCACGATGGGTGATGTGTTTGCGGCCCGGCCAGGACGGCTTCCGCACGTCCGCGTGGTTGGTTTCGAGCCCGTGCCTTTGCAGTTCACACATGACGAGCCCCGGAACCAAGTCCTGTGCTCGTTCCGGGAAAACGAAACAACCTCCGTGAGCTCGCCCCTGTCCATGATGCTCGGCAGCGCCGGTGTCGGGAAATCGGGAAGCGACCATGGATCGCCGGGGAGCTGTTTTTTCGCCGCGAAGAGCTCGGATTCCGACAGGAGCGCGTCGGATGTGGTGCGCCGGTTCGACAACGACCGGACCGCACGCGAGCTGATCCGGGGGGGTAGCGAGGAGATGACATCCACGGACGTGCACGACGAAAGGATGGGCGAGCCCTACGGCAAACCGCGAAGCGAAACGCCACCCATGGACATCCCGTACGCCAAAGGGTACCGCGGCCACCCACGAACGCATAGGTGAGGTTCGTTACGCCCTTTTCTTTCCAGAAAGGTTTTCCCGGCAAAATGGAAAGATGAACGGAACCGTCGGAGGGGAGGTTCTGCGCCGGCGCGCGAGCGTGTCGCGACGCGCACAACTCCGCACACACCGCAACGGCGACGTCCCAGAAGTGTCGCAGGTGAAACACGGACGTAAACGGAACGACGCATCCCTCGCAGGCCCCGATCGTTTCGGTTGGGGATCGTTCCCGGATCCTTTTTCGTGTTTTTTTTAGTCTGTTTGCGCCGCGCGCGAAAAAAAGAAAGCTGAGCAAAAAAAGAGCGCCCCCGCTGACTTTTTGAGCCCCTTTCATTTCCAAAAACAGAGAACCCACGCAACGCCGAAGAGAAGACAACTACTAACAAAGTAACCGTACCTATTAAGGTTACCTGTTGAGGTGGTGGTGTCTCTCAAAGCACGCATCAGGCGCACACCGCGTCTGAGGCGACAATAAACCATCTCTTCCCATTTTGGGGGGACGGGCGCTGGCGCCGCTGTATCATCGTTGAAAAGCGCCAGCGCCAAATTAGATTATTACCTAGACTGCTGTATTTTTTGGGCCGCCTTCGCCGTACCATCGAACCGAAGGCGCGCCCGCCGGACAGAGAGACCCCACGGAAGGGGCGTCTCCTCGGCAAGGTGGTTGATTTTTTTCACAAAAAAATCAACCAAGCTGCCGTGTACCTGGCCGACTGTGTTGATTGCGTCCGAAACAATCGGACCGCTGATTTAACTTGAAAGATTGTGTACAGACTCCACCCGGTCCGGGCGCGAAAAAAAAACCGGCGCGCAAGTGTTGACGCCGGTACGCCCGGACCGCGGGGCGCCGTGGTGGACGTATTACCAACCACCGCGGATCGCCCCATAGCATTCGTATGAATAAACATGTATGACTTATTTTACGGAGACGGTTGGTGACGCGACCGACTCGGTAACGTGACCCACGAAATCGTATCGTCACAACTCCGTGTCCGCTACGTTTCTACAAGCTCCGGAACTCTTTCAAGTGACACCTGGTCTGTTATTTACAAGTCACCACTCTTTCTCCGTTTCACTCCGCCTCGCCCCGAAACTGTTTCAATCCGTCACACCCAGCTTCACCCCGTTTCCGCTCGCAGCGCGCGCGGCGAGGGGCGCGACTCTTCGCTGGAACACGTCGCACAACGCAGCTCGCGTTTCCGGCGGCGTCGACGCGGAACCCACCAGCGCCACGAGGGCGTCGTACCCGGTTGTGACGCGTAATGAGGGTGTTTGCCCATACGATTTCGAAAACAGCGCGTCACGAAACGACTCGTCGTCCAACCTCGCGAGCGCTCGTAGGGCGTCGGCGACGAGAGGCGCCAGGGCTCTTTCTTTGTTTCCGTCGTAGCGTCGCTTCACCGCGGCATCGGTCTCGGCGTTTACGTCAGGCTCGCGCCGGTCGTCGCGACTCTGGTCCGCGAACCGGTAAGTCAGAATAGCAACCACCAGCTCCACGAGTTTGGTTCGGGTCGCGACGCCGCACTTGACTTGCGCGGGGGACGAGACGACGACAGAGACGACGGCGGTACCACCAACACCGTCCGAATCGCTTCGCCCGGAGGCGTGCAGGTGCAGCAAAACCGCCAAGGTCGCGCGCCGCGCTTCCGTTTCAACGGCCAAACACGTCATGAAAGAATCGTCGGTCCGGTGCGTATTGTTATTTCCAGCACCAGCCTCTCCAGCCGCCTGTTTCGCGTGTTTCGCCACCGAAACAAGCGCGTCCACCAAACAGGTCAGGGTTTCAAAATCCAAACAATCGCCGTGTCGGAAGTACGTCTCCGCGAGGGCGTTCGTCAGGAGGCGCGCCGTTGCGGCTTTGCTTTGAAACGTGCGCGGCGCGATGTCTAACGGCGCGGAATCTCTATGGGCAAACAGTCTGAGACTCGTTGTGGTGCGTAGCAACGCGTCCACCAAGCCACCTTTCACCACCACCCGCCACGCGTTCCAATCAAACTCCGACCCGGCCCCACCTGTTAGCCGGTGCATCGCGCCGACGCCGCACGCCGCCAGTTCCGCGTGCGGCCGAGACGCTTCCGATAAATAAAAGAAAGTGTCAGTCTTTCGGGCCATGTGAGTGAGTAATTACGGGCGGACAATCGGCAAACAGGGAGGCGGATTTGGGAAAGGTCCAATACGTACCTAGCGAGGCTAGTAACGCGGTGAGCTTTCGCAACACTCCGGCGCCTTCTTCGCCCGCCTTCGTCGCGACGGAGGGGTAGAACTTCGCAAACAAATCCACCACGCCGTCCAGGCAGTGCTGGCAGGTTTGAAACAGCCACCGGTCCTGGTCATGGTCGCTACCGTCTTGAGGAGTCAATACCTGGTCGTTGTCGCTACCGTCTTGAGGGGTCGAGTCATTACTCAAGTCATTACTCAATTCCTTCGCGCGACCGCCGTCGAAAACGGGCAACAGGATTTCGTGAAACACCCGGCACCAGAACCCGGGCGAGAAGTGCTGTGCGTTTTGCGAACGAAAAGTGTTAACGTCTTGTATCGGCAAACAGGGAGGCCGGGAGTTGGGAAATGCGGGGACGTACCTGTCCGTGGAAGTTGAGGATGTCGAAAAGCACCTGCAGCGCGGCGCCGCGAATTTCGCGCCGGTCGTCGTGCGCTAACGTCGATAACCCGTGCAACAGCGGGAACCAGAAATACACGTGCGTCTCCCTGTCCGTAAACGCGGTGACGCCTTTTCCTTTTCCTTTTGATTTGCGTTGGGCAGTGGGGATCGATTTTGGGGATCGGATTGCGGATTGGGGACGGTTTTCGTCGGGCACGTCCCCGGTATCCGTATCCCCAACACCGAAATCGTACTCCCCATCCCCAACCCCGCCCTTACTGATCTCCAGATCCCCAACCTCGCCGTCCGCGAGCTTTGTTTGTAAAAGAAAAGTGTCAGTTTTGTATGGGCAAACAGTCGGCGGGATTTGGTGAAATACAATACGTACCTTCAGCGCGCAGAACCGCAGAAACGCGATGGCGTTCAGGGAAATCACGGCAGCGCTGGACGAGGGGTCCGTTTTTTTTGTCGCGCGGTTTCTGTTTTTGGAAACCTGATTGAAATAAAATAAATGTCAGTCGTGTATGGGCAATCAGTCGGCGAAATGTGGTAAATGGGAAATACTTACCGCCGACGCGCCGCCGTTTCCTTTTTCGTTCCCAACACCACCAAAGTGCTCCTCCACCGGATCGGTAACCCCCGTGAACGCGATCAAGCAGGTAACGCACTCCACGAACGTCGACGGGTCCGTTTCCGTGATGTGCGCGAAATGTTCCCTGATCACGCGTTCCACGATTTCAAACGCCATCCGCGAAATCTCCAGGTTGGCGTCCGACGCGGCGGCCGTGAACACGGCAAACACGGAGCGCCAGCTGCGATTGGTACACGAAAAGTGTCAGTCCCGAGTCGGCCGGGTGTGTTGTATGAGCAAACAGTGCGTTTGTGATGTATTTGTAACAGCCGCGAGTACTGGTAATGTTACCAGTAGTGCACTCCGTGAACAGTCAAAGAGGGGCATGAAACAGTGCCGCCTGATTTGGGAAACGCCCAAGGCCGTACCCGCTCCGCACGTTCCCCGCCTGCGTGGTGATGATCTGCGAAACGCACCGCACCAAGAACTCCCTGATTTCGGGGTTTCTGGAAGCCTTCATCACCTCCACGAACGGCTTCATGAAATCGTTCTGGAAGCTGTACAACTTCAGTTCCTTGCGGTCCGCGAGGAACTTCACCGCGAGTTGCCTCAAACTGTCCACCGCGTACATCGCGACGTTGACGTCGGCGTGACACCCCGCTTTGACGAAAAACTCCGCCATGACGCACCACATCTTTACCCACACGAACCGCACCCGCGCAGAGTTCAGACTGGCGACCTCCACCAGTTTCGTCAACGAAAACACCCGTGGGCTTGGGCTGGAAAGCTCGCCAAGGGAAACACGGCAGAGCGCTTTGGGAGGTTAAAGGAAGTGGTTAACGTCGCGTACGTCGCGATGTATTGGACGATGTATAGGACGATGTATGGGACGATGTATGGACAAACAGTCAGGTTAATCGGTCTGAAAAGTCGTGGTAATCGGTCTGAACAGCCGCCGTAATCGGTCTGAACAGTCACAGGCGCGTTACCGGTAAAACGCGGAGGCGGATTTGGGAAACGCCCTACGGCCGAACCTTTGGTGAAGCGCACCACGGCGTCGCCGTCCAGGGAAACGGAGGCGTGGTAAAGAACGTCCAGGTCGTCGGGGGTGAAGGTTTTCAAAACCTCGAACCCGGGGTCGACGAAATCGCGTAAGGTCAGGTCGTCGAACGCGTCGGGGGCGTGTTTTTCTTGTACCCGTTCCTCCTCAGACACAGACCCGCGTATGGACGGAGTCGTCGCCGCCGCGTCCGTAGCGTGGACCTGACCTTTCCTGAGGTGCGCGAACGGGGACTCGTCCGTGGTGCCAGCCGCCGCGGCTGCTGTGCCTCCGAACATCAAACCCATGCCACTCCCACCGAACATGTTCCCGAAAACGGGGCCGCTCGTCTTGCCAAACGGCGACGAAAACTTTTCCGCGGCGGCTTTTACGGACCGGTGTCCCCCCGGCGGGTTCGCCGCACAGGTTGCCCCCCCGTTCGCCCCCAGCGACGCGAACAAAACGCTCTCGTCAAATCCGGCGCTCGCGGAAAAGATAAAGTCGTACCGGCTCGCGGTTGCCAGAACTTTGGCCCAGTTCAGTTCGGTCAACGCGTTCCCGCTGTCGCGCGCGGTTTTGTCGCGTCCCCCCGGTTGTCGCGCGGAAACGAACTGCGATTGTGACACGAAAAGTGTCAGTCTCAAGTCTTGAGTATTGAGTATGGGTGTACTTCGTAACGTGTATCAGGGATTGGGTAGTTCCGTAG
>Ga0115003_10003451_pt1 | contig 12487 bp, 10 predicted proteins | sample ArcticOcean_MG_C_7_FD_88736 | JGI IMG/M metagenome (GOLD analysis project Ga0115003, IMG submission 88736) | Marine microbial communities from western Arctic Ocean - ArcticOcean_MG_CB11_88 | ecosystem: Environmental > Aquatic > Marine > Oceanic | place: Arctic Ocean: Canada Basin | collected... | reverse complement strand
CTTTTCATCTTTTCATCTTTTAAGCTTTAGCGCCGGAATAGCGCTCAATAATCTGCTTGCCCAGAGCCATCTGATGCACTTCGTCGGGGCCATCGGCCTGGCGACACCAGCGTGCGTAGTTAAACGCCTCGGCCATGCAGTAGTCTTCGGTGAGTCCACCGGCACCGTGCATCTGTATGGCTCTGTCTAGAACATTTTGAATCAATAATGGAATAGTGGTCTTGGTGGCGGCGATCATATCTACCGAAGCGGGGACCCCTTCCTGATCAATTTTGTGGCAGGTCTTCAACACCAATAAACGGGCCATTTCGATCTCGGAAAACATCCGCGAGATGTTTTCACGTATCGACTGATGCTTGCTGATTTGGCGACCAAAGGTGGAGCGTGCAACGCTGCGCTTGCAGGCTAACTCGAGAGCACGCTGACCGGCACCGATAAGACGCATACAGTGATGCATGCGACCGGGGCCCAGTCGACCCTGAGCAATTTCAAAACCGCGGCCTTCGCCAAGCAAAACATTTTCCAGCGGTACACGGCAGTTTTCAAAGCGCAGTTCAGCGTGACCTATGGGAGCATCGTCATAACCAAAGGTGGTCAATGGGCGAACCACCGTCAGTCCCGGTGTATCTTTCGGCACCAGCACCTGGGTTTGCTGCAAGTGGCGGCTGGGGTTTTCCGGATCCGACTTGCCCATAACAATAAAGATGCGTGTGCGCACATTCATGGCGCCAGTGATAAACCACTTGCGGCCATTGAGCACCCACTCATCGCCCTCTTGGACAATGCTCATCTCAACATTGGTGGCGTCACTACAGGCTACCTGAGGTTCGGTCATGGCATAGGATGAACGAATCTCGCCGGCTAAAAGAGGCTGCAGCCATTGGTCCTGTTGGGCTTTGGTGGCGTAGTTCATAAACACCTCCATATTGCCTGTATCCGGGGCGTTACAGTTGAACACTTCCGGAGACCAGATCACCCGACCCATGACTTCGCAGAGAGGTGCATATTCAGCAAAACTGAGGCCGCCATGATTGCAGTATTCGGCGTGGGATGGCGGCACAAAAAGATTCCATAGACCCGTGGCCTGGGCTTTGAGTTTTAACTCTTCCATCAATGGCAGCGACGCAAAACGGTTCTCGGCATTATGAAGTTGCTGAGCGTAAGCGGCTTCGTTGGGATAAATATGTTGGTCAAAAAAGCGCTCTAATTTTTCCAGCATCTGCTGAGATTTTTCACTGTGTTGGTACATTTGGTGCTCCATTAGAAAGACAGTATTCAAAAAACGATTTTAAAAAGCGGTACTGGCATTGAAAGAGTACCTAAGGCTTACCACCAAGGATAAAAGGGTGGCATGCCTGTAGAGACTTTGCCTGTGAAGCTGGCAGGACGCTTATCTAAGAATGACGCAACACCCTCTTTGCCATCTTCTTGGCTGGTGTAAAACACAGCCAGAGATTCCACCTTGTGAGCTTCGGCTGGATGGGCCGCCGCAGAGTTGCGATAGAGCATCTGACGCATCAGTGCCACAGCCACAGGCGCGGTATTGTCAGCGATCTGTCTGGCCATTTCATAGGCTCTGGGAAGCAGCATATCCGGCGCACAGACTTCATAGACCAGACCACCAGCAAGACCTTCGGCCGCATTAAATATTTCACCAGAAAGCATCCATTTCATCGACTGCTGCATACCGACAATGCGCGGCAAGAACCAAGTTGAGCAGCCTTCGGGAACAATGCCGATCTTGCCAAAGACAAACCCGAAGCGGGCTTTTTCTGACGCCAGACGAATATCCATGGCACAGGCCATGGTCGCGCCGACGCCTACTGCGGCACCATTAATGGCACCGATAACCGGCTTTTTACAGTCGTAGATGGCTAGGGTGACTTTGCCTGCACTATCGCGAACGCCATCCATTTCTTCGTAGGCCTGCATCTCTGCAAGAGTCGGAGTGCGTGACTCATCGAGGCCAAAGACATTGCCCTCAGCGGAGAGATCCATACCGGCGCAAAAGGCTTTACCAGCGCCGGTGACCACTATTACGCTGACGTCGTCGTCATCGCTGGCATGGTTGAAGGCATGCACCAACTCATTGCACATCTCAATGGTGTAGGCATTCATCACTTCCGGGCGATTCAATATTAGAGTCAGGATTTTGTTATCGACTTGGTATTGGATGGTTTTGTAATCAGAGGTCATTTTTTGTCCTTGGTTCTCGCGGCAGTGGGCTCACAGAGCCCTCTCCCGGAGAGTATTTGGAGGCGCAGTATGAGTCGCGCTGATGTGATTATTGGTTTTTTTGTTGCGTAGATAATACCATTCATAAAAAAAACAAACCAGAATAACTTTTATCTTAACAGGATGAAATTCCACCGAAAATAAGCCCTGCAAGTGATCGGCGAAGCCGATCATCCTGAGAGAGCGTAGCGAACCGAAGGATCTCCTGCCGACTGGCTGAGATCCCTCCACTGCAGTCGGGATGACAGTACTTTTTACCATCCTGAGAGAACTTAGCGAACCGAAGGATCTCCTACCGACTGGCTGAGATCCCTCCACTGCGGTCGGGATGACAGTGCTGGTTTGGAATGACAGTGTTGGCTTGGGATGACCCTGCTCGTTTGGCGTGGGATGGCAGCCTGTACGTTGCGCCTGCATCACAGACACAAAAAAGCCCGGCAATGCCGAGCTTTTTACATTGGACTGAAATCAAGCTACAGAATCAACCAAACTTCAACGCCTGATAATCATCCAAATCGATAGCCAAACGCGCCAACCAAAGATCGTAGTTATCTTGCATTTGCAACCAACTCTCTGGGGAGCGACCTATTACCTTGGAGAGCTTAAGCGCCATCAGAGGAGAAATATCGGTTTTCTCATTGAGTAACCGACTAACCAAACCAGGACTGACTTTTAACTGTCGCGCCAGCTGATTGGAGCCCACATTAAACGGCTCTAAATAGACTCGGCGAATAAAGGCGCCGGGGTGCATGGGTTTGTGCTGCTGGATATCCATTAGTGATAATCCTCATAGTTAACGACATAGACATGGCCATCGATAAACTCAAACACAACACGCCAATTGCCACTGACATTGACCGCCCACTGCTTATTTCTGCTGCCCTTGAGAGGATGCAGGCGCCAACCGGGAATATTCATATCGTCGACATAACAGGCTGTGTGTAAAGCCTGGAGCCGCTCTTCCAGCCGAGCTCTGTGCTGCGACTGGATCCCAGCTGTATTACCAGTGGTGAAGAACTTCTCGAGCCCTTTGTGCTTGAAGCTTTTAATCATCCTATCCTTCCATCATAGTAGATGGGTGTTTACTGTTATGCAACAGCAAACACCCATCTTCCGCTACTCTATTGTCAGTAACGGCTGATCAAACACTATTCAGGGCGCATATGGGGGAACAGCAGCACATCTCGAATCGATGGCGAATCAGTCAACAACATCACCAAGCGGTCGATACCAATACCCTCACCAGCAGTAGGTGGCATGCCGTATTCTAAGGCGCGAATATAGTCGGCATCAAAGTGCATAGCCTCATCATCACCGGCGTCTTTTTCGGCAACCTGCTGCTTAAAGCGTGCTTCTTGATCTTCGGAATCATTCAGCTCCGAGAAACCATTAGCGATTTCACGGCCACCGACAAAGAATTCAAAGCGATCGGTGACATGGGGATCTTGATCATTGCGTCGCGCCAATGGTGAAACTTCGGCGGGATACATGGTGATAAAAGTAGGCTGCTCTAAGAGATGCTCAACAGTCTTTTCAAAGATCTCGATCTGTACCTTACCCAGACCCCAGATAGACTTTAATGGGATATGTAAGTCAATGGCGATTTGCCATGCACCGGCTTCATCGGCCAGCTGCTCGGCACTGATCTCAGGGTTGTACTGCAAAATCGAATCAAACACTGACAGGCGAATAAACGGCTCGGCAAAGTCATAGTGAATCTCGCTGACCACTTCGCCATCGGAATCCTTAGTGGTGTTAACTACCTTGGTTGAACCCAGCACTTCAGTGGTCATCTTGCGCAGCATATCTTCGGTCAGATCCATCAGATCATTGAAGTCAGAATAGGCCTGGTAGAACTCGAGCATGGTGAACTCAGGATTGTGCCTAGTGGACAATCCCTCGTTGCGGAAGTTGCGGTTAATTTCATAGACCCGCTCAAAGCCACCAACCACTAGACGCTTTAAATAGAGCTCCGGAGCGATACGCATGTACATATCGATATCCAGGGCATTGTGATGGGTGACAAAAGGTCGTGCCACGGCGCCGCCGGGAATAACCTGAAGCATGGGCGTTTCAACTTCTAAGTAGTCCGCTGCATTTAGATAGCGGCGAATAAAGTCGACGACCTTAGAACGTATACGGAAGGTATTGCGCACATCGGGGTTAACAATCAGATCTACGTAACGCTGACGATAGCGCATCTCTTGATCCGCTAGACCGTGAAACTTATCGGGTAAGGGGCGCAGGGCTTTGGTCAGCAGCTGGTAGTTGTCCATCTGCACATAGAGATCGCCTTTGCCCGACAGATGCAGAGCACCGGTGATGCCGACTATATCGCCGAGATCCAGTGACTTGGCAAAGGGTCGCGCTTCTTTGGTGACATAGAGCTGGATGGTGCCTGAGCTGTCTTGAACCACGATAAAAGCACCGCGATTGCGAATCACACGACCCGCAATGCTGACCACTTTACCAAGCTCCTCTAAGGCAGCTTTAGTCTCTTCGCCAAAGCCAGCTTGCAACTCTGCAGCGCTGTGCTCGGGGCGGAAGTCATTGGGGAACGGGCTGCCACCCTGCTCACGCAGTGCAGTGAGTTTGGCGCGGCGCTCGGCGATTAGTTTGTTTTCGTCTAGTTGGTCGGTCATAGCGTATTGGGTTTCTTGGTTATTAATTTGAATTTTTTGGTTTTGTCATCCCGACATCTCTCACATGCGCTCGAGATGACACTGTTCTTTTAGTGCTCTTTGTCGTCCGCACCACCTACTTTGTCATCCCGACCACATAATACTTTGTCATCCCGACGCGCCCTACGCTGTCATCCCGACCGCAGTGGAGGGATCTCAACCAGTCGGCAGGAGATCCTTCGGCTTCGCTCAGAATGACAGGTTGGCGGTGACAGTCTTTACCTAAAGCCCCGCCTTCAACGAAGCCACAATAAACTGGTCCAACTTGCCATCCAACACCGCACCGGTATTGCGTGTTTCAACACCAGTCCGTAAATCTTTAATCCGCGCATCGTCCAATACATAGGAGCGAATCTGACTGCCCCAACCAATATCAGACTTAGTATCTTCAGTGGCCTGAGCCGCTTTCTGGCGAATACTCACCTCAAGCTCATAGAGCTTGGCGCGCAACATCTGCCAGCACTTATCACGGTTCTGATGCTGCGACCGCTGACTCTGAGACTGCACCACTATACCACTGGGTCCATGGGTCAAACGCACCGCGGAATCAGTCTTGTTAATATGCTGACCACCAGCACCAGAGGCGCGGTAGGTATCCGTACGAACATCCGACGGATTAATATCAATCTCAATATTGTCATCAATCTCAGGGGACACATAGACAGCAGAGAAAGAGGTGTGACGGCGATTGCCCGAATCAAATGGCGACTTGCGGACCAAGCGATGCACACCAATCTCAGTGCGCAACCAACCATAGGCATATTCACCGGAGATCTGCACAGTGGCGCCTTTAATACCTGCTACATCACCGGCAGAGCATTCGACTAATTCTGCTTTAAAGCCTTTGTCGTCGGCCCAGCGCAAATACATGCGCAGTAACATCTCGGCCCAATCCTGGGCTTCAGTGCCACCAGAGCCAGACTGGATATCCAGGTAAGCATTATTCGGATCCATCTCACCCGAGAACATACGGCGAAATTCTAACTTGGCTAGCTGGGCTTCAAGGGCCGCGATTTCCGCTTCCACATCGGCAGCAGTGTCAGCATCATCTTCTTCAACAGCCATAGCCAATAGCTCGCGAGAATCAGCGACACCAGAGTCCAGGTCTTCAATCGTTTTTACTACAGCTTCGAGAGCGGAGCGTTCGCGGCCCAATTCTTGAGCGCGTTCAGGTTCATTCCAGACATCGGGTTCGCCGAGTTCTAGTTCAACCTCAGAGAGACGATCTTTGCGGTTATCGTAGTCAAAGATACCCCCTCAACACGTCGGTGCGTGCCTGCAGGTCATCGAGGGCGTTATAGAGCGGATTAACTTCCATGAAATAATCTTTTATCAACGGCTAATAAGCCGCGCATTTTACATGACCCACCACAGCAGACCAAGGGAAAACCGCAGACAGCCCAAGGTTGATTAAGCCGAGGCACTAGCGCACCATGCTTAGCAGAGCTGACTAATAAATTCTTTATTACACCTTATTAAAAGAGCCGGGAGCAAACCACTATGCTAAGAACCAGCCTGTTTATCATCATCGCCCTTTTTGCCTATCTACTATTATGGCCAGTACCCATTGATCCAGTCAGCTGGAATGCACCGGCGAACCAATATTATGTCGGCGATTTCGAACAGAATACCCGCCTCAATAAAATCGAAATATTGGAGCTAAAAGACACTCATGGTCCCGAGGGACTGGCATTACTCAATGACGAAATCTATACCGCCACCCGCGAGGGCTGGATTATTCGTTACAACGAAGCCACTGGCACCATGACTAAATGGGTGAATACCGAAGGCAGTCCTTTGGGATTAGCTTTTGATGCTGAGGATAATTTACTGATTGCCGATGCTTATAAAGGCCTACTCAGTGTTTCACCTGCTGGTGAAATCAGCGTGCTCACCGACAGCTACAATGGTGTGCCCATGGAATATGTCGATGACGTAGATGTAGATGCAGAGGGCAAAATGTATTTCAGCGACGCCTCTACCAAGTTTGGCGCTCAATCGAATGGTGGCACCTATGCGGCCAGCCTACTCGACACCATGGAGCATGGTGGCCATGGTCGACTAATGGTCTATGACCCAGCGGACCAATCGACAAAAATGCTGATGGACGGCCTTAACTTCTCTAATGGCGTCGCCGTTGCCGAAGACAGCAGTTTTGTTCTAGTGAATGAAACAGGCTCTTATCGCTTACATAAATACTGGCTGAAAGGCGATCGTGCTGGCACTTCAGAAGTGCTGATCGACAATCTGCCCGGTTTTCCCGACAATATTGTCCGGGGTCGCGATGGACGCTTCTGGGTGGGTCTAGTATCACCCCGCAGCCAACAGCTGGATGACATGTCAGCGTCGCCATTTTTGCGTAAAATCGTTCAGCGTTTACCCGCTAGCATGCGTCCACAGGCGGTGCCCTACAGCCATGTTTTTGCCATGGATAAAGACGGCGCGGTGATCACCTCACTACAGGACCCCAACGGCGAACATCACACCAACACCGGTGCGATGGAAACCGATAACTGGCTCTATATCAGCAGCCTTCATTCAGACAATCTCGCTCGTATCAGCAGAGAAAACGCCGGAATCTAATGACTTTATTTATCGACCGCTTAGAACATACCTATTTTGAAGGTTTTAAAGAACAGGAGGACTCGCACTTTAGTCCGGTGATGCCCTCCCGCTTGCTCGACCCAGTCGTCGTCAGTAGTAATAAGCTGCTGGCAGAAGAGCTGGGTATAGATCCAGACAACTTAGACAGCCCGGAGATGCTGGAAGTCATGAGCGGCAACTTTATGACCGCCAATATCAAACCCATTGCGCTGGTTTACTCGGGACATCAATTTGGTGTCTGGGCGGGTCAGCTTGGGGATGGTCGGGCTATGACGTTGGGGGAGTTGCCGGTAGCTAATAGAGGGCCGGTAGCTGGTGAAAATAACAGTGAACTCTTGGATAGTGAATTCTTAGACAGTGAACTCTGGGACATCCAACTCAAAGGCGCAGGACCCACACCTTACTCCCGCTTTGCCGATGGCCGGGCGGTGTTACGCTCTAGTATCCGTGAATATCTCTGTTCCGAAGCCATGCATGGATTGGGCATTGCCACCACCAGAGCACTGAGTCTGGTGGACAGTAAAACCGCAGTCTATCGCGAAGAAGTAGAATCCGGCGCTACCGTCTGCCGTGTTGCCCGCAGTCATATTCGCTTTGGTTCATTTGAACACTTTCACTATCGCAACCAACCGGAATCGGTTCGCGCGCTCGCCGACTATGTTGTGCAGCGACACTTCCCACAGTGGGTAAAAGACGAAGATCGCTATTTAAAATTATTTAAAAATACGGTTTTTAAAACCGCCAAAATGATCGCCCAATGGCAGTCAGTTGGATTTAATCACGGCGTGATGAACACCGACAATATGTCGATACTGGGAGACACTTTGGACTTCGGTCCCTTTGGCTTTCTGGACAACTATGATCCAGAGTTTATCTGTAACCACTCAGACACCAATGGTCGCTACTCCTTTAAAAACCAGCCTTCGGTAGGACTGTGGAATCTCAATGCACTGGCTACATCTCTGACCTCTTTACTGAGCAGCGATGAGCTTATTGATGTACTCAAGCAATATGAGCCAGAATTTTTAAACCAGTTCCGCGCCATTATGGCGAGCAAGCTGGGATTGGAAAAATACCAGACTGATGACGAGCTGTTATCCAATGAGCTGCTGGATTTAATGCAGATCAACAATGTGGATTTCACAATATTGTTTAGATCCCTCTGTGATTTTAGCGAATCCAACCAAGCGGTCAGAGATCAGTTTATTGATCGGGAAGGTTTTGATCAGTGGGCGGTTAAGTATCTTGCACGGCTGGGTCAGCAAGACCTGAGTGATGCACAGCGCCGGGATAATATGCGCGTAGTGAATCCAAAGTATGTGCTGCGCAACTATATGGCCCAAGCGGCAATCGAAAAGGCTCAGACGGGTGATTACTCTGAGGTAAATCTACTGCTGAAAGTGTTGCAGAGTCCCTGTGAAGAACATCCAGAGGCACAGCAGTATGCTGGGCTGCCGCCAGATTGGGCAGAGAAGATATCGGTTAGCTGTTCGTCTTAACGCTATTTTTCACGAGCTAGCTTTTAAAAGTATCAATCAAACGCTGGGCCGCAACAGTGGCTGGCAACAGACCATCGAGCACTGCCTGTTCCAACTCCGGAACCAGTGCTTTGACCTTGGCATCATTTTTCAAATCACTGACCAATGCCTCGGCGGTTTCAGCCCACATCCAAGAGCGTGCCTGCTGGGCGCGCTGTTGTTGCAGTTCGCCATCTAGAGCTGTGCGGAAGGCGGTAACCTGCTCCCAGACTTCTTCAATACCTTTGTTTTGCGTCGATGAACAAGCCAACACCTGAGGTTGCCAATTGGCAAAGCGCGACTTCATAAAATGCAGTGCCGCGGCATAATCGCCTTTGGTTTGCTTCGCAGCATTAGCCTGATCGCCATCGGACTTGTTCACCAGAATCAGATCGGCCAATTCCATAATGCCGCGTTTAATACCCTGCAGTTCATCGCCACCAGCGGGCAATAACAGCAGTAGAAACATATCGGTCATATCGGCTACGGCGGTTTCCGATTGGCCTACACCCACGGTTTCAACAAGAATCACATCAAAGCCGGCAGCTTCGCAGAGTAATAAAGACTCGCGAGTTCGACGTGTGACGCCACCCAGGGTTTTACCTGCCGGGGATGGACGGACGAAGGCATTTTCCGCAAAGGCCAGGGTTTCCATTCGGGTTTTGTCACCGAGAATAGAACCGCCAGTGACAGCGGAGGTGGGGTCTACGGCTAGGACTGCTACTTTGTGGCCCAGCTTAATCAGGTGATTGCCGAAGGCCTCGATAAAGGTCGATTTGCCGACGCCGGGGACACCGGAGATGCCGAGACGAATAGATTTGCCGGTGTCAGGCATTAGAGCTTCTAAGAGAGCAGCGGCTTGCTGACGATGATCGGCGCGGGTGGATTCCACTAGGGTGATGCCCTTGGCTAAGGCGCGGCGGTCACCGGCTTTGATCTGCTCTGCTAACATTTATTGGCCTTTTCTGTCCTTGTTTATGATTGCATTATTGCCGTTGGATTCTCGGTGCCACGGCGAGGAGATCCTTCGGCTTCGCTCAGGATGACAAGTTGGTAGGTAATCCCGACACGCCCTACTTTGGCATCCAGACAGACCCTACTCTGCCATTCCGACAGACCCTACTCTGCCATTCCGACACGCCCTACCCTGTCATCCCGACCGCAGCGGAGGGATCCCAACCAGTCGGCAGGAGATCCTTCGATTTCGCTCAGGATGACAACTTAGTGGGTAATCCCGACACACCCTACTCTGCCATTCCGGCACGCCCTACTTTGTCACCCCGAGACGCCCCATTCTGTCATCCCGACCGCAGTGGAGGGATCTCAACCAGTCGGCAGGAGATCCTTCGGTTCGCGTTGCTCTCTCAGGATGACAAGGTGGTGGGTAAAGACCCTCCGGCTCGTAGAAAAAAGCCTTATTCAAAATCCAAAATAATCTCATCCACCATCAAACTGTCACCCTCAACCGCGGATATCTTACCAACAATACCATCTTGAATGGCACGCAGGCTATTTTCCATTTTCATCGCCTCAACCACAGCCAGCTCTTCGCCCTCTTTCACCTCTTGCCCCTCGACAACGGCCAACTTAACCAGTAACCCAGGCATAGGCGAGAGCAAAAACTTCGACATATCCGCCGGTGGCTTATAGAGCATATGGGCACTCAACTCAGCAGCACGTGGCGACATCACTCGGGCATTGATCTCAGCACCGCGATAAAACAATTTATAACCGGCCGCTGTAGTCTCAATCTGCACCGAGACACTTTTGCCATTTACCCGGGCCTGGAACAATGGCTGCCCAAGGCTCCACTTAGTTTCAATCTCATAATCCTGATCATTTAAGCTAACCCAATAGCCGCTGTCGATTAGCTCAACAATAACTGGGGTCTGCTGATCTGCCACCATCACCACCCAGCTATTTTCGGCAGCATGTTCATGACCGGCCAGCTGACTGGACAACAAACTACCGCGTTCCTGATGCAACTGATGGGCCGCAGCCGCCACAACTAAGGCAATCGCAGGATCATCCTGAACTACCAAATCAGCATTAAAGCCATCCGGAAATTCATCGGCAATAAAATCAGTGGTCAGACGCCCTTCGATAAATCGCGGGTGCACCATCAAGGCATTGAGGAAACTAATATTGTGGTTTACGCCGCGAATATAGTAGTTATCCAGCGCCTCAACCATACGATCAATGGCCTGCTTGCGGTCGTCACCATAGGTGATCAGCTTGGCAATCATCGGATCATAGAACATCGACACTTCGCCGCCTTCATAGACACCGCTATCGACACGTACACCCTCACCCTGAGGTTCTGCATAACGCACCAGCCGTCCAGTGGAGGGCATAAAGTTGCGGAACGGATCTTCGGCATAGACTCGAGATTCCATGGCCCAACCGGTCATGGTGACATCTTCCTGAGCCAGGGGAAGTTTCTCCCCTGCGGCCACACGAATCATTAACTCAACCAGATCCTGGCCGGTAACCAGCTCAGTCACCGGATGCTCAACCTGCAATCGGGTATTCATTTCCAGAAAGTAAAAATTCATATCGGCGTCGGCAATAAATTCCACGGTGCCGGCAGACTGATAATCTACAGCCCGAGCCAAGGCGCAGCTCTGCTCACCCATTTTCTGTCGAGTCGCCTCATCCAAAAACGGCGATGGCGCTTCTTCAATCACCTTTTGATGACGGCGCTGAATAGAGCACTCACGCTCACCCAGATAAATCACATTGCCATGACCGTCGGCCATTACCTGAATTTCAATATGTCGCGGCTGTTGGATATATTTTTCAATAAAGATTCGCGTGTCGCCAAAACTGGAACGGGCTTCATTAGTCGCACGCTCAAAACCGTCGCGACACTCATCTTCGTTCATCGCCACGCGCATGCCTTTACCACCGCCACCGGCAGAAGCTTTAAGCATCACCGGATAACCAATACCGGCACTGATTTCCACTGCGTGCTCGGCATCGCGAACCACGTCGGTGTAACCGGGAATGCAGTTCACCCCCGCTTCTTGAGCAATCAGTTTTGAGGTGATTTTATCGCCCATGGACTCAATGGCTTTTTTTCCCGGGCCGATAAAGACGATACCCGCAGCATCCAATGCGTCGTGAAATTTACTGTTCTCAGAGAGAAAACCATAACCCGGATGCACTGCATCTGCGCCAGTGTCCAGACAGGCCTGAACAATTTTCTCGATCACCAAATAGCTTTCAGAGGAAGCCGCTGGACCTATATTCACAGCCTCATCGGCCATCTGCACATGCAGGGCATCGCGGTCGGCGTCGGAGTAAACTGCAACTGTAGCTATACCCATTTTCTTCGCTGAGGCAAATACACGGCAGGCGATTTCGCCTCGGTTGGCCACTAATATTTTCTTTAACATAATTTTAATCTTCTAATCAAAAACGGATTTAAAGCGGAATATTGCCGTGCTT
>Ga0115003_10003448_pt1 | contig 12498 bp, 10 predicted proteins | sample ArcticOcean_MG_C_7_FD_88736 | JGI IMG/M metagenome (GOLD analysis project Ga0115003, IMG submission 88736) | Marine microbial communities from western Arctic Ocean - ArcticOcean_MG_CB11_88 | ecosystem: Environmental > Aquatic > Marine > Oceanic | place: Arctic Ocean: Canada Basin | collected... | reverse complement strand
GCGGGCTCGACATCACCGCGGTCACGCAGCCGCGCGGCTCGGGCTTCATTTTCGGATTGCAGTGCATGCTCCCCGTCTCGGGGGGAAGCTGGGAGGAGCTGCGCGGCCGCGATCTCGAGGGACGGCTCGCCCTGGTGCAGCATCCGGATTTCCGGCGCAGGTTGGTCGAGGATGCGAAGACCTCAAAGAATAAGTCCGACCCCGAACAGATCTTCTACATGGGCGCGGGCGAGTCTCCGCATTACACGGCACGTTGGGATGAGAGCCTCTCCGCAACGGCCAAAGCGGCCGGCGAGCACTGGGTCGAAACGTTCCTGCGCATCTCGCTCGAGCGTCGGGGCAGGGCGCTCTTCACGCTCCGCATGTTCAACACTAACATCGATGCACGCCGCGACCTGCTGCAAAGCGAAAGGGTGCTCCCGATCCTCGGCGATGCGGGCGCGCACGTCTCGCAGATCATGGATGCGGGCTGGGCAAGCTTCGTGCTCTCTCACTGGGTGCGCGAAGAGGGACTCTTCACCATGGGCGAAGCGATCCGACGCATGACGTCGGCGCCAGCGCGGATCCTCGGATTGACCGACCGTGGCGCACTCGCGCCCGGCATGCGCGCAGACGTGAACGTCCTCGACCCGAGCACCGTGGCGGAGTGCCAGCCCGAGATCGTGCACGACTTCCCGGGCGACGCGCCACGTTTCATCCAACGCTCGATGGGCTATCGCGCAACGCTCGTGAACGGGCAGGTCCACGTGCGCGACGGCGAGTGCACCGACGTGCGCGCGGGACAGGTGTTGCGCCACCAAGCTTGAACGATCTAGAGCAATGGGGTTATGTCCCTGGTGCCAAGAGGTAACGGACTAATAACGGATGAACTTGGTTGATTGCCGCGACCGCTCATCACGCCGTCGATCAACTAAACAAAGGTCAAGAGCCGGCGTGGGGTTTTGATCATGATCTGCTCGATTTCGGTTTCGCTGAAGCCGCGGCGGGCCATCTGGGGCAGGACATTTTCGAAGATATGGCCATAGCCGTGGCCGCCGAACCGGCTGAGCCGGGTGCGAAAGCAAATGTCGTGTGAGATCACCAGCTGCTCGCCATGGCCGCGTTCGATCAGGCGCCGGAGCCAGCGCAGCCGTTCGGCGTCATTGGGCAGATCGATCTCCAGGTTCCAGGGGTAGAAAGACTGTTCCATGCCAAACAGATCCAGTTCGATGATGCAGCCGCTATCGGCAAGACGGAACAGTCGTTCATCATCAAAGATGGTGCGGTCGATGTGGCTGACGATCACGCGCGCGACATCGCCGCCCTCGGCCCTGATAAAATCGATGGCTTCCTGGGGTTGGTCGGCCTCGCGGCCGGGATGGAGGTTGATCGCCGCGCCGGTCGCCCGCTGCGCCACAACGGCACCGGCCATGACCCGCTTTTCGAGCGCTGTCCAGGGTGACTGGCAGCCGATCTCGCCGATCAGACCGGCCCGGACCTCGCTGCCCCAGGCGCCGGTTTCGATCTGGGCGATGATCTCGGCGGCGAAATCGTCGACGCTGCGGTCGTGGTTGGCCGGGTCCTGGTATTCGTCCACATATTGGCCCGACCCCATGATGACCTGAACCCCGGTCGCCTCGGCGATGCGCCGCAAGGCGGCCGGCTCTGGTGACAGCCCGCCATTGCTAAGCTCGACGATGGCCTGGCCGCCCGCCGCTTTCATCAACTCCACTTCGGAGATGGCGCCCGCTTCGTCGGTGTGGACCATGTTGTTGAGGGCTATGTCATCGCAGTGATCGATCCGCCAGTGATTGGCAAGACTCAGCTCAGGGCCTTGATCGGGGTACTCGCGCCATTGCGGCGCACGGACATCCCACAAAAGATGCTCATGCATCAGTGTCGCGCCCAACGCAGCGGGTTCAATCAGCCCGCTTACGGTTTGGATCTTTCCCCGGCGCTCATTGCTTTCTACGCTGGTCATGATGCCTCCTTGAACTAACGACTTCGTACGTAGTCGGGATGTAGCTACTGGGGCATGCGTCCGTAAGCACGCGCGAACTCCGGGTCGGCGGCGCGGCCGACGGCTTTCTTGTCGGCCATGGTGCGCTCGAGCAGCGCCGGGCCCCGCTCGCTCATCATATCGACGAACACGGGATCGCCCTGCATCCCGCCCTCGTACCACTCGATCCAGGTCAGCTCATCGGCATTGAGGTCGGCGTCGAGTGGGCAGGACTTGCCCCCGGCAAGCGCGTTTGCGAGGAAACCCATCACCTCGGGCATGCGCTCATTGAAGCTCGGGCCCACGTGACCGGCCCAGCGGACCAGGTGGTATTCGTGGCGGATGTCGAGGTCCCACAGGGCCCGGTGCATGAACTCCGCACCGTCGTGCAGGTTGAGACCGTCCTCGTCGCCGCACTCCAGATAGATCTCGAGACCACTCGCGCGGATCGCGTCGGCATTATCGCGCGCGATGTTGGCCGGGTTGTCGTGCTGCCAGCGCGCTTCGTCGATCGGGTCTCCCCAGAGTTCGGCCTCCAGTTCCGTAAAGCGATTGAATGTGTTTCGTGGCGTCGCCGCCGCGTGTTCGAACCCGGGATCGATCCCGGGTTCCATCGCGGCAATGGCCGCGAAACGATCAGGGCGCCGCAGCCCGATCTTGAGGGTTCCCATGCCGCCCATCGAGACGCCCGTCAGGACGATGCCAGCCGCGTCGGTGCGCGTGCGGAATCGCGTCGCCATGAACTCGGGCAGTTCGTCGGCGATGAAGTCCTCCCATGGACCCGCGTACCAACTGAGCGGCCCGGTGGACGCACTCACGAGTACCATGGGCGGCAGCAACCCTGCGGACCACATCTCTTCGAACATCGGTACCGACTCCGCCAGGGAGGAGCGATCCTCCCCGCCGCCGTGCAGGGCTATGCACAGCGGCAGAGCGTCCCCTTCGGGTTCGAAGCCCGGCGGGGTGATCACGGCGATCGGCACGTCGTTGCCGACGGCCTTCGACTCGACTTCGTGTAGCTCGACGGTTGCGCTCATTTACTCCTGCTCCTTTTCAACTAACGTTTCAGCTTTTTTCACATCAGCCGCCCTTCGTGTTTTTCTAGCGGGGGCAGAATAACAACGGCCCCGTTTCTATTGCTAAAAGATGCTATTTCCCCGTGAACTTCGGAGCGCGTTTTTCGAAGAATGCCTTTTGTGCTTCTTTGGCGTCTTCACTGGCGAACGCGATATTCAGATTCGCTAATTCGAAACGCAGTTGCCGCTCCGTGTCGGTGGTCTCGAGTGCACTGACCATACCGCGCTTGAGGAGTCTCAGCGTGATCGGCGACCATTGGCAAAGCTCCTGACAGTATTCGGCGAGTCGCTCTTTCATTTTGTCGTCGTCGACGACTTCGCCCGCCATCCGTTTGGCTACGGCCTCTTCACCCATGACAGTCTGGTTCTCCATCATGAATCGCATGGCGGCTTCGTATCCCATGAGTTGGGGGAGGGTAATCGTTAAACCCGCATCGGGGGAAGCACCGATTCGGGTGTACCCGGCCATGAGACGCGCACTTTTCGAAACGATCCGGACGTCGGCTGCCATCGCAAGGCCCAGTCCGGCACCTACGGCTATGCCATTGATACCGCCGACAACCGGTTTGTCGCATCGCTTACGAATCGATAGTAAGAAGTGACCCACCCAGCTGAGATCATCCAACATGCGACTTTGCGGGGTCAGCGGCGACGCATCTTCGGTGTCAGTCAAGTCGAGTCCGGCACAGAACGCATCGCCCGAACCTATCATCGCGACGACCCATACGTTGTCATCCTGCGCGGCTTCGTCGATGGCAGCAATGACGCCCCAGGCCAACTCGCTGGAGATTGCATTCTTCTTTTCCGGTCGATTCAGGCGAATCGTGCGGACGTGTCCTTCGTCCTGGACTTCAATTACGTTGCTCATCGAACCTCTCCGTGGGGCTTTAGGGGCATAGTTAACCTTGGCCCCTCTCATTGAATACCACTGCTAACTGGCTGACAAGTAGCCCTTAAGGTGAGGCACATGCACCGTCGTGGGGGCTAAGCTGGCCAGCGCATTCTGAGCGAATCCTTGGCTCGAGAGCTGGGGCTGCGGGGAGTGCACGTCGCTTCTTCGACACGATGGTTCTATGTTGAACGGCGGCCCTCTTTCGAGCAGTGGTCGGCCGAGCGAAAAAGCGAGGAGCGCGCAAGTGATGAACAACGCCCAACCCACGACGAAGCTTTACGATCTTGAGTCCACCACCATGGGGATGAGCGAACAGATCTCAGTCGTTCTGCCGCCCGGGTACGATTCGAGCGAGTCCCTGCCGCCGCTGATCCGTTTACATGGCGGGGGCGAGGAACGCGCGGAGCTGCAACGTACCCGGCAACTCGACTAACGGCCATAGAGGGGATTCCTGAAACGCAACTGGCCGAGCGGCCTAGCATAGAGTGAAGGAAGATTGATATGAGCAAGATTCTCGAGACCTACAAGAAGAATACGCCGAAGAGCGCCAAAGCCGATGCACGAGCGCGCAAGAGCATTTCCGGCGGCAACTCACGTGGCGCGGCGGTCTGGGCGCCGCATACGCTCATGATGCAGGAGGGCTCCGGATCGAAGATCGTCGACCTCGACGGAAATGAGTACATCGACCTCATCAACAACTACACGTCGCTGATTCATGGCCACGCCTATCCGCCGATCACCGAAGCGGTCACGCGCCAGATCTCAGCCGGGACGGCGTGGACGGCCAACAACGAATGGCAAGCTGAGCTCGCCGAGACGCTGATCGATCGCATCCCTACAGCCGAAAGCGTGCGCTTCGGCAACTCGGGTTCTGAGGCGGCGTTGCTTGCGCTGCAGGTCGCGCGCGTGGTGACCCACCGCTTGAAGATCCTGATGCCTCGCTATGGCTATCACGGTGCGATGATGGAGTTCGAGATCGGTTCCTACGACGGTATCTTCAATTTCGATTACGCCGACACGACCTACCTCGGGACCTACAACGATCCGGAGAGCTTCGAGAAGATCCTCGCGGAGCACGGCTCGGAGATCGCCGCGGTTTTCGTCGAACCGATCATGGGCGCAGGCGGAATCATTTCGGCAACCCCCGAGTTTCTCGCGCGGACACGGGCGGCTGCGCATGCGGCCGGCGCTCTGTTTGTTTGCGACGAAGTCGTCACCTATCGAATGTCGACCGGCGGAGTCCAGGAGATTCTCGGACTCGAGCCCGACATCACGATGCTCGGAAAGCTGATCGGCGGTGGATTCCCAGTCGGCGCGATCGCCGGCAAGAAGGAATATCTCAGCATCTTCGATCCCGAGTCGCCGAAGAGTTCCCACTCGGGGACCTTCGCCGGCAATCCGGTGACGATGGCCGCGGGAGTCGTTGCGACACGCGAACTCACGAAGGAACGCATCGAACACATGGCGAGCCTCTGCGAACGACTCGACGCCTCCGTGATTGCGAGCGCGAGAAAGGTCGGCCTCCCGATCTCGGTCAATCGAAGCGGTTCATTAATGAATCTCTTCTTCCAGGACCAGGCGCCGAGAGCGGTCCAAGAGCGAGACGACTCACAAGCCATGTCACGCTTCTACATGGCCTCACTCAATCACGGCGTGCTCATGGCGCCGCGTGGCTGTATCTCGCTTTCGACCGTGATGGACGAGGCGCTGATCGACGAAGCCGGAGAGCGGGTCGCCGCGGCGATGGCCGACGTCGCCGACGAGTTGAACTGAGTCGATCCGGGAACTAGCCCTCAACGAACTCGAGTCGACCGTCCGCATCGAGACGGGCGGGCTTCGTGTTTCGCTGGAGTGCTCGTTCAGCTGCGCTCAGGTCTTCTCCACCTGGCAGGGGAGGCGTGAAGTAGCCCAGGGAAGGGCCGGCCGCCGCGTAGCCGAGCAGCGCCTGGAGTTTCGGGTCCATGTCCTTCGCGATTTCCGGGGGGCAGGAGAGGTACTGGTTGTCCTCCTGGCGAAGCCAGCCGAGCGAATAGTCGATGTTAAGCCCGATTCGCTCGCTTTCGCTCTCGTTGGCACCGGCGCCGTGCATGACCGAGCCCGTGAATACGAGCATCGAGCCGGGTGTCATCTCGGCCGAGGCGAACGCCTCTTCGGGTAGCTTCACGTCATCGGGGAGGCGAGCTGAACCCGGCGCGACGCGCGTGGCCCCGTTCTCCTTCGTGAAGTCGGTCAGGGCGAGCATCGTGTTCAGCTGGGTTTCAACGCCGGTCAGGAGCTGGGCGAGTACCGGGTTCACCTGGGGTTCGGCGTCGGGCGGGAGTTGGAGTTGGCTCCACGCCCAACGATCGCGGTGTGGCATTTGGACCTTCTCGCCGGGCAGCACGCGGATCACCTGGGTGACGTGCAGCTGGAAGGAGTTCGCGAACCGACCTAGAAAGCGCTCGACGAGCCCGAGGATCCGGGGGTCGATGGCCAACTCTCGGCAGTGCGGTGAACGCGCCATTAGGGCGCCAGTCCGCGTCGTTTTGAAACCGCTGAAGTCATTGCTCGACTCTATCGTGGCCTCGATGAAGGGTCGCAGGTCGCTCGTGATGGATTCGACCTGAGCCTTGGAGATGAAGTCCTTCAGGATGACGCCGCCGTCGCTCCTGAGGATCTCGAGGAGCTCGCTAGTTGGAGTGTCCGCGGGACGGATCTGCAGTTCGGGTGCCTTCAATTTATCTGTCCTTCTGTTAGGCGTTTCGCCAAAGACTCTTAGAACTTCACGACATGGCCGCATCAAACGTTAGGCCCAGGCTACTCGTCGATCAAACGTGCTCCCGGCGCTTCTCAGCCGGAAAAGGGCTGCCCGCCAGCCGTTCACTCGGTGCCCATATCTGCGATACGGCGTCTGGGGGAGGTGACTTCGCCGACGGTGCGCTTTTGTAGTTCATGTGAACGATTCTCGTCGTTGAATGTGCAGCGTTTACAGGAGATTAACCAGTTGAGCACAATGATGATCACGTGTCGATACGTCTTGCGGGGTATGTGGACGAAGTGTGCCGTTGCTAATTTGGAACGGAACGAAATTTACGTTTAGAACATGCTGCGCCTCATGGTTGGTGTCTCGGATGGATACGATCGGGACAACCGGCAAGGCTGTGTAAACCTCTAGAACAAGCGGGTGACGAAAATGAGCGAGATTGAAAGTGGGGCACTCAGCCTTTCTCTTGAAGGCAAGGTCGCGATTGTGACGGGTGGTGGGACGGGAATTGGTCGATCCATTGCGCTCCATTTTGCAGCGGCGGGAGCCGATGTGGCGGTTGCGAGTCGTACCCTCAAGAACCTCGAGGGCGTGTGTGAGTCGATCCGCGGAATGGGCCGCCGCGCCTTTGCCGTCTCGACCGACATAGCATCGCGTGCCGACGTCGAGAATATGGCGAAGCAAGTCAGCGACGAGCTCGGTCCGGTAGACATTTTGGTCAATAATGCTGGGATCGGAAATATAGACGGCACGAACCCGCCGGCCCTCGTGGAACTTTCCGAGGAGACCTGGGACATCATGCTGAACGCCGATCTGAAAGGCACATATTTGTGTACCAAGGCCGTTGGTGCGCAGATGATCGAGCGGAAGCAGGGCGTCATCATTAATATTGCATCGGTTGCCGCATTGGCCGGCTCAGCGAGTCCCTATGGCATTGCCAAGGCGGGAGTGGTGCGAATGACGAGTGGCCTTGGCAAAGATCTTGGTCGACACAACATCCGTGTCAATGCGATTGCCCCGGGTTGGATCAAGGTCGACCCAGGAGCAATGGTCAACGAAGAAGAGTATGAAATGTTCTCGAATCCGCAGTTCCTGAAGGGTGTTCCGCTGGGTCGGGTCGGCCTACCGGAAGACATCGCGAAGGCAGCGCTCTTTCTAGCCTCGGATGCGTCGAGCTACATCACGGGAGAGACGATCGTCGTGGACGGCGGGATGGTCGTCGGTCTGGGTTAATCGATCCCCGACAACCTGGCGTTGCGCAGGGTCAACCACCATCCACCAACCCAGAGTTAGGCCGGACCCGGGCTCAGCGGTCCGTTGGCGGTGCGCGATGCGGCTCCGGCGCTCAACAACCCAAATGGAACCAAAATGACCGACGCAACTCTATTCGACACAATCTATAACTGCCGCGCGATGCGCCGCCTTGATACCCGAGACGTGCCAGAGTCAGATTTGTTGAAACTAGTCGACGCCGCAAATCAGGCAGCTTCAGGTTCTAATGCACAAAATGGTCGCTGGCTTGTCGTTCGGAGTGCGGCGGTTAAACAACAACTGGCAGATTTGAACCGCAAATTTGTCATCGACTATGTGGGCCCACCGGATTCTCAACCTGAGGCCGAAACCGAAGCTGAAGGCAGACACAAACGGATGATCTCTGCCGTCTACTGGCAAATGGAACATATGCACGAACTCCCCGCGTTGATCGTGGCTTGTCTGGAATACGGCGAAAAAGTTGACGGTGCGGATCTGTATCGGGGTGCAGGCGACATATGGCCGGGCATCCAGAATTTGTTGCTTTCAGCACGAGCGCTTGGTCTGGGTGCAACACCCACAACATTGGCGCTTACAGATCAGGATGCGGCCAGAAAGGTGCTCAATCTTCCTGACACGATGGCTGCCATGTGCCTGATTCCTGTTGGCTATCCGCTTGGGAAATTTGGCCCTGTCACCCGAAAGCCGGTCGAGGAGGTGATGCGATTTGATACATGGAGCTAATCCAAAGATGCGTTTTCGCCTCGGATCACCCTCGAGAATCGGCGAATGTGAAAAAAATGCTGGCGCCGGGCGAAATCGACCTCCGAGAATCGCGCCTAACGACATTAATCCTTCCATATGACCCTATAGGATTACATGGACCGATCGGTCCTTAGAGCGACACTCAGGGGGTGGTGAATTTTCCGGTGATTCTGCTGGGGAATTTTCAGCCAGATACGACTCATACCGGCACGAAATGAGTGTATTCAGACCCATTTATAGCTCCAGCGAGAGTCTATCCTGCGGTTCGACTCGACGAACCCGCCCCCTACGCCACCGATCTCGACTAGATTGACCGCATTGCTCTGATATTTTGATGTCGCACCCGGCTCTGCTTGAGAATATGAATCCGAGGGCAGCGCCATGTGGAGAAAATCTCGATGACCCAGGACCAAGCTCCCGCACGAGTTCCGTTGACGACCGGACCGGAAGCCTCGCGCCTCGGCAAAAGCGTCGAACAGATTCCCGCGACCGCAAGCCTGGCAGAGATGCACGAAGTCTTCGATCGAGACGGTATCTTCTGCCTAACAGATGCGATCGATCCGGAGACACTGGCCAAGGCAAACGAGTTTCTCGATCCGCTGCTGGATCGAAGTAAAATCGGGGAGCGAGCCTGGACGACGGATCGAAACCGACTTGCGGAAATGATTGGGGTCGCCGAGAAGCCGCGCGAAAAGCCCAAGCGCATTCTGAGTAATAGGATCGGACGGGTCGACGTCATGGCCATGGCGCCCGATCTCATGGAGTCGTTCATCGCCCATCCACGCATCGTCGAATTCGCGGAATCCGAGCTGCTCGGAGAGTACGCGGAGACGATGCTGATCCATCAGGCGCTTGCGAGCGAGCTACATCCCGGAGCCGAGCGTCAGGATTTTCACCGCGACGGTGCTGCTCTGTGGAAGATTCCCGGGATTCAAATTCCCAAAGGTCTCATCGCCGCCGCGGTGCTCCGGGATTTCACCGCCGAGACCGGGGCCACCGAATTAATCCTTGGAAGCCACCGATGGCCGGAAGCCATCTATTTCGACCCCAGGAAAGAGGAGGGCGGCTGGAACCGGCTCATGAATCCCGCGCGTGCTCCCGAGCCCGATGAGATTACGACTCTCGAAGCACCCGTAGGCTCCATTGTGATCTGGCACGGCAACCTCTTCCATAGAGGAGGCGCAAATACGTCCGAGAGCGGTATTCGACGAGTGATCGCTAGCGGCTACTGCCTCGGATGGCTTCGGGGTGAGATCAACCAGCAGCTGGTGTGGCCTCCCGAGGTCGCCAAGTCGTTTTCGCCCCGATTGCAAAAGCTGATCGGCTATCGGCTGGAGAACCACTTCATCGGCGGCCTCGAGCTGGGGCAGGACCCGGGCATACTTCTCCGGGACGATGCGTCGACGCCAAGCTGACGATCCCGTCTAGGCTACCGACGTGGGAACAGTCGCCGCCAACCGGCAGCGCTTTCTCGCCTATCTCGGTGACATTGATGAATTTCCCCTGCAACCAAAAAACTATGGACACACTATGACGACTCCCTCGCTGCAACTGCGCACGCTGGTCAAAGACGACAACACGCTGGAACTATCACTCGTGGACGTGGAAATTCCCGCTCCCGGCCCCGATGAAGTCGTCGTGCAAATAGAAGCTGCACCGCTCAACCCGTCGGACCTGTCTTTGGTGCTTGGGCCCGCCGACTTCAGCAGCGCGCGTCAGTCTGGCAGTGCCGAACGACCGGTGGTCACCGCCGACATTCCGGCGGGCCTAATGAAAATGGTTGCCGCACGTATCGGGGAGTCGCTACCCGCCGGCAATGAAGGCGGAGGTCTGGTCATCGCCGCGGGTGAATCCGATGCGGCCCAGGCCCTGTTAGGTAAAACGGTCGGTGTGATCGGTGGCGAAATGTACGGCACCCATCGCTGCCTACATGTTTCTCAATGTCTTCCGCTTGAGCCTGGAACGACCGGTACCGAAGGTGCATCCTGTTTCGTTAACCCGCTGACGGCTCTGGGTATGGTCGAGACCATGCGCATGGAGAATCACACCGCTTTGGTGCACACCGCGGCAGCATCGAATCTAGGCCAAATGTTAAATCGCATTTGTATTAGTGATGGTGTCGATCTGGTCAATATCGTGCGCAAGCCAAAGCAGGAAGCCATCTTGCGTGACCTGGGTGCCAAATACATTTGCAACTCGAGCTCCACTAATTTTACGGCCGACCTCACCGCCGCACTGGTCGAAACAAATGCGACAATCGCCTTCGATGCAACCGGCGGCGGCCGTTTGGCCAGCGACATTCTCACCTGCATGGAGGCTGCAGCGGTGCAAAACAACACCGAGTACAACCGCTACGGCTCCGACGTTTTTAAACAGGTCTATGTCTATGGGGCTCTCGACCGCAGCACCACCGAGTTCAATCTCGCCTTTGGATTTTCCTGGGCCTATTCGGGCTGGCTCCTCACACCATTCTTGCAAAAGGTGGGCATGGAGAAGAGCGCGGAATTGCGCGCCAAGGTAGCGGCCGAAATCAAGACCACCTTCGCCAGTCACTACACCGAGGAGGTTTCACTCGCCGGCGCCCTGTCACTGGACGCGATCGCGCGGTACAGCCAGCAGGCCACTGGAGAGAAGTTCCTGATTAAACCCCAGGACTAGTCGCCCCTTCCGCGTCCGATACTCGATAAGTTGGTGTGGATGCGTTGCTGCATGAACCCGGCGGCTTCAATGTTATGCAGTTCGAGTTGCACCACGTGGTCGCCAGAGAGAATAATCAATGGGTTCGGTCTGGATGGAAGAGAGGCGCTGAAACATGAGTACTGAAGCCCCGTACACCCTATACGGCTCTGCGGCGTCGCTCTACACCGGTAAAGTTCGAGCTTACCTGCGGTACAAAGGTATTCCCCATACCGAGGTCGAGGTCAGCGACGAGGATATGCAGGATATTATTCTTCCTCGCACGGGCGTGCAGATGATCCCGGTGGTGATCAGTCCTGACGATGTGGCGATTCAGGACAGCACCGACATCATCAATTTCCTGGAAGCGCGATTTCCGGATAGTGTTATTTACCCGAGCAGCCCGCGTCAACGTCTGGTGGCCCAGCTATTTGAATTGTATGGCGATGAGTGGTTGGTGATTCCAGCTATGCATTATCGCTGGCACCACAATTTTGATGAAACCGTACGTGAATGGGGCGCGATAATGGCGCCGGAACTGAGTGCGGAAGAACAGTGGCAACTGGCCAAACCCGGTGTCGAATATTTTCGTGGTATGTGCCCGCCGCTGGGTATCACCGACGATACGATCCCGGCGATTGAAGCGGGGTACGAAGAATTTTTAGGGTTTCTGGATAGTCATTTTCAACAACATGACTACCTGCTGGGCAGCCGGCCCAGTATCGGCGATTACGGTTTGATGGGGCCCTTGTATGCGCACCTGTACCGTGACCCAGCCTCGGGCGTAATCATGAAACGCCTAGCGCCCCATGTGGCGGGCTGGGTTGAGCGGATGAACGATCCTGAGGTGTTGGCGGGTGAGTTCCTGGCCGACGATGAAGTGCCGGTAACCTTGTATCCGATTCTGCGACGGCTGTTTGCCGAGCACTTCCCGGTGGTTCAGGACACGGTTGAGCGCTTGGCCGATTGGTTGGATGTTCATCCGGACGAAGAGATTCCTCGGGATATTGGTAGCCATGCATTTACCATTGGGGGCATTGCTGGTGAACGTAATGTCTACCCCTTTGCGCAATGGATGTTGCAGCATGGATTGCATTTCTACCAAAGCTTGCAGGGG
>Ga0115003_10003447_pt1 | contig 12499 bp, 12 predicted proteins | sample ArcticOcean_MG_C_7_FD_88736 | JGI IMG/M metagenome (GOLD analysis project Ga0115003, IMG submission 88736) | Marine microbial communities from western Arctic Ocean - ArcticOcean_MG_CB11_88 | ecosystem: Environmental > Aquatic > Marine > Oceanic | place: Arctic Ocean: Canada Basin | collected... | reverse complement strand
TGCCTTCGATGCCTTCGCGAAGTGGGGGCTCATGAACTTCTGGAGGTTGAAGTAGGTAAGCTCGTCACCAGGTGAGAGCTTGAGGAGTGAAGTGAGCTTCGTGTCAGCGTTGATCTTGCGGCCATTGTCCTTGTCCTGGAGGTTGTTGGCACGGATGTAGGCGTTAATCTCGCGAGTGACCTCGGTGCGGGCCATCTGCGTTCCCACCTCCTTGCCGAGGAAGGCAGCGAGCTCATTGCTGATGAGCGTTGGCTTCACGAACCCGCTTGGGGAACGGTTGCCTGCCTTGCGCTTGCGCTTGGCGCTTGCCTTCTGGGCTGCCTTGAGCTCGCGGGTCGCCTTCTTCTCGAGGGTGCGGAACTCGCTCTTAAGGGACGAAAGCAGGGAGCTGACCTGCTGGAGCTTGGCCATGAACTCGGTGAAATCCCCAGTAAGGGTTGGGACCTCATCCTCGACGGGCGCGGCGGCGACTGGGGCAGGGGGAGGCGTGGCGGCGACGGGCTCGGCCTTCTTGGCGGCGGCCTTCTTGGGAGCAGCTGCCTTCTTAGGGGCGGGCGTAGTAGTAGTGGGCTTGGCGGCTGACTTGGAAGTCTTGGTGGTGGTGGTGGTGGTCTTTGCTTTGGGCATATTATAATTTAGAATGATAAAACTTTTTTAAGTGTTTTAACGCATTATAGATTATAATTGTGAGGAGTCCTCGTCATATTCCTAAATAAAATCATTCATTTGGCGCAACGGACTGATAGAAATGAGGTAACGCTGATGCTGCATCAGAATTTACTAATGTGAGGGCACACAAGACATAGTTCGCCCCTAAACTGCGGCTGGCTTCGTTCACGCCTCGCCTAACAAATGATTCCATAAGGATGAGTGACGTCTTTTTCAGCGACAGACTAGATATGTTGGGGAGAGAATGAAAATCTACGACTCTGAATGGGTCGCCTACAGGTGGGCATATCTCTCTTTTTACAGAGATGTCCAATGAAGCGCGATATGTCCAAATGTCTGCTAGCTCCCGAATGAATCTTATCAACTGTACTCGTCCAAGAACTTGGAACCACGAAGAGTCTGTGTAGTTGCCAAGTGCGTCAATATCTTGAAAGACCGCAAGAGAGCGTAGTTCCAGTTGCTTCTCCGGGCAGACATGGGTCTCGGGAGCTTCTATCTCTGTATCGATCAAGTCTCCGAATATTGGTGCGTATCTCAATATCTTCCTTAGCGACCGTCGCACCGTCTTTGGAATCGCATTCCTGTTGTAGGGATTGGTTGTTGCTTTTCCGTTCCTCACGACAAGGTTATAGATCGAGAGTATTTCAAACCCATATATCATGTCATCTGCGTCCCTATAACTCATAAACTGCTTTGGAGGTATTTGTGAGATCGGTTGCATGGAAAAAAAGTCAGTCTCATTCACGCACAGCTTTCTGTTTATCATTGCGGGTCCGTGCATATCATTATAGATAGAGAGAAGACGCACCCGCCAGTTCTTCTGTATGGTCCTGGCGTATAAAGATGGGCGCAGATGATTGTATATCCTTGACAACAGTTCAGGCTTGTTCCCAGAAACCTTAAGCTTGTAATGTCTGCATATGTCCTTCAATTGGCTAACCTTGTAGTTATAGATCACCACGAATTCATAATCGGAGAAATCAGGCACAACGAAGTCTTCGTCAGACATCTTCTTCTTTTTCTTAGACGACTTAGGAAGAGGCTCGTTTAAATATCGTATTAGTGACTCTGGTGATGGAACAGGCTTCAGAATTACGTTCATATATATAGATACTTGCTAAAATTCTTTTAATGTCATTTCGTAGATAATATAAAGAAGTTCATACGACAGCCCATACTGGAGTAAAAAATATAAGTGCGTCGCATTTAATCCAGGAATAGAAAGTCATAGTTGTGTAGAAAGTCATGTAACATCTTTTTGTTTACCGGGGTGTTCGTCATCCTTTGCTTTGTGAGCTTTGAGATGTTGAGGTCGCATGTGTCAAACATAAAGAACGTTGAGCAGAGCTTGCAGTAATCAGCTATATACGTTGTGTTTCTTTCAAGCCACACGTAGAACTCCTCAGTGCTTTTGTTTTTTTTGTACTTTGCAAAATGCTTGAGTGTCTTGTGTAAACTACAATCCTTAGACTCCAGCGAGTTATAGTCCGTCCCAGATATAATGCATACTTCTTTGAATTGTCGAAGATTCATGTCAAGGTTCTCCAATATGTATTTGAGACTATACAGGACAACTCTTGAGTTGGTCAGATTCAGGTACCTGAGGACACGTGGACAGCCATACACAAACAAGTCCATATCTTCACTCAGGCAAGCATACGCCTTACGCTTGATGACGAGCTTGGCACAAAGTTGGTCAGCTTCTCCCTCTGCTTCATAATAATTGACACCACACATGTCCATGAGTTTTTTGACGTTTCTTATGTCGGCATTGCGAAGCCTTATGAACTTTTTCCGTAGAGAGTCCAAGTCATATCGCAGTTCGCGAATGACATCTTGTTCGCTACTTGACTTCATCCGCTCTTTTACGAGGTTGTATTTGTTCTCGGCCGCAACTTTCGCATCACGACGGATGACCATTATATCGCTTTTTTCTGTAGGCATTTTTCCGTCAAATATGAAGACGGGAACGATGTCATAGTGCCGAAACAGTGATATTAACTGGTACATGCCTTCTATCAATATACCCTCCCCCGCAAATCGGTACATATAGATACTTGTGTCCACCGCTATGACTTTCCCACGGAGCTGTCCTAGTGTGATCGGTTTGATTGCATCGGGGCAGTTGGCCCTCATGAATTTGTTCAGATGCTGGATTCCCATCTTGATTGGTTTTCGTCTCATCGCCGACGTGCCGTTCTCGTTCTCAATTTTATGCGAGCGATGCATAAAATTGACCGAAACCAGTCCAAATGGACGGAGCACAAAACAATGTATAAAGTAGAAATCGACTTCGACGAAGCGAGCGAGTCCTGGATGGAAAACAAGATCCGCACTGACAACGGTTCATTCCAATACGTGTGCGGTGCTGTGACACAGAAAGGAGGGAAGTGTAAAAATAAACCTGTCTGCAAGAACGGACGATGCCATATGCACAAGAGAAAGAAGCGAGGATAAGCTTTGTTCCGATACGGAACAATCATTATTCTTTATAATATATGACTTTTAGTCACCCAGCTGTAACGATATTGGCATGAAAGCTGTTCGCCATCGCAAGCTCTTGTATGTATGTGTTAGTTCCTCGCCAGCCTTGATGTCCCTTGTTGCGTATATTTCGAACCTGTCTTCCTCAAAATATCTTACCATTTTTGTATTTGTCTGTCCCTCTAAACCTGTATTGTAGAAGGTCGCACAGCCAGACGCGAAAGCCCACGTACGGTTTGGTCTGTCGTCTGACCATGTGAAAACATAAGGATTATTCATTCCGTCGAATCCTTCATGTTCGTTGTCACTCAAACGCCTCATTACCCCGTATTCAACCACTTCGTCTTTTTTGATATCCACCCTTGCGAATGCACCGTCAAACTCATTATCTGGTCTTGATAATGGTGACCGGTTGACAACTACCTTTGAACAGTCTATTTTGGACATAGTAAATGTATATCTGTCACCTCTTTATGCATGTATCATAATAAAACAAAACAGAGTTTCGGCTACGGATGTATGGTCATTTGCAGCGCAAATAGTCCAGTTACACAGCCACCGGGACAAATGTCGCCAAAAGTGAAATCATTTTGTATTTCTCGCCTCTGAAATAACATGGTCCATGCAGAGATACGTTCTCGAATTTATTTGCGAACTCCATTAGAATCCTGCTATATACATCGTTTAACTTGTCGGCTGTAACCTCAAAAAGCATTATGTGGGAGTGGTCGATCTGTGTAGAGTGCCTCCTTACGAAATCCGAACGACTGTGTCCAAGCATGAACACGCTGTCAGCCTCATTTACGCGTGTGAACGCTGGAATACTGTTCAGAAAAATGTACGAGCTTGTCATCTTCATACTATGCTGCATAAAACTTTATACTCATTTGAGAGAAGCTATGTCTGTGAATATACCTGATGCCTACGCAATGTCGATGACTGACATGCGTGTTGTTTGCAATAGAGTCGCGAGTTTGGCTGACATTTTACCACGCTTCTGTTGTCCCACATTTGCAACGCACTTCAAACCAGTCTTGAATGTCTCGCTGTCGTAGTCGTCCTCAATAAACTTGGAAAAGCTTTCCATGTTCTTTCGTGTTCCATTGAACTGCATAAACGCAGTGTTGTTATCTTCACACCACTGCAAAAAACCCAGATAGTCGTTCATGAACACAGCTGTCAGAACGTAGTATGCGAAAACATTTGTATTCTCTCTGTAAAAGTTTTTCCGCAAGTATGCGCTCTTCTCCTCACTGCTGTGCAAGTCTTCGTATGTGAGTCCCATAAACTGGAGTATTTTATTGCATTGGTAGAGAGAAAATAGACGTTCCATCCTCAACGAAAAGTCCATATAGAGGAGAAACGTCTTGGAGTCTTTATTATCAGTGAGAGAGTTGTAGCTACAGAAGGCGCTGTTGATTATGCGGGCCCAGGTTTCTGCATAGGCTTCTTCAATGTTATATTCGCTATCTATTGGAAATATTTTCCTCACTGTATCGGTGACTACTCGTGAGTCGTGGGAGCTGAAATCTAACCCGTAGCTGTGAAACGTTTCATGAATAAAAACCTTCTTCCACTCCTCACTGCGGAATATTACCATCTCGCTGTTCGGAGAACATGCCAACGTGAAAGCCGTATTAACGTTGTCTGGGCCGAGCGTCGACGTATTCATTTCTGGTAATGTCTTGACAAACGGCGTGAGATAAATGTATATGTCCAAGGTTTTGGCGCACCGTTTGCGAGCATATAAGCTGCATACGTACAGCCACATATATATGAACTTAGCATGTTCGTCATACTCATCTAAGTTTCCCAACTCGTCCTCTGAGAATATAGTGAAGTGGATAGAGATTTTGCGCCCGTCTATATCACAATCGTATACAAGCTGATGCTTTTCGGTCGTCTTTATGTAGTCACGAACATGCTTAGGAAAGAACCTACTGAAATATATCTTTGGTTTCTTAGCGTCATTGTTCAAACGCTTCAACTGTGCTTTCAGACAGTTTCTATCGATGCGACCACTTACGTAGTGGTCACTCTCGTACAAGTCGTTATAAATGAGAAGCAACAGCTTGTTCAGGCGAGTTTTTGATTGTCGAACTTTGCATTCGTCTATTTTTGGTAGAAATGTTTTGATTAGTTTTCCTGCTGGCGCTTTAAATTCCATATATACATAACAACTGAAAAATTTTAAATGCATTTGTCATGTTAATCTACTTGAGTCCTTTTCTAACTATCATGAGTTCTTCGGATACTGTTGGTGGCGACCCCCTCGAAAAATGATTAAGCTTTGCCTTCTTAGTCGCTTTAAGAAGGCGTCCTAAATCGTCATTCTGCTCGAACTTCGCCTTTATTGCATACTCTACTTCGATCTTGTCCCTCCCAGAAAAGAAGTCGGCATCTATAGTTACATCTTTAGGACGCAGTTCTTTCCCTTTATACTTCCCAGATTTCTCTCCAGCAGCTTTCGCTAAAAGAGGGTCTTTAGACAGGTCTGAACCGGAATCAAGAGAGAACTGTAGATAAAAGTCTGGATTGTTCCTTTTGAATTTTGACGCCTGGTAGTAATGCTCTACCGACTGCCATTTGTGTCCGTCTAGTTGGAACGCTTCCGTCCAAAGGTTTGACAGCTTCTTCCTCCATGAAGGGAACTGTCTGAGCTCTGCATATGCCTTTGCACCCTCAGGTCCAATCCTTTCGCCCGACCCAGAACCCGGTCTCGGCTTATCACCGGAACCCAAATAAAACTGGAACACTGTGTTGTCGTCATACATGTCAGAGTGAATCTCTCCGATTGGAGCCTCCGAAACTACGACTTTCAAATCCTCCATGAAGTTGCGAAACTGAGGGATTATGTAGTAAGGACCAGCGTTTCTCTCCAAGCACTTGTTCACTATCATGCGTTTTACGTCATAAGGGACCTCTTCGAACGTCAGTGCTCCTCTGTTCTTATACGTTATAAGCTCATAGTGAGAGCCCTGATAGTTGGCCATAATATAATGTGTGGGTTCGAACTTCCCCTCTTTCTCAAGAACTGAATCGTTCAACTGACCACATTGCATAACGTTTTCGAGGTCTCTGTCCTTGAACGCTTCCTCGGAGAAGAGAATGAGCTTTATATTTAGAGCACGCTCCAGTGTCGATATGGCCCATGTTTCACCCCAGAACTCACACGTCTGCACTTTTTCTTTCAGAAGGTCCACCCCAGTGACACCCTTCATGAAACTGAACTCATCCAGCATCTCTTTGGCAACTGCCCGTTCCCCCCTGGCACTCGCGTGCCTCGCTCCAACTGTACTTGCCTGCTTTATAATATCCTGCTGCGTGTCACGGTCAGGTGTCGTGCCCAATCGTTTTTTCAACTCTCGATGCTGCTTCGAGAGAAACTTAACCTCTGCTTGAGATGTGTCAGACTCCGACAGCGCATTATCATAGATCACTCTATAGTTCAAATATATCTCCTCTGTCACATGGTCAGAAAGTATCTTTCGCATCTCGCTGACTGGAACGTCCCTGCCGATGCTTTTCAAGCCTTCATGAATTGTTGTGAAAAGGCAGTCGCCGTCTCCAGCAATGTCCTCGATACCAAAATTATTATTCTTCATAAATGCCTGAATCCATGGCTGCCCCGCCTCCTGTTTGTACTGAGACTTCTCCAGCTTCGCTTCCTCGGACGTCTGTTTTGGAAGAGGTTCCGTTGTGCCCACATCGTCATTGGTCTCGTCACCATCCTTGGTCTCGTCACCATCATTAGTCTCATCATCACCGTCTTCACTGCCGCTTTCGTCTTTCCCTGGTCCATCACTACTTGACGCAGCGGACTCTATGAGGTTTTCTGTAACGAAAGAGTAAAGAAGAGGCTCGTCGAGTAGTCCCAATTCGACATCACCGTCCTCATCCATGATATTCGGCACTCTGTCTGCTAAAACTTCGTATACTCCTATTTGGAGCTTCACTTTCCCATCTTTCACAAGATACACAGGATAGTACACGATGCTGTTCTCGATAAACGAATATTTGGGCTGCCCCAATGCAATAAGAACGTCTCGTCCCAAGATGAAACTCTCATACACTGAGGCGTCAAATTCCCTGTCATCATCATCTAATTTCCTTAATTCTGGATAATTGATCGCTTCATCGAGTATAGACCTCACCATTATAAAGTAATCGTATATTTTTTTACACCATTATTTCGCATTATCTATAAACCACAGTCCGTGACGCTTAAAAGCAGCAATCTTGTTGTCTGTTCCAGTCATGAAGTTTGCATGGACGAAAATAGGAGACCCAAAGTTTTCACAATCCCCTTTCACTCTTTCCCTTACCGCTTTTGCAGCGGCATCGATTTGGCAAATCTCGTCGTCGTCAAAATATAATAGACCATTCATGAATTTATCGATTGGCAGTAGGACTATCACCGCGGATAGCTCTTTATTCTTCACAAGGTTGGCAAGTGTCATTTGGTCGTGCATAACTGGCGACTTCAGGTCCCATACGCGCCTAATCGCCCTTTCTGAAGGATAGGACGACCGAAACAGCATACACCCTGTACATGGCATTTGCATGTCGTTCTGAATGCACAGGTCCCAGGCAGCATCTCGGTCTATCTCTCCATTTATGTCGCCAAGAACCACAGTATCAACATCAAGGTACCATATGTACTTATACTTCTCAAGAAGAGGCAACATAATCTTATATCGGATATATGAAAACATACCAAACTCATCTGAACTGTAATCGAAATTTCCATTATGACCTTCTCCGTTTGCCACCAGCGTCACATTAAACCCTTTTTCCTTGAGAAGGTCGTGCGATTTGTTACCCGTGGTAAAAGCCATGTAGTTCTCAATACCTTGCATTCTTAGAGACGTTAAATGATTCAGAGCCAATTCATAAACTCCATCGTTGAATACACAGAATATCAGACAATCGCTCATGTACTACAATTATAGAACATTAATTTTAAACCACCGCAGAACCACTATACAATGACCATCGAATACCCATTATTAAATGTCATTTAGATATAATGGACTCAGGAAAAGGATACGTCATTAAGACCACTATATTGGAATAGTCATTGACACAAAAATACCACATTAACACTTAACAAAAATTTCTGATTTTTGTTAATCATAAAATTGATCTATATAACCAAATAAAGATGCCACTAACAGTATACATATCCACATGAACAAGACAAAATTACAGAAGCCCTTTCTAAAATGGGTTGGAGGAAAGACACAGATTATGAAAGATGTTCTCAGCAAAATGCCGAAAGAGATGAACAATTACCACGAATTGTTCTTGGGAGGTGGTAGTGTCCTCTTGGCAGTCATGTCTTTGCAGAAGCAGAACGAAATTGCGATTAATGGTAGGATATACGCTTATGACCTCAACGGCATTCTTATTAACGTATACAAAAACGTCCAGAGTAACAAAGACGAGTTGTTCTTACATATATCGAAATATATAGACGAATATGGTGGCATTGAGGGTGATGTAGTCAATAGGAAACCTTCAACAATCGAAGAGGCAAAAACTTCAAAGGAAAGCTATTACTATTGGGTTCGTAGTAAGTTCAATAGTATGGAAAAAGATACTGTTGAATGTTCTGCTATCTTCATGTTCCTGAACAAAACTTGCTTCCGAGGTATGTATCGCGAGGGACCGAACGGGTTTAACATCCCATACGGGCACTACAAAAAGACGCCAACAATAATCACAAAGGAAGATCTGGACTCTGTAAGTGACCTCATCCAGAATGTAGAGTTTATACAGTGCGATTTCAACGAATCGATTAAGCAACCTAAAGAAGGAGATTATGTATATTTAGACCCACCGTATGCTCCTGAGAATGATAAATCATTCGTAGGATACACTAAAGACGGTTTCGGATTAGAAGCTCACAAAAGCTTGTTCGATGCAATTACGAAGCTGGACAAAAAAAATATTAGGTTTGCAATGAGCAATGCGAAGGTAGACTTAGTGATGGACCATTTCAAAGATTACAATCGTGAAGATATAGTTGCAAGGCGTGCGATTAATGCGAAGAACCCCGCCTCTACCGCCAAAGAGGTCATTATTTATAATTGATAGATGCGACGAGGTCGCTGAACTTCATGTATTCAATATCCTGCGTTTTCGCCAGCTCCAAATATGCTTTTTTCCTGTCAGATAATTCGTCACCGAATATTTTTGTGGGTCCATTTGTCAGCTCATATTCCTGAAAAGCAACACACACTATCTTCAATGGTTTTCCATACAGGTCAGGTATATCGCTATACTTATACATCACGCCTAGTACCTTTTCGCCAGCAGTGCCAGTCGTAGTCCAGTTACGTGTCTTCACTTCGTACATATATTCGTCTGTCTCCCAGTCTGGCTGATACCCTCCCTTCTTCATAGGTTTTCTCGGATTCTCTCCTCTAATTTTCAAAACGTCGTAAACCAATCCTTCACCTACCAGTGTTGTCCAGTTTCCATTTCCATTCTGACCTATTATGTTGTTGCCCCATTCAGCTTCTTTTGCTTTCGATTCTTTACGTAGTTGCGTTACATTCTTATCGAATGTTTTTATCACAACGGACGCATTACCATTAAAATATGGAACTAAAGCCCAATTGATTTTTTCACATATTTGTTTACTTATTTGGTTCATCTCATGCGTCATTTTATATATAGTCCTTTTTAGAAAAATATTTCAATTTTTTTAACCCGAGAATTATCCAGGGTGATTTAACTCACCAGCCTTACAAGCCCTCAACATTTGTATCATTACCTTCTCGGTTGATAAAGGACGGTACTTGTACACGACCAACTGAAAAAACACCGCCTCGTATATTCCTATCATCACTATAGATAAGGCAGCAGAATGCAGTGTTCGCATCGCTTCTCTGCTGATTACGCGACAGTTGAACTTGTTGTCGTGGGAGAAGTCTGGTGTGTTGATAATCACAGATGGAACGTTCGACTTGACTCTCACCAGACTGCATGCCAGTGTGCCACCGATGCTCAGGAAGAAAAGAACAACGGATAGTATTATTGTAGCCATTACTTCATCATCTTGCGAACTCGGTCCGCTCATTCCTTTGTAGACTTCAATTGAATGGTCGAGCACGGGAATCGTGATGCTATTCAATCCCATACACGCATATTGCACTACCATCTCACTTTGCTTCAGCTCGATTTTCATAGTGTCCTTCTCCAACTTGGATATGTACATCCAGAAAAAAAAGCCCTCGAATATGCTCACCAAAAACGTATGGGTCAAAGAATCAGTCACAGACGCTACAAAAGAGTAAACGCGCCAAAGTGATCTCTTCGCCACTGGAACAGTGAAGTCGTTTACAGGGATATTTATGCCCATCTGCCCTTCGTCGTACTGAAGAAACGGTGTTTCAAGCATTTCTCTCTCCATATCAGTTAATTAAACACAATACTATATTTTACTAATGCAACGCACTTAAAAGTGTTCATATCCCATAATTTATTTTGATTTTTCCCCGCAAATTGAATCGTAATGCCTTATTGATGTATAAGCAAACAAAACCAACATGGACAAACTCGAGAGTAGAGTCAAAGCAATGAAACTCAAAGAACACAAAGACCGTGAAAAGAACATCATGGAAATGATAAATCAAGAACCAACACTCACTCGTAAATGTGTTCTTGCCCGAGACTGCCTAACTCCACAGAGCACAAGCATGGAAAAATTTATTATGACAGACCTGAACATAGAAAAACCTGTAGACAATGTCAGTGGCGATGGGTCAAAAAACGGTGAAAATTGCGAAATAAAGTTCTCAGGTCACGCTAAGGGTTCAAAATTTAACTTCGTTCAAATAAGACCAGACCATAATATCGATTACTATATATTCGTAGGATACAATATGCACTTCGATGACGCGATAGGAAAAGCGTATATATTCAAAATACCGAGTTGTAGGTTGTATGAATTAGTTGTCAAATATGGTGGATATGCACACGGAACAAACTGTGAATTGGGAAAGATAACTCTTGATAACATGAAAGGGAGAAACTGTGAATATGCTTTAAGATGTGACCCTAATGCCAAAAAAGGAAAAAGCTTAAGATTATGGAACGATATGCTGAAATATAAAGTAACATATGAAGCTGAAAACTTTTAACCGAATTCCAGTTTGTACAAATAAATCAATTCTTGCTGTCCCAAACTATCTTGACGAACCGTATCTTTCGACATTGAATAATCTAACGCACCGAATCTTTTTTTAAGTAACTCGACATCTATATTTGATTCAATCCAGTGCCAACTCTTCGGCCGCAAGGCTTGCAAACCTGTATCTTTTACTACACCGCATTTACCCCCATATGCTTTGATTGCAAAATGAGGGTTCTCTGGTGGCGTAGGCTGGTTGTTTTTGTCTTTCGGTCCATGTTTCAAAAACTTGAAATCCGCATGTGTCTTGTCATATATGACTATACTTCTCTTATCGTTTGATTTTACCCAGATCTGAAAACAGCATTTTGCTGTCATCTTCGGAGTAAAGCAACAAGGTGAAATAGGTAGATCTTGGTTATATACCAATCGGAATTCCAAACTGAGCTTATTTTGAATGCTCACTCTCTTGAATGTTCTCGGTATTATAAATGCTATGCAATCTGCAAATTCAGCGCTTTTATTGAAGAATCTTACCGCCAAAGAAGATACTCTTCCGAATGGAGGATTTCCAACTACCAAATATTTCTTATCCGTTTCAGGCTTGAAGTCGAAGAAATCCATTTCGGTTATTTCTTCGATTTTTGGGTCTAAGTCTACACCAATTCTTTTTTTCTTATCTAAGAGGTTATAAAACGAACCTGAACCTGCACTTGGTTCCAAGTGAAGATCATAATTTTTGATGTCAACACGTTCTTCAAGCGCTTGAATGCAATTCAATGCTATATCTTTATTTGTATAGAATTGGTCCAAACCATTTTCGTTATTTTTCGGTTCTTGGACAGCTTCGGTCATTGGTGTTTCCTTATTAGAGCAAGGAACACCTTAAATCAATTTTTAATGACCAAATCATACCATCAAAATATAAATAGGCGCAATCATAAAAAATACTAATGTTTCAGGACTAACATTTTTTTTGCTGTTCCAGCATATTTGATTTAGAAGTTTCATCTAACTATATGTAATAGCAGATGATGAAACATAGTCACAAACAAACAACACAACAAGTAAAGTATATCGATCTATTCTGTGGGATAGGCTCTTTCCATTACTCATTTGAAAAGCTAGGCTTTAAATGTGTCATGGCGTCTGACATATACAAGCCTGCGAAGGACACCTATAAAGAGAATTATGGCATGAATATTT
>Ga0115003_10003427_pt1 | contig 12556 bp, 15 predicted proteins | sample ArcticOcean_MG_C_7_FD_88736 | JGI IMG/M metagenome (GOLD analysis project Ga0115003, IMG submission 88736) | Marine microbial communities from western Arctic Ocean - ArcticOcean_MG_CB11_88 | ecosystem: Environmental > Aquatic > Marine > Oceanic | place: Arctic Ocean: Canada Basin | collected... | reverse complement strand
CATTAATGAAGTGGATGTTTTTGGAGCTGCCCCAACAACTTCGACAGACACGCCTGAACTAGAAGATGCGTTTAATGATTTAGAAAAGGATATTAAACGTACAGATATAGATGCTCCCGAATCGGAGGCAATAGGAGTAACATTGGCTGGTATAGCATTATCCGCTCCAGAAATTATTACATTGATAGGAAAGTTTGTAAATCTTCTTAAGAAGATCCCATTTCTTAAGAAACTTTCTGGTGATAAATTAATTGCAATTGGAGACAAATATCATCACAAAATTACCGGCGCATTTGAATATATAATCAAAAAGGCCGGAGTAAAAGATGCAGCCAAGGCAAAAAAGTTTGCAGGCGTATTACACCATGTAGTCATTGCAATGTTATTAGTAGCCGGTGGAGTGAGCATGTCAGGGTTAGTAACTAAGGGAAGTATAAAGGGTGCGACATTAAAAGGAGCATTAAATGCTATTAAAGCAAAAGAAATAAGATCATTTTTAATAACATCAGCAGATGCATTAGTATAAAAGAAGAAAAGATATGAATTTATTAACAAAATTATTTTCAGGTGGAGCAGCAGACCTTGTCAAAGGTGTTGGCGGAGTACTTGATAATTTAACAACTTCTAAGGAAGAAAAGTTAGAAGCCGAAAGAAAAATACAAGAATTGATCTCCAACTATGAAACTAAAATGGAACAAAATGTAACCGATCGTTGGACATCTGATATGAATTCAGATTCTTGGTTATCGAAAAATGTAAGACCTTTAGTTTTAGTTTTCTTAGTTGCAACAACAGTGTTGATGATATTCATAGACGCAGGAACCATTGCATTTACAGTAGAAGAAAAATGGACCGATTTATTACAATTAGTTCTCATTACAGTCATTGGTGCATATTTTGGTGGCCGTACAATGGAAAAGCGAATTAAAAAGTAAATAATTTACTAGGTTATATGAATAGAAGTCTTTATATTTAAATTAATATATGTCTGTAAAAAAAACATTAAAAGAAATAATTCGCGATGAGTATAAGCGGTGTTCACAAGACCCTATTCATTTTATGCGAAAGTATTGTATTATACAACATCCTACTCAAGGTAAAATATACTTTAATTTATTTCCATTTCAAGAAGAATCATTAACACAGATATCACAGAATAGGTATAACATAATTCTTAAATCTAGACAGTTGGGTATTTCAACTTTAACTGCTGGATATGCTTTATGGAAAATGTTATTCAAATCAGATTTCAATGTATTGGTAATTGCAACTAAACAAGATGTTGCAAAAAACCTTGTAACAAAGGTTCGAGTAATGCATGAAAATTTACCTAAATGGTTGAGAGGCCAAGTATTGGAAGATAATAAATTATCATTACGATTGACAAATGGATCACAAGTTAAGGCAATATCATCTAAAAGTGATGCTGGTAGATCGGAGGCACTTTCGTTATTGATATTTGACGAAGCAGCATTTATTGATAGAATTGAAGATATATGGACAGCTGCACAACAAACCTTAGCTACAGGTGGTGATTGTATTGCATTATCAACGCCTAATGGTGTAGGTAATTGGTTTCATAAACATTGGGTAGCCGCCGAAGCTGGAGGAGAATTTAATACAATAAGATTACACTGGACTGTACATCCTGATAGAGATGACGCTTGGAGAGAAAAACAGACAGAATTGTTAGGCGAGAAAATGGCCGCACAAGAATGTGACTGTGATTTTATATCTTCTGGACATACTGTTGTTGATGGAGAACTATTACAATGGTATGATCAGACATATGTTAAAGATCCTGTAGAAAAACGAGGCTTTGATTCTAATTATTGGATCTGGGAATATCCAGATTACTCTAAAACTTATATGGTCGTAGCAGACGTTGCTAGAGGCGATGCGTCAGATTATTCTGCCTTCCATGTATTCGATGTAGAACAATGTAAACAAGTAGCCGAATATAAAGGAAAGATAGGAACTACAGAATATGGTAACATGTTAGTAGCCGTGGCAACCGAATATAATACTGCATTACTAGTTATAGAGAATGCAAATATAGGATGGGCAACAATACAGGTGGCCTTAGACAAAGGATACTCCAATCTATACTATTCTTATAAGCAAGATGGATACTTAGATGAAGAGATACACTTAAAGAAAAATTATGATTTAAAATCAAAATCTCAAATGGTTCCTGGATTTTCAATGACATCTAGGACAAGGCCATTAGTTATATCTAAACTAGAAACATATTTTAGAGAAAAGACTCCTATAGTACATAGTAAGCGATTGATAGATGAATTATTTACTTTTATTTGGATAGGACATAGAGCCGAATCTCAACGAGGATATAATGATGATTTAGTAATATCCTTTGCAACTGGATTATGGATGCGTGATACCGCATTAAGATTACGACAGCAAGGTATGGATTTAAATAGGAAATCCTTAGGTGGAATAGGAAAATCAACCGCGGTGTATACAAGTACCACTTCCCAGAAAGGTTCAGGTTGGGAATGGAATACCGGCGATAAAGATAATGATGATTTAACCTGGCTTTTATAGTAATATCATATTTATAATAAATTAGAAATACCATGGCAGAGAAAAATTTAAGATCTAGACTAAAAAGACTTTTTTCAACGAATGTAATTGTTCGTAGAGTAGGAAAGAAACGACTCCAAGTTATAGATTCAAATAAGTTACAATCATGGGGCAATATGCGACAAACAAAATATGTCGATAGGTTCTCGGGTATACATACAAGAAATCCAGGCTGGAGTACATATAACAACTCTGCAAATTATCATCAAAATAGAGTAGAATTATATACAGACTATGAAGGAATGGACATGGATCCGATCTTATCATCTGCCTTAGATATATATGCAGATGAATGTACAGTAAAAGATTCAGATGGTGATACATTAACCGTAAGTAGCCCAGATGATAATATAAGAAAAATCCTAAGAAATTTATTTTATGATGTATTAAATATAGAATATAATCTATGGCCATGGGTCAGAAATGCGTGCAAATATGGAGATTTTTATTTACATTTAGATCTTGATGAAGAGATTGGAATTATTAATGTAACACCATTATCGGCATATGAAATTAGACGTGAAGAAATGTTTGATGAAAAAAATCCATATGCAGTTAAATTTTTCTATGAAGGATTAAATACAGTAGGAGGTGCAGGTGGATCGGGACATGGTGGTGCTGGAATGACTGAATTTGAACCATTCGAAATGGCACATTTTAGATTATTATCAGATACTAACTTCTTGCCATATGGTAAATCAATGGTGGAAGGAGCTAGAAAAATATTCAAGCAATTAATGTTAATGGAAGATGCAATGTTATTACATCGTATCATGAGAGCTCCGGAAAGAAGAATATTTAAAATAGATGTAGGAAATATACCTCCTGGAGAAGTTGATTCTCATATGCAACAGATAGTTAATAAGATGAAGAAGGTTCCATATATAGATGAGGCCACTGGAGACTATAACCTTAAATTTAATCTACAAAATATGCTGGAAGATTACTACTTACCAGTAAGAGGTGGAGAATCAGGTACATCTATCGAAGCATTACCTGGAATGTCAAGTGATGGACAAATTGAAGATATTGAATATTTAAGAAATAAGATGCATGCCGCATTAAGAATACCAAAAGCATTTTTAGGATATGATGAAGGTGTAGAAGGAAAGTCTACATTGGCTGCTGAGGATATTAGGTTTGCAAGGACAATTGAAAGAATACAAAAAATATTCGTATCGGAATTAACAAAAATTGCAATTGTGCATTTGTATACACAAGGATATACAGATGCTGATCTAATCAACTTTGAATTATCATTAACATCTCCATCAATTGTTTATGAGAAACAGAAAGTTGAATTACTAAATGAAAAGTTGGGATTGGTATCTAACTTTAAAGAGTCTGGAATGTTTTCTGAAAAATATATTTATGAAAATATATTTGGTATGAGTCATACGGAATGGACTACAGAACAGGAACAAGTAATAGAAGACCTTAAGGGTGACTATAGAAAAGAACAGATAAAATCTGAAGGCAATGATCCTAAAAAGACAAATATGAGTTTTGGAACGCCTCATGACATTGCCGCTCTACATATGAATGGAGCAGATGAGATACCAGGTGCTCAAGATGAAGGTGCGGATAATCCAGTAGCTGGCCCAGGCCGTCCAAAAGAATTTGGATCTTGGGGCAAGTCAAATTCACCATTTGGTAGAGATGCATTAGGAGATAAGTCTTTATCAAAAGCATTTGATACTGATAAATCTCCATTACAACATAACTATAGAGGTGGCAGTCCGTTAAGTGTAGAAGCCAAGTCCTTTGCAACTTTCTTAACTGGTAAATTAAAAACAGCAAAGGTATTAACAGAGAGTCTATCATCTAACAAAGAAGATGAAGATAAAGGGACGTTATTAGATGAGTCAGGGTTGATTCAAGAAGAAAAATCGGAGTGAAACTCTAATAACTCTATATTTATTTAAAAGTAGATAGAGAACTAACGGGACGAATGTCAATGAAAAAAATAAAGCACACAAAGTTTAAAAATACTGGTATTCTTTTTGAAATGCTTGTACGCCAAGTAGCATCAGATACAATGAACGGCCGGAATACTAGAGCTTTGCCATTAATACAGCGACACTTCAAACCAGAGACAGAACTGGGTAAAGAACTGCAACTGTATAGAACACTTCAAGAAGAAGAGTTTAAAACAGAAACCAATGCTCAAAAGTTCTTGCAAGCATGTGTGACTGCAAGAAAGTCATTAAATGAAGGCGCACTCCGTAGACAAAAGTATAATCTCATCAGAGAAATAAATGATACTTTTATTATAGAGAACTTTTTCAAATCTAGAGTATCAAATTATACGTTACTTGCTTCAATATTTAAATTATTTGAATATGCAGAAGCACAGAATCCAGCTCAAATGGTTAGATCTAAAAGTATATTAGTTGAACATGTATTGAGAAATGCACTTGCAAATCCTATTAAAGAAAAGCGAGGCAATACTATTAAAGAAACATTCAAAGTTCAGACAAAGGATATTAGATTGTTATCATATAAAATGCTAATTGATAAATTTAATCAAAAGTATAATGGACTCAATCAACGCCAAAAGAATATATTACGTGAATATATAAATAATGTAACAAATACTGTTGCATTAAAAGAATTTGTCCAAAAAGAAATTCCGGTTATTAAAAAAGAATTAAAAAAGGCATCTGCGAGAGTAGGATCTAAGATAGTTAAAATTAAATTGAATGAGGTTAATAATATGTTATCGACAATTCAAAATGCGCCTATAGTTAAGGATAAAGATATTTTAACAATGCTACGTTATTATGAATTAATAAAACAACTTAAATATACGGAGACCAACTAATGTCAGCAAATCCAACTCAAAAACAAAATTGGTTCCATCCAAATCAATTAACAGCATCTTATACAACTACAGGAAAATATTTTGGTGCAAGAACAATAGCACCAAATGCAGGTAGTGTAGATGTTACTGGTGAAGGGTATGGTGCAATATTAATAGGCGATGTAACTAATTTATTTATAACAGCATCTAATGGTACAGTTGTTCCAACCGCTCAATTTGATGCTAAGACAATATATGATATTGGAATCAAAGGAATTAAAGCCGGCGCAACAGGTAACTGTACTATATTCAAAAGACAGCAATAGGAATTAAGATATGGATTATTTAAATAAATTTAAACAATATCTTAATAAACTAGATGAAGAGCTAGAGGACGAAATTGAAGAGACAAATGTAACTGCTAATATGGATGGCGGAGAAGGTCCTGCCAAGACTCCAAATGCGTTTAGTGATAACTCTAAAAAGTCTAAAAAGAAACAAAAAGATAATGCAACTGCATCTACTGGATTTGATGTAGTAAATGATTCATTATATATGAAGATGATGAAATCATTTAATAGCCCCGGTCAATTAAATGAAGGGTCCTATCAAGATTATAAAAAGGATCCAACGTCGACACCACAACAAAAAGTTAATAGAGGAATAGCTGAAGTTAACAAGATGTTAGGATTAATGGAGCGGACAGTAAATAACAATTTAAGGTTAAAAACAGAAATGGGAGTCCAATCTAACCATTTTTGGAAATCTACCGGAAATAGATTTGCAAAGATAAATGAAAGAATGACGAGAATTGCACATCGATTGAAAGAATTATCACAATAGGAAATAAATATGTCTAAACAATTATTAGTTGAATATACAACATTTAAAATATCACCAGAGGCTATAAACGAAAGTTTATCAAAAAATGAAGGTAGATTAATTGTCAATGGTGTACTTCAACGAGCGGAATCAAAAAACCAAAATGGAAGAATTTATCCAAAAGAAACATTAATGCGTGAAGCAGCTAAATATTCTGATGGATTTATTAAGGAGAAGAGAGCTCTAGGAGAATTAGACCACCCAGATTCCTCAGTAGTGAATTTAAATAATGTCTCTCATAATATATTAGATATGAAATGGAGTGGTGATGATCTAGTTGGTACTGTAGAAGTACTAGGAACGCCAGCAGGAAATATTCTCAAAGAGCTTTTTAAATCAGGAATTAGATTAGGAATCTCATCTAGAGGAATGGGGTCAGTGAAAGAAGTAGTAACTGAAGGAGAAGATACATTAGAAGTACAACCTGACTTTGAATTAATTGCATTTGATTTTGTTTCAAATCCATCAACTCATGGAGCATTTTTATCGCCAGTACACGAAGGGAAGATTCAAAAGACTGATAAATATGCGGAAGTAAATAGATTAATAACCGATATAATTAAGGAATACTAATATGTTAAAAGATATGGAATCGCTATATGCACCAAATAAAATGACTAAGAATGCTGATCTATTGGCAGGAGAAGGAAAGAAGAATACAGGTCTATCAGGTCTAGGAGAAGCAGATGCATCTAAATATTCAAAAACTGATAGGAGAGATCCATTTGCTTTTGAAGGAGCCAAGAATACAGGTCTAAATTCTGCAGAAGGTTTATCATTATACGGCTTGACAGGAAAAGGTCCAATAGCATATATTGATAAAGTTACATTCCAAAAATAAGGACCAACATGAATTTAAAAAGACAATACCAACGATTATTTGAAGGAAGGCAAAAATTTGCAAAAGCTAATTCATTAGTCACTAATGATAGATTATTAGAAGATGATTCATTTTTAAACGATCCGGCCGCAAATTTACAGGATCGTGGAATACCAGAAAACTTACCATTAGATATAAAGTATTTTGAGGAAACATTAAATACGCTGCAGACATCTATAGAAGAAGTTCACCGAGAACTTTCTGGTGAGGTGCAGTCAAAAAGTGAAACGACTGGTAATTATGAATATGATACAATGGAAAAGCAAATTTCTAGATATATTAATGGCGCATCAAAACAATTAGAAGGATTAATAAAATATCTGGACAGACAACAACGAAGAGGATTATAAAATGATACGAAATAAATTTGAAACAAAATTATTAAGATCTTTACTTAAAGAAGAATTTGGTGCAGAGGAACAGGCTCCGGAGACAACTCGAGATCAAAAAAAGGCATTCACCGAGGCAGTTGGTAATTATCATACATTGGGCGAATCTGTATACAGAAATGCTTCATTGAGAGAAATAACAGAACAGTTAGGAGAGATAGTAAGAGTTGCTGAGACCCTTACATTAAAAGAGTCAGAACATTGGTTTGATAATGTTACTACATCGCGTCATATGAAACAACTCGGAGAAGCTTATAAAGTATTTGAAAAGACCGCAAAGGAAGTTCATACATTACAGCAGAGGTTAGAATCTGCATATGAGGACATGGGAGGTACATTAAACAAGTATTATAAGATAAGTGAAGCATTACAAGAAGATGGTAAACCAGATTTCCTAGATGCAGATAAAGATGGCGATACTGAAGAACCTATGAAATCTGCATTAACTCAGAAAGAAGATCTTAACATATCGGCAAAGGCCTTCAAGAAAATGAATCATAATAAGATTTCTAAATTAGCAAGAAAAACTGATATAAATATTGAAGATTAATTAGGATCTTTAAAATATATTCTTTATATTAATAGTAGTTATAACGTAAAACAAGTTACATGGATAAAAGATTAAAAATTTGGCAGTCATATATACCCGGAAGTGCAAACGGAGTCGCTGTCGTCAATTCAAAATTTACAGATAAAAACGGAAATGAGAGATCAGTGCCTGATATTGGATTTGCCTTACGTCTATGGAAAGAGACATTAAAGGAATCCGGTAAGATGGATGAATTAAAATCACGAACTCATTATATAAAAAAATCTGCACGAAGAAGAGTTGCAAGAGATAATGCAATATATTATCTACAAGAGGCCAGGCGAAGAGAGGAGATGTAATAGTATATAAAGGGTAGTCTTACTACCTTTTTTACTTTTCTTAAATTTTTCTTGTAAAAGCGGCCTGCTTTTATATAATCCTATATATTTATAATAGATTTTAAAACATACAATATTTCTAATATATTGTCCCTGATTCAAAAAAAACCTAACAATTAAGATTCCTAATAATCTTATTTCCAATTAAATTAAGAGGAGAAAATAAATGAACAATTTATTAAAAGAAGCTATAGCAGACGCGAAAGCCGTACGAGAAACTGCATTAGCAAACGCAAAAATAGCATTAGAAGAGGCGTTTACGCCAAGACTTCAATCTATGTTATCAGCAAGATTGTCTGAAGAAGAAGAGGGATACGAAGAAGAGGTCCCTGTCTCAGAAGATGATATGCCTATGGATGAGCCAGAAGTGGCAGCACCTGTAGAGGCACCGGTAGAAGAAGGTGAATATGAGTTCGAGGAAACGTATGAAGACCTTGAACCAGAAGCACCAGAAGCACCAGTAGAAGAAGGTGAACTTGACTTTGAGGAGCCAGCTGCGGAAGCGCCAGTTGAAGCTCCAGTGGAAGAAGAGGAAGATCTTGAACTTGAAGCAATCTTACGAGAGCTTGAAGAAGAGGGAGATTTCGAAGAAGCACCCGTAGAAGAGCAATCTGGTTCTACTAATATCGGTAAAGGTGATAACAAGGTAGCTACTGCAGATGCAGGAGATGAACAAGACCCAGGAAAGGGAGACCTTACCGAAGAAGGCGAAGAAGAAGACGTCGACTTGGAAGAGATCATCAATGCATTGAGAGAAGAAGAAGGTGATGATGCAAATGCAGCAGAGCCAGAAAACGGAACTGCATTAGCAGAAGAAGAAGGTGAGGCTGTTGAAGCTGAACTGGAAGAAGCTTATAAAGTAATTAGATTTATGAAATCTAAACTTAATGAGGTAAATCTTTTAAATGCTAAACTATTATTCTCAAACAAACTATTTAGAAACCATTCATTAAATGAAGGTCAGAAAATGAAAGTAATCGAAAACTTTGACAGAGCTCAATCATTGAGAGAAGTTAAATTAGTATTTGCTACATTGTCTGAGTCATTTAAATTTAATGGTAAACGAGTAAAAACAATCAAAGAGTCTTATGCAAGCAAAGCATCTAGATCTACTAGACCAACTAGAAACGTCCTTTCGGAGGGCGCAGCAGTTGCTAATAGATTTAAGAAGTTAGCTGGCTTACTATAAGATTTAAAAAAAGGGAAATTAAATGAATATTAATTCTTTATTGCCAACGAATACTGCAGCAAAAGCAAAAGCAGTAACGGGTGGCCTAGTAAAAAAATGGGAAAGAACAGGTCTTCTAGAAGGCATGACTCATGAGTATGAAAGATCTGGCATGGCCGTGCTTTTAGAAAACCAAGCAAAACAATTGGTATCTGAAGCAAACCAAACAGGTACATCTGCAAACTCGGAAGAGTGGTCAGGTGTTGCTCTTCCATTAGTACGTAGAATCTACGCAGAAATTGCTGCAAAAGATTTCGTAAGCGTACAACCAATGAACCTACCATCAGGTCTAGTATTTTTCTTAGACTTTAAATACGGAACAAACCAACCAGGATTTACATCTGCAGGCTCAGGCGCTACAGATCAAGACAATTCTGTGTTTGGTGTAACTGATGATAGAAAAGGTACAACTCCAGCTACTGAAGGCCTCTATGGCGCAGGTAGATTTGGATATACTATTAATGAAGCGACTTCTGGAGCAAAAACAAATGGTACAGGTGTAGCAGGAACGAGTATCGTAACTGGATCTTTAGCAACAGCAGCGGCATTTGAAGACTATACTAATCATGATGCAGAATTTTCAGCTTCATTATCAGGAGTATATGCATTGTTTCAGACAGTATCTTGGAAATTTGCAGCTGGTGATTTAGCAGATGGTAATGGTGTAAGAGCATTTAAAATATCTGGATCAGGTATTGATACTTATTATCCACAATTTACTACGGTAACTGGATGGTTAGGAAAATCAACTGATACTCCAACTGTTAAGTTCTTAGTAAAAACAGCAGCTTCAGCAATTATTAATGCTGATATTTCTTATCAGAAAGCCCCAAGTGATATCACAAGAGGTGATTTTGAAGAAGGTGCTAATGGGTCTACAGTAGGCGCAGCAGCAAATTCTGATTTAGATATTCCAGAAATTAATCTTGAAATGAAATCAGAGGCGATCGTTGCAAAGACTCGTAAGTTAAAAGCAATGTGGACTCCTGAGTTTGCTCAAGATTTAAATGCTTATCATTCAATTGATGCGGAAGCTGAATTGACTTCTATGCTATCTGAATACGTTTCGCAAGAAATTGATTTAGAATTGCTAGACATGTTGATCCAGAATGCACAGACAGTTGATAGATGGTCAGCAAAAATTGGATATGAGTATGATGCAGCAACCACTTTATTTAGTGCGAACAATACTGCAGCTCAAGCATATAACCAAGGTACTTGGTTCCAGACTTTAGGAACCAAAGTTCAAAAAATTAGTAACAAAATTCACCAGTTAACTTTACGTGGTGGAGCTAATTTCCTTGTATGTTCTCCAACTGTTGCAACAATCCTAGAATCAATTCCTGGATATGCTGCTGATACGGATGGCGATAAGATGCAATTTGCAATGGGTGTTCAAAAAGTTGGAGCTATTAATAATAGATTCCAAGTTTATAAGAATCCTTATATGACAGAGAATACTATTCTAATGGGATATAGAGGTGCTCAGTTCCTTGAAACAGGTGCTGTTTATGCTCCATATATTCCACTTATCATGACTCCTTTAGTATATGATCCTAATTCATTCACTCCAAGAAAGGGTGTAATGACAAGATATGCTAAGAAGATGGTAAGACCAGAATTCTATGGTAAGTTGTATGTTGATGGTTTGGATACTATATAATAAGATAATTAATCTTTATTATAGGATTTAACGTTTGAAAGGTGTCTTTTTAGGCACCTTTCTTACGTTATACCATATTTATATTAAATGATATTTATATAATGGCTACTAAAATTAAATGGGAAGACGCAGACTTTAAATGGGATTTCGCCCCAACAGATCCAACAGCAGTTAGATATACCTGGGATGATGTAGCATTTGTCGAAGAACTAGTATCTGAAGCATCTGGAGGAGCTACAGGAGAAGAACTTGCCTGGAATGTTAATCAGTTAGATGATGTAACCAAAGACCGGTTTATTAAATTGATTTGCAAAGTTAAAGGAATAGAAACATATTCAGGTCAGAAAGTCATTAAGGAAAATATTAAAGTATCAGCCGAGGATTGTGAATTAGTAATAAAAGAAGTGTTAGGAATCGGCCTAACAGTAGAAAATATTCATATCTAATGGATCAGGAGAACAAAGATGTATAAATTATTTACAGATAAAGTAGAATTATTTGAATGCGATATTAAAATAGAAGGCGCAAGTCTCTCTAAGTCAACTGCGCGGTTAGTTGTAGAAACTAATGATTACAGTTTAATGTTTAATGGTAAGATTAATAGTTCAGGAAAATGTCAAATTCCTATTAGAAAATTAAAAGGTCTTATTGATGAATCATCTAAAGGAAATATTAGATTAGAAGTAATAGCAGATGATACTTACTTTACACCATGGAAATCGGAATTCGAAATAGATGCTAGCAAAAAAGTAACTGTTGAAATTAAATCTCAACAGAAGCCATTGATAGAATCAAAAGGACCAAAGGTGCAAGTTTCAATGATTAAAGAAACTAAAAAAATAAATAAATCAAAACAGGTTACGATAACAGAATCAGAAAAGGATCATATTTTCAATATAATGAAATTATTAATTCATGAGGACGTTAACATAAATAATCTTTCTTATAAGAAAGATAAATTAAATAAAGTTATAGCTGTATATAATCAATTCAAGCCAATTAATAAAACATCGAAAGGAACGGTGATGAATGGAGTGTTGACGGTATTAGCAAAACAAAAATAGGAGTTATAAATGGCTGGATCAAACAACTTTACAGGCCAAAATATTCAAGATACATATCAACGAGTATTACAGATCTCATCTAGTAGCGAAGTAGCAGATGGAACAGGGAGTGCACT
>Ga0115003_10003426_pt1 | contig 12556 bp, 9 predicted proteins | sample ArcticOcean_MG_C_7_FD_88736 | JGI IMG/M metagenome (GOLD analysis project Ga0115003, IMG submission 88736) | Marine microbial communities from western Arctic Ocean - ArcticOcean_MG_CB11_88 | ecosystem: Environmental > Aquatic > Marine > Oceanic | place: Arctic Ocean: Canada Basin | collected... | reverse complement strand
TATTATTGGTATTTTTTTGCCTAACATTATTATTGATTCCAACATCAGCACTTTCTAAATCGGTTGTTACTTTAGAAGTGGAAGAATCACTTTCACAGTCAGATTTGGGTATTTTAGCTGGTGAAGTTTCGCCAAATGGAGACTCTGTATTAATTGTAGGTTCTGATGGTTATTCGCGCTTATTATCCGCTCTAGAGGCAGACGATAGGAGTAAAGATGTAGAATTGAATGCCGGTAGAAATGTCGATCTAAATGATATCTCATGGCACCCTAGAGGTCAAGCAGCATTGATTGCAGGAGACATGGGAGTTGCATTACGATATGAAACTTCAACTCATGGAATCACATTAGTAAACGGTACAGGTTCCATAATCGGTCGTAATCTATCTACAGTTGAATGGAGACAAACGGGAGATTACGCATACTTTGGGGCAAATGATGGAGCGGTTTGGAAGTTTTCAGAGGGTATCGGTTTTGTTGCTTTGGAAAATACCAAAAATAGTTCAATAACAGGTATTTCTTGTCATAGGAATATTGATTCTTGTGTAATTTCTAGTTTGGGTGATGGCATTGCTGTAATTGGCTCATCACATCGTATAACATGGTTATCAGATACAAGTTCGGAAACATGGGTCGATGTTGATTGTTCTGAACCTATTTTGAATCAATGTGTTGCTTTTGGAAGTGGCCTTAGGACTAAAACAATTCAAATAAACTCATTAGATCAAACAAAATCATCTGTTAAACCTTCTATTGAATACATTACTTTGGATGGAGATTTTACAAAAGTGTCTAGAGGCTCTAAGAGTACCTCAATGATAATTTTGGCACCGTTTTCAATAGTTAGAAATTATCCTGTTTCAGATGAGGCATATGTGCAAGTATCGGCTAATGATGCAGAAGTTTGGGATCCCGTTATTTCAGGGCGTACAATATCATTTGTATGGGAGAATTCATTTAATAATGGATTCATAATAACTTCATTCGGAAATGTAATATCCTTTGAACCAATTAAAGAGGATGTAGAAGAAAGTCTCATGATAGTAGTAATTGGTTATGTAGTCGTCATTTCAGTTCCTGGAGTGATATTAGGATTAATCTTTATGAATAGTAAAACATTACAAGATATGTATGCCAAACTTATGAGAACTGGCAATAAAAAAGTCAAACAAAAAAAGAGTTAGTTTATTGAATCCCCTGCGGCCCCCTAATATTGGAGAGAGTCATATGGAGCCGTTCGAAGGGGTCGATTTTTACGATATTGAAAGTTTGTTAACAGAAGAAGAAATCATGATTCGTGACATGGTTCGCGAATGGGTCGATGAAGAAGTACTACCTAAAATTGAACATGCTTGTGAAGAAGGTATTTTTCCAGATGAATGGCGTGTTGCTCTTGGAGAGATGGGTGTTTTAGGCGCTCCATTGAAGGGTTATGGATGCCCTGGATTATCATATATTGCCTATGGACTTATTTGTCAAGAATTAGAAAGAGGAGACTCAGGATTACGATCTTTTGCTTCTGTTCAAGGATCTCTTGCCATGTATCCAATTTGGGATTTTGGCTCGGAAGAGCAAAAGAATTACTACTTACCAAAAATGGCATCAGGGGAGTGGGTCGGATGTTTCGGACTTACAGAACCAGATTATGGATCTAATCCAGGGGACATGATTACCAAGGCTGAAGATAAAGGTGATCATTATTTATTGAACGGTGCTAAGATGTGGATTACAAATGGTACTATTGCTCAAGTTGCAGTAGTCTGGGCTAAATTAGATGGTGTAATTAGAGGATTCATTGTAGAGAAAGATGATGAAGGATTCTCGGCGCCAGAAATGAAAGGTAAGCATTCATTAAAAGCTTCAGTGACAAGTGAATTGGTATTCCAAGATTGTAAAATACCTAAGGATAGAATGTTACCAGATGTCAAGGGTCTTAAAGGACCGTTTTCATGTTTAAATAATGCAAGGTTTGGTATTTCTTGGGGCGCTTTAGGTGCTGCAATGGCTTGTTTCCATAGTGCAAAGACATATGCCCTTTCTAGAATACAATTTGATCATCCTATTGCATCTTACCAATTGGTTCAAAACAAATTGGCATGGATGCTTAGAGAAATTACCAAAGGTCAACTATTGGCTTATCACCTTGGTAAAAAGAAGGATGCAGGTACATGGTTCCATGAACAGATTTCCCTTGCTAAAATGAACAATGTAGACATTGCTCTTGAGATTGCTAGGGTTTCAAGAGATATTCATGGCGCTAATGGAATACTAGACGAATACCCAGTAATGCGCCATATGGCAAATTTAGAATCAGTAAAAACCTATGAGGGGACTCATGATATTCACAATTTAATATTAGGTCGTTATATTACAGGAATCCAAGCATTTAGTCGAAATGCTTGATTATACAGATGGAAGTAAGCCTATCCTGGATAGTGCTGACCAAACAGGATCTAAGAACCTTGGAAGTATTCTATGCCTAATATAGACAGCGGCAGCCAAACTCATTTTCTGAACCTTGTTCAACTTAACTCTCTTTGTGAAAACGTCGCCTTGTTGTTTCTCAATCTGCCTAAGTATCTTGTCATAGAATGCGATCATAGCAGCTGGTGAATATCTAGTTCTTCTTGGAAGTAATGGAAGTAGTTGCTTTGCTTCCTTTAGATAAGTACGTGCTCTCTTGGCATAATGGTAACAATATGGCTCCCACGTTTTATTCAAAACTACTTTTCCATCCAGTTCCTCTTCGGAAATACCATTAGACTCTAATTCATTTAGAGGAAGGTATACTCTATCTCTTTCGATATCTTCACCAATATCTCTCAATACATTGGTTAATTGCATAAAAATACCCCACGACTCAGCATATTTTCTGGCGAGAGGGTCTTCATAGCCATATATCTCGATACACATCAGTCCAACGACGGAGGCAACTCTATAGCAATAATTGTAGAGTTCGTCAAATGTACGGTATCTATTATTGTAAAGGTCATCTTCCATTCCAGAAATTAAATCATCGAAAACATCTCGAGGGATATTATATCTTTCAACAGTATCTTTCAATGCTAAAAATACAGGGTCAGTGGAATATACTTCAGTATAGCATGTTGAAAGTTTCTTTCTAAAGAAAAATAATTGTGTAATCTTGTTTAGATAAGAACTTTCATCCAGTATAGTTCCTCGGTCTTGTAGTGATTCCAACTGCTCCCTGTAAGCGATCGCTTCTAGGTTCTCTTCACCGCCACTACCTGGGAATCGATCTGACCAGTCACCATCAGCAATATCATCAGCTCTTCTGCAGAATGCGTAAACTGAACACATTGCTTGCCTTTGTTCATCGGGCAAATACTTGAAAGAATGATAAAAGTTACCGGCTTCTCTTAGTGTCAATTCTTCACAGTAACTATATGCTAATTTTAGTAATTCTTGAGGTGGTTTTTCAGACCAAATGGGGGCATCCAGATGTTCGAATGGGTCTATTAGTTCATTCTTTTCAGACACAAGGCCGATGAATGTCGCCCCTTCTCGCAACGCCTCCATGGCAGTAACGCTAACTGCCTTAACGGCATCTCTTGCCAACATCACACCCGCTCTAAGGCGTTGTATAGTGGTTATATGCTCTTTATTTTCGCTAGCCTCACGACTCTTAGCATTCCCCTTTAGGGGGAATAATAAATCGAGGGGTTTACGGCGTTCTAGCATCCTATCCAATTAACCGTTGTTGTTCTCCCTTTTCATTGCTACGCTAAAAAGTGCAAATTTTCATGATGGATTATAATGTAAGCAACTAATTACTTTATTTTTTAGAATTCTTAGAATTAGCCTTTTTCCATTTCCTTTTAGCGGTAAAAAATAATCTTAATTGTTTAAATTTACTGACCTTTGGTCTTTTCTTCCAAGTATTATAATTCTGTTTTCTAATGGATTTAAGTATCTCTTCTCCACCAAGAGTAAACATTTCTAAGTCAACCGATAAGTGCTTATCGACTTTATCCCATAATGGCTTACCTTTGTCGAACCACTCTTGGGCCCTATCAACTTCAAACTTTAGTGCTTTTATCCATCTTTCATCATATACCTTATTTTGATAATCTTCTATTTTATATCCAAATGTATCCATCGTTTGTAGTGGTAGATATATTCTATCCTGAACTAAATCACGTGATATATCTTGCCAGTGATTTGCTAACTGTAGTGCTGTACATGTATAGTCACTTAATGCTCTCAATTCATCATCATCATGGCCGTAAATATATAGGAATAAATGTCCTACTGGATCTGCAGAATATTTACAATAATCTCTTAACTCATCCCAAGTTTTGTATATCGTTTTTGTTTGATCTAAAGTGAATGCATGGATTAGATCTAGGAATGGCTTAACTGGTATTTTGAATTTCTTTGCGGTATCTGCAACAGCAATAAGTATTGGATGTCTAGGATTACCGTCCCAATTATTCTCTGCAGCAATTGACAAATCTTGCTTCCAAGCTTCAAGTAATTTCACCCTTCCACTTGGTGGAAATGGGGCTTCATCGCCTAAGTCGTCCCCATACCGGCAAAAGGCATAGATATTTTCTATATGTTGTCTAATTTCGGGAGGTGTTAGGTAATTAGATATTACAAAGTTCTCATAATGGGACTTTGCTATTTGAGTACAATATTTATTAGCATCATCCAGATTACCTAATGTATCCCACCCTGCTAAGAATACATCTTCCCCAGATATTGAATGTTGACCCCAATCGAATTTTTCTGACATAAACTCACCAAATTACCATACTCGCCATTCATCTTGGCCACGTTTCGGTGGCGAAGGCCATGATTCCCAATTGGAATCAGAATCCCATTGTTTTCCAATAATGTGGGCTGCTGCAGAAAGTCCCGACCTCGTTGCGCCTTCCATTGTTGATGGCCAATCTGTTCTAGTCCAACAACCCGCTAAAGCAATATTTGGTCCGAGCGAATCGGTAAGAGGTCTTATCGAGCGAGAATTAATTTCAGGCGCGAAAGTCGCTTTTGGTGTTTTTACTATTAGGTGTTCAACCATTTCTAATTCACTATTATCAGGCCAAAGGCTATCAAGTACTCTTTTCAATTCTTTTAAGATATCTTCATCACTCATTTTCAAGAACCTGTCAGCACTGCTTACTGGTACAGATATCCATTGGAGCCCCTCTTCAATCGGATGGTCTAATTCCGAATTTCGATTAAATATTATTTGAATTAAGGGTTCCTCAAGTATTGCGGCAAAAGTAAAGTCATCAGGAACTCTACTGCCTCTATAGAATGCATGGATGCCAATCAATGATCGGTAATTTAATTTGGTAATATCCTGTATTACTTGATTCTTTATTAGATCATCAAAATCGATATCTTTCAATAATCGGTGAGTGATATGATGGGGTGTTGAAATAATCATGTCAGAACATTTGAATTCCTCATTTTTTGTTTTAATAGTAAATGTGCCATCACTTTCAATTATTACTTTACTAACTGTTGTTGAGGTTCGAATGTCTACACCTGAATCTTCTAACTCATTTGTAAAGGCTGATTCAATAAAACCAGATAAGTCTTCAGTGAATGCCCCAACATCAAATGCTTCCTTACTACCAAAAAGGCCTCTTCTAAAAAGCATACATGCTTGAGCAGCACTGACCTTTTCAATTTCTATATTTATGGCGGCAAGAACAAAGAACTCCCAAAATCGTTCTATAGATTGCTTGGTTTGACCATTCTGTTTTAACCATTCTAGGAATGTGATATTATCTAACTTCCACATTTCATCATCAGTCATTCTATTTAATGCCTTAACAGCTCTTTTCATCCTCAATTTATCTTTGAGTGAAAGAAATGGGAATGACAGCATGCTACCCAAAAGATGGTTTGGTGGCGAAAGTCTACCAGTCTTTAGTGTGGCAAAAGAGGCATCTTTCGGTAAAGCAAACGGTAAACTAGTATTCGGTTGTAGTTTGATGAATTTTTGTGCATTAGATCTGGCTACTAATTGCAGGAATCTGTCATATACTCTGAAGCAAGCATGCTGGCAATTATCAAGGCTCCAGCCTGTTCTCGGATGGATAATACTTCCAACCCGACCTCCAATACTTTTCCTTGACTCTAATAATATTACCTTTTTTCCAGCATCACTGCATGCCATAGCTGCTGTAATTCCAGCGATGCCACCGCCGATTACTACAACATTATCATCGGCCATAATATTTCCAATATTGTTTTGACCATGAACATTGGCCTTACAGGAATCATATTATTACTTATTTTAAATTATATTGTTGATATCAACTATGAAATTAGTTAATACTTTAGGCAAAGAACTCCTCGCCATAGTATTAGGGGTGGGTGTAAACATGGAATGCGGTTCATGTAGTGACTTAATTCCAGATGACAGTATTTTTTGTCCTGAATGCGGTTCTAGGCAAGATTTGTCAAGAGCAGGTGGATTTACTAGCCCTAATTCTATAGGGCTTAGTGGACAAGAAGTTTCAGGTGGTCGAAACTTCGGAGTAGTATCAGGTGATGCGATTAGGCAACAAAGAGAAATGTCCATGAATGAAGTTAATTCAATATCTCCAGAACTATTACAACAAATAGCCCAAGGTTTACAAAACCAACAGAACATACCTCCTGGTAATTTCCCGGCTCAAAACCTTCAAGGAAATCCAATTAATATGCAAAATCAAAACCTAGGTTCTAATCTCCCGCCTAATCTTCAAAATCTCGGTTCCAATAATCGAGGTAATGTAATTCCAAATAATGATATTAATAATCAGAATAATCAAAACGTTGCACCAACAAATTCTCCTACTGACCAGATGGTTAACCGTATCGCAGAGGCTGAAAGGGCAATGAAAACTGAAAGACGAAGTCAGTGGCTAAACATGAATCAATCTCCAGCCTCTAATGTATTATCTTCTCTTGGTGCTGATTTACCTTCACATCTAAGAGGTAATGAAAATCCCGCTCAAAGCATACTAACAGGTGCTTTAGGTACACAAACGGAAGCTCCAAATGAAGCATTCCTTCGAAGGATGTGCGAGGTTGCAGTTAGAAGAGTTGCACGCAAACGCGGAGTTGCAGTGGAGACCCCACAAGCCAAATTAAATCAAGAGATCTTATCTGTAAATATCACATACGTTGATGATGGTAGAGTTTTGGATACACCTGATGATTTGAAACATGCCTTTGAACATGCAATCCAAACAGAAGTAGCACTCAAAGGATTTGAATATGTTGTTGATATTAATTTATTCCGATCCAAAGATGGTGATGTTGAGAGCCTATCTGATGATTCATCAGGTGATGGAGATGAAGAAATGTTTGCCTGCGAGATTTGTGAAGGTCTTGTTAAGGAAAGCGATAATGCATGCCCTCATTGTGGTGCAATTTTTGAAGATGATGAGGAAGATGAAATATCTCAACCAGCAAGAAACCCTCCTCGAAGTCCTGGAAGAAGTAGTCCACCTGGTCCTTCTGGGGGTCAACCAAGTCCATCTAGAGGTCCACCAGGTGGTCCGAAGAGAAGCGGCCCCAGCGGCCCAAGTGGTCCATCCGGTTCTCCTAACAGAGGTGGCCCACCAGGCGGGGCAAAGAAAGGTGGCCCACCAGGCGGGGCAAAGAAAGGTGGCCCACCAGGCGGGGCAAAGAATAGTGGCCCACCAGGCGGGGCAAAGAATAGTGGCCCACCAGGCGGACCAAAGAAAGGTGGCCCACCAGGCGGACCAAAGAAAGGTGGCCCACCAGGTGGTCCTAAAAGAGGCCCTCCGGGCGGTCCTAAAAGAGGTCCTCCTCGCTGATTGTGAAGTAGTTTTATTGAAAGAACTATAATTACCTGATTTTGATTCAATCAAATTTAATGTAAAACTTAGACCCCTATAATCAAAACTTGTAGTGTACCATAGCGTACCTAATATTATGCCACCAGTAAAGGTAAGGCAAACATTTTCCAAAGTATGGAATGAGTTTGTTTGCCTGGGAAATTATTCTATGGAAGAGGTGAAGGCGGTAAAAAGCGTGTCGAGCAGATTCGCTCAAACGGTCTATATCCGAAAATAAAATAAATAACAAAGATGCATCTATGACATTAAATCATATGATTTAACTACTAGCAAGAGTAAAATTACATTCACAATCGATTATCTTAGTCCTGCTTTCTTGAGTGATTCAAGTAAAACTGCACCTAATTCTGAAGGGTCTTTTGCACAAGCAATTCCAGCCGCTTCAAAAGCGGCAAACTTTTCTTCTGCAGTTCCCTTACCACCAGAAATAATTGCTCCAGCATGACCCATTCTTTTACCCGGGGGAGCAGTTGCTCCTGCAACGAATCCAACAATTGGTTTTGTTACATTTTCTGCTGCCCATGCTGCAGCTTCTTGCTCAGCATTACCACCAATTTCACCAATCATTACTATTGCTTCGGTTTGTTTATCTGATTGGAATGCAGCCAAGCATTCTATAAAACCAGTACCATTTACAGGATCTCCACCAATTCCGATACAGGTCGACTGTCCTTCACCGATACTCATGGTTTGAGCAACAGCCTCATAGGTTAAAGTTCCAGATTTTGAAACAATTCCAATTCTACCCTTTGCATGAATATGTCCAGGCATAATCCCAATCTTTGCTCCACCTGTTTCACCAGGGGTAATAATTCCTGGACAATTAGGGCCAATTAAGCGTATTCCTGGTCTATTATTAACATATGAGACTGCTTTGACCATATCTAGAGTTGGTATTCCCTCTGTAATACAAACTACAATACCTTCACCCTTTATTGCATCAAATGCTTCAGCAGCTTCCATTATTGCTTCACCAGCAAATGGTGGGGGGACATAAATTACAGTAGCATCAGCATCAGTTGCTATGATTGCATCACGCATAGAATCCCATACGGGGAATTGTTTCCCTTGAAGTTCAACACTTTGACCGCCTTTTCCTGGAGTACAACCTCCTACAATATTGGTCCCGTATTCGACCATCTTATCAGCATGGAATTGACCTTGTTTTCCAGTAATTCCTTGAACCAATACTTTAGCGTCTTCTTCTATCCATATAGCCATCAAGCCTCACCTCCAATCAAGGAAACAATCTTCTGAGCACCTTCTGCTAAGTCATCAGCAGGATGTATGTTCAATGTAGACTCTGCAAGTATTGCTTTACCCTCATCGACATTTGTTCCTGCTAGTCTAACTACCAAAGGTACATCCAACGATAGTGCTTCAGTAGCTGCAATTACTCCCCTCGCAATAATGTCGCAACGCATAATTCCACCAAAAATATTGACTAATATGCCTTTGACATTAGGGTCTTCTAGGATTATTGAGAAAGCAGTTTTTACTTGTTCTTCATTTGCACCGCCACCAACATCAAGGAAGTTGGCAGGTTCTCCACCGTATAGTTTGATTACGTCCATAGTTGCCATTGCAAGTCCTGCTCCATTGACTAAACAGCCTATGTTTCCATCGAGTTTGACGTAAGATAGTCCAGTTTCTTTTGCTCTTATCTCAACGTCTTCTTCCTCAGAAAGATCACGTAGTACATCCCAATTCTTATGTCTAAATTCAGCATTTTCATCAAATGAAATCTTTGAATCTAAAGCGATGATTTCATCATTTGAACTTCTTACCAATGGATTTATTTCGACCATCTCACAATCATTTGCGATGAACATTTCATACATGCTTCCAAGGGTTTTGAAAAATGATTTCAAAGCAGTTCCAGAAAGTCCTAAGGCCATTCCCAAATCTCTCTTTTGGAATCCTAGAAGTCCAGAATTAGGGTCTACTGATATCTTATGAATCAGTTCAGGGGTATTATGGGCAACATCTTCAATATTCATTCCACCCTCGGTTGAAGCCATTATCATTACAGACTTTTCCTCTCTATCGACAAGTAAGGCTAGATAATATTCATGAGCAATATCGCAACCTGATTCGATATATAGATTATTTACTACTTTACCCTCATCTCCGGTTTGTATGGTGACCAAAACATTTCCTAGTATATTTGTTGCATATGTTTCCACTTCTTCCCTTGAAAAAGCGATTTTAACACCACCGTCCATAACGTGTTCTTTAGTTTCAGGATGATACAATGTACCCTTTCCTCTACCACCAGCATGTATCTGTGATTTGACAGCGACAACTTTTGAACCAAGTTTATCATATGCTTCTAATGCCTGTTCGATTGTAGTACAGTGAACTCCTTCTAAAACGGGAACTGCATTTGCTTTTAGTAAAGCTTTACCTTGATATTCATGGATATTCATACTTCTCTCCAAAACCCTCCAGCAAAAGGCCGTCTTTGAAGACTTTGCTTCATCATGGTTGTTCAAATTCATCAATAACTACCAAAACTATACCTAAATCACTAAACGCTTGATGCCTAAGCCCGGTTTATGGATTCAAACTTGATCTGGTTTCTAATTCTTGGTTTATGGGCTATAATAGTTGTTTTTGCAATAAAGCCATTTCATGGTTTTTTGATGAACCGTGGATGTGAGAATATGGTTGCAGTCTACTATAATCGTAAGATTGCTCATATGCTTGCAGGAGGATTGCCAATACTTCTTTCACCAATTGTTTTTGATGATCCAATATGGCCATTAGTAGGTGGAATACTAGGCTGTATCGCCCTTGCTAGTACACATTTACTAGACCGTAGACTTTGGTGGATGCAAACCGAACAGAACATGAATGATGCGACTTTCGCCTTTATGCTAGGAATATCAGTATACTTTCTTTGGAATTATTCTAATGAACCTTGGTTGGCTATTTTACCAGCACTATTCATGGCATTTGGAGATGGAGTAACTGGGATAATTAGAAACTTTATGTTTAGAAAACGAACTAAAAGTGCATGGGGTAATCTTGGAATGGCGATAGTTTGTCTTCCTTTGGGATTTTTCATAGGTGGATCAGTGACTCCTTCCATACCATTATGGGGCCTATTATCAGGAGCAGTAGCTTCATTTATCGAAAGGTATGAGTTTGGTCCAATAGATGATAATGTATTGATTGTAGTCGCTTCGACCATTGTATTATTATTTGGTTTAAATATCGGTCCAATTTAATTATAAAAGACTATTTTTGATACAAGTTATTTTATTTGATAAGAAAGAGGCGACATCATGGCTCTAAGTATTGGTGACTCTGTACCCGACTTCAATCTTAAAAATGCGAATTACTCTAAAGTGGGTGAATTCGTAAATTTACAGCAATCTATGAAAGAAAACGGTTTAATCATAATGTTTGAATGTAATCATTGCCCATATGTAGTAGGTAGCATTGATAGAATTAATCTAGTTGCAGAAAAAGCTGAATCTTTAGAAATAGGTTTTATAGGAATTAATTCGAATGATTCTATCACCTATAGTTCAGATTCATTTGAGAATATGACGAAAAGAGCTGTAAAGGGAATGCCTTATCCATATCTTTTCGATGAAACTCAGCAAGTAGCTAAATCATTTGGGGCCAAAAGAACCCCAGAGTTCTATTTATTCGACGGTAAAGGTGATTTGGTATACAGTGGAAGAATGGATGATTCACCTAAAGATCCCAATCAAGTTAAATCGACAGAACTTTCTAATGCTATTGATTCAATTATCGATGGTCGTAAGCCAGATGTACAGGAAACAGAATCGATTGGTTGTTCAGTCAAGTGGAAAGTGTAGGTGATATCATGACTGGCTGTAGAAGACAATGTGATTGGGATAAGAATATGGTTTGTAGAAGTTGTGGAATTGATTATTCAGATCCAAACGATTCAAACAAAGAATCAGTAGTAGAACCACCAAAATAGAATTTCGATTGATGGATTATTTGAAAAGTATCTTTACTCAGCGTTGTCCATGCAGGTTGTAGTTTTGGCCGGGGGTATCGGTTCTAGATTGCGTCCATGGACAGAAAAAATACCCAAGCCATTACTGCCAATGCTTGATAAAACTCTGTTAGAACAAGTAATATCATGCGTTCCTGAAAATTTAGTCGATGAGGTTATTGTTGCAGGTGGATACAAAGCCGATTTGATCAAGTCACACTTTTCTAATTCTGAATATGACTTTAAAATTACATTAGTACCTGAAGACGGTCCTTTAGGAACTGGAGGTGCACTAGGTAATTGTCGTGATGTTGTAAGTGGTACTTTTGCATGTTTTAATGGAGACATAATTTCATCACTTGATGTCAATTCATTGCTTAGTTTACATAAATCTAATCAGGGTATTGGTACTATTGGCCTTTGGGAAGTTGAAGACCCTACTCGTTTTGGTATAGTTGGTCTAGATGATAATTCAAAGATTACACGTTTCAAGGAAAAGCCAACTAAGGAAGAAGTCTTTTCAAATCTAATCAATGCAGGGTCATACATATTCGAAGACGATATATTTGATTGGATTCCTCAAGGTAAAAGTTCTATAGAACGAGATGTATTTCCTATATTGGCGGAAGATGGATTGTTAAATGGACAGAAGTTTGAAGGTTATTTCGTTGATGCAGGGACACGTCAATCTTGGTCAAATGCTGTTAGAACCTGCATCGAAAAT
>Ga0115003_10003425_pt1 | contig 12557 bp, 10 predicted proteins | sample ArcticOcean_MG_C_7_FD_88736 | JGI IMG/M metagenome (GOLD analysis project Ga0115003, IMG submission 88736) | Marine microbial communities from western Arctic Ocean - ArcticOcean_MG_CB11_88 | ecosystem: Environmental > Aquatic > Marine > Oceanic | place: Arctic Ocean: Canada Basin | collected... | reverse complement strand
TGTAACTACGATGAGAATGCCACTGATGATGATGCGTCTTGTACTTATGCAGATACTTATTATGACTGTAACGGTATTTGCATAAATGACATTGATTTTGATGGAGAATGTGATGAGCTCGACTATGATGATGGTATTGGTATTGATGAGGTTGGAAATACAACACAAACATTAATTAAAATGATTGATATTTTAGGGAGAGAACAAAAAGAGCATAAGCAAGGAACACTTCTATTCTATATTTATGATAATGGTCGGGTTGAGAAAAGATTGGGCGAATGATGAAAAAGATACTTTACATTTTACTCCTATCTCCCCTTTTCTTTATTTCTTCTTGTGAATCAACTCATACAGTCAGAAAAATAATAATAAATGATTCAGAGTTTGATTTTTATATCGATTATAATAATTCCTATGTGGATACATTATTTTATTTACCATCTGGAGATTATTTAATATTCTCCGATTTCATTAAATTAGGATGTCATCCAGATGAGCTTCCAACTTCGCCTTGCTCTATTTACCTCTCCGACACAATAAATGTTTCAGTAAACTCTATATTACCTTATTACTTTGTAGGAGATTTTAGAGATGAATATTCCTGGGAGGAAACATTAAGTCGTAATAGTGCCACAATTCAAGGTTGCTCGTTTACTATAACTAACGACCACATTATATTAGATATGTAAAAGTTAAATAACAATATGAAAAAACTACTGGTTCTGTCGAATTAATTTGACCACCATCTAAAAATTTTATTTTATTATCTTTGATAATAGAAAGGGTCAAAAGAAAATGATGAATTAAATCTTCTAGAAAGATTAAACTAGACCTTATTGTTTCCTCTATTAAAATCATTACAACCTTACATTCAGCAACTATGAAAAACGTACTTTACATACTACTAATTATTCCTTTGTTTGGTTTTACTCAGGGACAAGTAGATTGTTCTTTACTAACTGTAACGGATGTTATTATTCAAAATGATTCAATTACTTTTGAAATATACAATGCTGATATAATAGATTCTCATTATCCATATGTTTCATATACAATAGATGCCAATGGTGACACAATACAAAAAGGGCAGATGAATTGGTACGTAACTTCAGCTGGAAGTGCTTCTTATTATTCCTACACAAATTATGGGCTCAATTTTGTTTTGCCTTCAAATCTATTAATCAATATTAATTATCCCTTATCTATATATTTTACATACTCGAATTTAACTGGAGACAACCCTGGTGATTATACTTGCGAACTATTATATAACCCTCAAATGAATATTGTAAATGCTAAGCTAAACCAAGAGAAGACTTTAATAAAAACGATAGACATTCTAGGAAGAGAGGTTAAAGAGAGTCCACACAAAATTCTTATAGATATTTACGATGATGGTACCTCGAAGAAAAGGATTCAATTTTGAGTAAAACCCTAATTTTCTTCTTAATTTTAGTTCAATTATCTAAAATAACAACATTATGAAAAAGCTGTTTTTAACATTAACTATTTCTATGCTTTTCATTATTAGTTCATGTGAAAAACAAAACCACACAGTGAATACTAATTGTCCAGACTTGATTCAGAATGTTACTCTAAACGATTTTCCAATGGATTTTTATGGAGTTAATGAGGTTGAAGTAATTGAAGAAGAATTACATATTAATGTTAGCTATGGTGGTGGATGTGAAGACCATGACTTTAAACTTATTATGAACGATCAAACCCCAATTGATGGTGGAGGTCAGCAAATAGAAATGTTATATCTAAGTCATAATGCAAATAATGATGTTTGCTACGCTCAAATTTTAGAACATCATTTATGCTTTGATATTTCTAATTTATTAAATGACGAATTGTTGTTTTTTTATCACCCAGATAGTTTATATAATTTGAATGAATAATTTGTTACGTTTTATTTTTAGATCAATCAATTATAAAAAGTAGACTTGAGAGTACCTTTTTTATTTTCTTAACTATTCATATCTATCCAAAATTAGTGTTGAGGAGCGATTCTTCTTTTATCCTCCAATTACGAGTTTACACATTTAAAAAGTCATTAATTCCGTCCTTAACATGTCAACTTATCTCACAAATAAAGGGGTTTTTGGAGATTTAGGTGAAGATGAAAATTTGGTGTTTCATCCGGAATAGCTTACGATAAGTCAAAGGGTAGAGTTCGAACCACGAGAGTAAATTCTATTTCCTCTTGTATTCCTAATATGTCATCCGAGCTGAGAGAAACAAATTATTGGGCATAAAAAAACCTCACATTTCTGTGAGGTTTTAGAGTACCCCAATAGTTAATTCTTCGAACTTTTTAGAAGATTTAAATAGGTTTATTTGACTGATTAAAATTCTAAATTCTCCAATTGTATAATTGTATTAGATTTGATCGTTTGAAAGATAGAATAGGGACCGTACAATCTAAATTTTAACTATGTTTATTCTTTAATTATTGATTTTAGAGAAAAATGTACAATAATTATACTTTTCACCCATAGGGATGATGTTAATTATACTATTTGTACAGTAATTGCAGGTTCAAACTAAAAAGAAAAAAGATGAAGAAGATTTTACCATTATTAGTCATTGCTTTAGGGCTAAGTCAAATCTCAAAAGCACAATTTGTGAGTACTGTTTCATGTGACTTGATGAATCTAATTGTTAACGTTTCAGACACCAATATTGTTGACATTTACCATCCTGGTCATTATTTAACTAGCCCACAAGAGTATAATGTTATTCATTGGGAAATCACTGACACACAGGGTAATATTATTGCTCAAGAAAGTGTAGTTGATTATAGTCGCATTACTTTTGAACCCAACGCACCTTTAACTGATACACTGAATGTTAGCGCTCATCTAGTAAATGATTCTGCTATTTATGAAGGAAATCCGGTTAGTTGTTTGATAGAAGATCAATTGTATTGGAAAGAAGATTATTACTCAACTGGAACACTTTATGGTCGCTGGACTTTTGTTCATGGAAATGTTGGTGTAGATCAAAACATTAATTTAAGTGTTGACGATGTTGTATTTTATAATAGACCATCACTGATTAAAATAGTTGATATATTAGGTAGAGAAACAGAATTTAAAACCAACACGTTATTGTTTTATATATATAATGATGGAAGTGTAGAAAAGAAATATACTTTAAGGTAATTGAAAAAACTAAACTTAACATTAGCAATATTTATTTTTATTATAAGTAAATCAATTTGCTCTAACACTCTAAAAGACTCTTTAAGGTTAACCTGGGAGAATGAAGAGAAAATAGACTCTATTAGGTTTAATGCTTTAGATGAATACCATTCAATCTATAGTCATGTTATGCCTGATTCTGTTCTTATTACACTTGATTATTATTATGATTTAGCGAAAAGGAAAAAGGCAATTAGACAGATTTATCGGGCATTACTTAGAAAGGGTAATATTTACAGGCTTCAATACAAATTTGAGGAAGCGATTAAAAATTACCAAGAAGCCGAGATATATGCTGAAAGGATGAATAATTCTAGATTACAGGCTCTTATTCATGGTAACTTAGGAAATGTTTATTTATACCAAAGAAAATACTTTGAAGCAATTCAACTCTATAACAAAGCAAAAAAAATCTTTATTGAAGATGGTGACTTAGAGGGTGAAGGAAGAATGCTTCTTAGTATAGGGGCTGTTAATTCGTCTATCGGCAATAATGATCTTGCACTAATTCATTATCAGGAATCATTAACGATATATGAGAAAGCTGAGAATTCAGAACATAGCCTAGCTATACTTTCAATGAATGTTGGTTTTATTCATTTTAATAAAGAGTCATATAAAGATGCCGAAAGGTACTTTAACAGAGCATTAAGACTACTACAAACAAAAAATGATAAATTCTTTATTAAGGATTGTTTTCACTCATTAGGTCAAATAAAATTAGAGTTAAATGAAATAGAAGCTGCATATGCTTATGCACATAAAAGTTTGCTTATTAATCAAGATTTAGATACAAGAGAAGGAATTATTGCTTCACTAATTCTTCTAGCAAAAATTGATTATTCTAGAAATAGAGACAAAGCTATTACCGAAATGGAAGGAATTTTAAAGCAAACATCTAAATCCTCAACATTTGAAATACAAAAAGAGATTTATGAATTCCTTTGGTATGGTTATAAATCGCAAGAAAAATGGCGTTTATCCCTAAAAATGCATGAGCTTTTTTTATCCTACAGTGATAGTATTAAAGATAGTAAAAATAGTTTTTCTGTTGTAAGAGAAGTTGTCAAAAATGAATATGAAGCTAAATTATTTGAAAGTCAGCTTGAGAATGAGCAAGAGCAGGATAAATTAAAATTGCATCAATTCAAAAAGATTGTTTTAATAATTTTTATAGCAATACTTTCCTTACTAGCGTTAATCTACTTCACGATAGTAAAAGATAAAAAGAATACAGCAAGAAAAAACTTGTTATTAAATGAGATTAAACAACTTAAAAATATCGGTATCAAATCCTTGTCAAATCCTAATACATTTAAATTATCCAAAGATAAGATTGATGTTTATTTAAATAAGGCTCTAAATGATACAGATTGGACGATATTATTAATATTATTTGAAAATCCTGTCGCTACAAATAAAGAAATTGCCGAAAAAAGTTTTTTAAGTGTCGACGGCGTAAAATCCTCATTGAGTAGAATGTATGTTTACTTTGAAATTAATGAAACCAAATATAAAAAAGTTGCATTACTTCATAAAGCAATCAAGGCTTCTAACACATTTGAAGAAATCTAGAATTTTAAAGATTCCTCAAATTAATACGACAGAACCGAACAAAAAACATTGAATGATTATAAATCATTCACAAATGTTATAATTGGTAGTTTGTTCTGTTACTTTCATTAAATAGCCATAACCTCGTTCTAAGTCTCCAATTCCATTAAAATCCCATTCAGGTAAATACGCATTACCTATTCCATCTTTAACAACAATAATGTTGTCTTCAATTGGAGCAAATGCAATTGATGCATTAGTGTTGTTTAAACAGGAAAACCCAATCATATTCCACCCGTTTAAAAGTGTAATCGTAATGTTTTCACAATCAGGAACATCCTCATACAAACATGATGTGTCATCAATAGTTGCTTCTAGATTGTAATTTAATGCAGATTCATCTGTACAACCTGTAATTTCTTGTCCATTAACTGAGTAAGAACATAGTTGATCAAAGAATAACCAAGCTTCAAGACTTGCATTAATATCCATATTACCATATGAACCAGGCCAGTCATGTCCACCTTGGTTAACTGTATAGAGCCAAACTTCTGCACAAGTATTCTCTAAACCATATTTATCATATGAAACATTACTTCCATCATTAGGATATAAATTGGGGAATACACCAGAAGACATTAAGTCTAAACCGTATAGGTCCGTGAAGAAATTAATCGTTGCAGGTATACTTGGATAAGCACCCCAGCCATCTTGATTTTCAGAGTCACCCTCAAAATAGGTTATATTGTCTTGTGTTCCATGAATTTCTAATATGCTTACTGAATTTGTTGGAGAACAATCAGTAAGTATATCTTGCATTATCATACCTGACACAGGTGCAACTCCTGCAAAAGTTTCTGAGGCTTCACAAGCCAGAAGATAACACAAATCTCCACCATTTGACATTCCCGTACAAAACACTTTATTTGAGTCTATAGAGTTCGTGGCAACAAAATGGGAGGTTAATTGCTCTAAGAATGCAACATCATCGACTGTTTCATTATTTTGAAAATCATATCCAACATTGAAAAAAGTAGACCCACTGGCGTCTTGAATTCCTTGGGGGTAGCATACTGCAAAGCCATATTGGTCGGCAAGTAAGTTGAATTCCGAATAATTCATTATTCCTTCAGCAGAACCAGAATAACCATGGCATACAAAAACTAGAGGGCAATTCGCTTCTGCATTTTGTGGGTGATAGTAAATGTAATCTCTTTCGTAATTATCGAGTAAAAGTGTTCCATATTCAATGATCATAACATTTGATGTAATGGTATTATTACTTGGATTTGCATCTGTTGAATTATTAATATTAGAAACTATTACGTCTATTTCATAATTACCTCCATATAAAGGAATAAAGACATCTTGATGAGTAAATTCAAAAGATTCTCCTGGAGATAAATCAAGATTAGAAATAAACTGGGTGTATTCTTGGTCGTCAGAAACCCAAGTCACATCTAAGCTTTCTATTACTTCAGCACCTACATTATTTATTATTCCCTGAATAGATATTGCACTATTTGAAACACTATTTTGTGGCACTGATAAAGAGGACAACTCAGCATCCAAACCTAGTGGCTGATAGACAAGAACATCATCAATTGCCCAACCAAACATCCATCCACCTCCATCATTGTATACAAAAGCAATTAAAACATTTTCATTACCTACCAATTCGCTCAGGTTAACCGATTGGTTTTCCCAGGCTGTGTTATCGGAATTTCCGTTTCCATCAATACTTTGTAATGCCGTCCAATTTTCGCCGCCATTTAAAGAGTATTCAACTGAAGCATACTCCATATTCCCTTCAAATGGTTCTCCTGAAAAATAACTAGAAAATGATAGAATTACAGTCTCCATTCCAATAAGGTTAAATGAAGGCAGCATCAAATAATCTGCATTTTTATTGCAATTACATTGGTCATCATTTGTCGCAATGAAATTTCCATGGGCTTGAATAGACCACCACTCACTTTGCAAGCTCGAGTTGTCTCCTATAATCCAGCCACCATCTGATGCTCCAGTTTGCTGTTCCCAATCATTTGAAATCTCTAGATTATCGAAGCCTTCATCTAACAAAATATTTTGGGCTTGAAGTGGACATGTTAAAATTAATAACGTTGATAAAATGTATGTGTGTGTATTGAAAAACAATAATTTAAGCGTCATAATTAAGGGTTTTTGAATATATAAATGTACAACAAATAACGAAGTAGATTATATACTATTGAATAGATCCACCTCGGCTATGAAAAGTATAAACAATTAGTGAATTCGAGTTGTTTTTGGAAATATTTAAAGAAATTTAAAAACTGAAAAATTAACTTAACAAACCTCATTAATAAAGACGTAACACGATTCTTTTATTCCACAAGGAGAGAGATTCCATCTGTTTTACAATCAAATGCAGAGCTTGATATTCCAAGAAAATCTAATACAGTCGGAGCTATATCTGTTTGATTACTGGTATATTGATCTTTAAAATCTAAACTAGGATGCTGAGCAAAAAATATCGTTTGATTGATGTATGGATTGCTTGCATCGCCATGACCTGTTTCATCTCCACCGTGATCAGATACTACTACAAAAAGCCAATCTTCACCGTTAAGACGTTTGTCTTCTATCGTATTAAATAAATTTTCAACATAGCCATCTAGTGTATTTAATGTTCCGGCATATTCAGTTTCTTCTATACTAAATCCATAGGAATGTCCAGCAGCATCAAGCTCATCAAAATGGAGAAATACAATATCTGCATCTAAAGGTGCCCCATTAATAAGAAGGTTTTGTGCCTGCTCATATACTTGTAGATCATTTATAGATGTTTGAGGAGAAAAATCAGTAACAGTAGATAATATATGGGTGTTTATCGGAGTCCAATGAACAATAGAAACTGTGTTAATAGTACTATCTGCTTCTTCTATATACTCAAAAAAAGTTGGGTACATAGAATAATTTGGGTTTGCAAAACTATTATCATCAACCTGATGCTTTGCATAATGTACCCCGGTTAGAATACTCGACCAATTTGGCCCACTATACGTAATTAATTCAACCTTATGAGATTCAGTATAATAAACTTCATTAGTTACTGAAAGTGAATGCAAAAATGCGCTGCTATTTTCCTGTATTGCATCACTCCTAACACCATCAAGTCCTATAACAAGTACTTTCCTATTTATTTTAACTGAATCAATTGCAAGCACGTCAGCAATTAAATTGCACTCATCGGTAATCTCATTTTTCTCACAAGAGAAGAGAATAAAAAGAAATAATAGAAATGTTAAAGAATAATTTATTTTCATAACATAAACTTATCTACAAGGTAGGAATTAAATATAAAATCAACAAAAAAGAGCCGTCTTAAGGGTAATATGAGATTAAACTAATATTGTTGGTAATTCAGCTTCAATAATTATTAATTTAGGATATCTGCGATGCATGAACATAGTGAGTAATTTTAAATCAAAACTAAGTAATCTAAATTTTGGATAATAATAAGACAGGACTCTAATTTTCAATATAAATCTCTTTATAAGTTGTACTTCTCACTTGAAAGTTCCCTAGTGCATTATCGAAGTCATCATTCAACGATACTAAATTTCCGTAAAGAGGAAATGGAGGCGCAACACCAATGCCACTAGATTCAGCAATTAATGTGTACATATTAAAATAGTATTCATAAACATCTTCTGTAATAGATGAAAGTATTATTTCTAAATGATCATCTTCTTTTAATGGGTTATCATTCACTATAAAATTTAAATCCATGCCATTAAAATATTCATCTTTTAATATTTTCGACCTCTTTGTTCCAGGTGATAATTCAAAATCAGAAGAATCGTTAACTAATACAGTTAAATGGTAAAAGTTTTCTTCCATTTCGGGGTCAGTAAGAATAATTTTAACAAAATATCCTTCGTCTTGAAATGGAGGCGATGCTGGTAAATATTCGTAATAAATTGAATCAATTAGAGGAACATTAGTGTGACTATTTGTTCCTAACCAATGGCCTTCAGATCCATTAATATCAGCAATTACATCAATCGTGAAACTTTCTTCACCTAAATAAGGAATAGGATTAGCAGAAAAATAGAATCCGAGAGAATCCTGATCCTCGATTAAATTATAGGTGTTATTAACTGAGTTAATAGAAATGGTCGCATTTGAAATCATCTTTGGACCTAGGTCGCCATAAAAACTACTTGTTTCAGTTAAAAGCACACGGGCAAATCCAGTCTCGGTAGAGTCTGAGAATTCGAGTAAGGACTCGATGACTAAATTTTTACTTCCACTATCTAATTCAATTTGCACAACAGTTTCGCACGAACTAAGTAGAAATAAAAATATTACGTAATTAAATATTTTCTTCATTAGAATTTAAAATTATAGGATACACTAGGTATTATTGGGAAAATAGAAAGTTGAACAGCTTCAGTTTGATTTGAATTATCAATACTTTCTCTAAAATAAAGTGAGGATGCATTTTTTCGATTGTAAACATTATAAATGCTAAAAATCCATTCTCTTAGGTCATTTCCTTTGGGTTTAAAAGTAGCTGCAAAATCTAAACGGTGATAATTAGTTAAGCGTTCTTGATTTCTTGATCCAGAATAGTGAGGAATACTAACACCTTCAAATTGATATTTTGATTTCGGATAATTTGTAGGGATTCCAGTAGCAAATACAAAATTTGAAGAAAACGACCATTTCTGATTTAATTTATAAAATGCAACTAAAGACAAATCATGTGTTTTATCCTGTGGGTTAGGATACCAATCACCTCCATTAATACCAGGATCATCTCCACCATAACCACTTATAAGATTCTCTGTTTTTGCAAACGTATAAGAGACCCATCCAGTAAATTTTCCATATTTTTTCTCAAGCATCATCTCCAAACCATAAGCTCTACCAATTCCGTAAAGTATTTCTGTTTCTAAATGGTTATTAAATTCTAAATCTGCTGCATCGACGTAATCAACAGTATTGTATAACTTTTTATAATATATTTCAGAAGAGAATTCCCATTTCTGATCTTCTGATACAGAAAAATAACCAAAAGCATATTGTTCGCCTATCAGTGGTTTTATATATCTTCCAGAAGGTGCCCAAATATCTACAGGTGAAGGTGAGCTTGCATTTGTTATAAGTTGTAGATACTGATTGATTTTTTGATAACTTGCTTTGATAGATTTTGACTCATTAATTTGATAACGTAGTGACAAACGAGGTTCGAAACCTGAATAATTATTAAACAACTCATTATCTCCATAAAAAAGAGAATCAACAACTTCACCATTTACATACTGTCCCAACATTTGATCATATTGCAATGGAGCTTCGTTTTCATATACAAGAATAGTGTCTGAACCCATTCTAGAAAAAGAAGACCAGCGAATACCAGCTTTAAGTAGTAGGCGTTCAGAAATTCGCCATTCATCTTGTAGAAAAAATGCTGATTCAAAAGCAAATTTATCTCTCATCTCAAAAGAAACAATAGAAGAGCTATCGACTGCTGGTTTAATAATACCAGGCTCAAAATGATAATTATTAATAGAAACCCCAGCTTTTAGCTGATGTTTATTACTATGGAAATATGAAACATCGTATTTAAATTGATGATTTCTAATCTTTGATTTCCAATCGAATTCAAACCCTTCAGGAAGTATTGAAATTAAGTAATCATAATCGTTAAAATTATAGGATAAGTTCGAAACTACACGATCGGAAAACAAATGCAACCAACGTAAATTCAAAGTTTCGTTACCCCAGGAAGAGGCAAACAAGCTTCCAAATTTAAAAGCATCTCTTCCCAAATAAGAAGAAATAAATAATCGGTCTTTAGCTCCTAACCATGAATTTAACTTCATATTTAAATCGTAGAAATACAACTTATTATCTCGAATTGATGAATCACTAGACAAGGCTAAAAATAAATCACCATAAGACCTTCTTCCTGCAATCATAAAAGAACTTTTATCCCAGAGAGGACCTTCCACCATCAATCTACTAGAAATTAAACCTATTCCACCCGAAACTTCAGTAAAATTAGCATTTCCTTCCTTCTGTCTCACATCTAAAACAGAAGAAATTCGCGAACCATACTCTGCAGGAATTCCTCCTTTATATAATTTCATATCCTTAATGGCATCTGCATTAAAAACAGAAAAGAAACCAAATAGATGAGAGGTATTATACAGCGTCATTTCATCTAATAAAACTAAATTCTCATCTGCAGAACCACCACGAACATTAAAGCCGTTTGCACCCTCACCAACACTTGTAACTCCAGGAAGTAATTGAATCGTTTTTATAATATCAACTTCTCCTGCAACAGCAGCTAATTGTTTTACAGTCTTAGTTTGAAGTTTGTTAACACTCATTTCTATAGAGCGAATTTTGTCGATAGCATCAGCTTCCAAAACAATTTCTGAAAGCTCCTGAGTATAAGGAACCATCTCAACATCTAAACGTTCACTTTTAATAAGCGACAGTGTGATAATGGTATCTTGATAGCCAATAAAAGAGTAACGTATTTTATAATTTCCTTCGGGAAGTGTAAGTGAATAAAAACCATATGCATTTGTTGTAACTCCTATACTAAGAGTTTCACTTACAATATTGGCACCTATTAATTCTTCCGCACTTGACTTTTCTTTTACAAATCCACTAATTGTAAACTTGTTTTGAGCAAATAATCCTGAGGAAATACACAGAATTAATAAAAGTATTTTTTTCATATTTATCTTTAAAAAACCTCACGGTCTATGTCTGGAGCATAAATTTAAGATTGTAAAGCAAAAACTATGCTTTTATCTTAAATTTATGGAATTTATATTCTGTATCCTCATATATTAAGATCTTCATAAAGCCTTTTCTTATAAGTGATTTAGAATTTCTTCAAGTTTTGAATAAATATACAAAAATTACGAAGTTGATTATGCACTTTACTATATTCCAACTCGGCTATGAAATAGATATACAATCCGTGGATTCGAGTCTCTTTCGAAAAGACTTGAAGTGATTTAGATAATAAAATAAGTCTAGTTATTTTATCACTTTACGAACCTCTCCATTTTCAAAAAGGTAGAACAACAAATTACCAGTAGGGTGAACTTTTTGTTCTCTTCCTAAAACATCAACCATTTTAATTAAGCGAGCTTCTTGACCTATAGTTTCTGCAATTCCAACACCCTGTTCAGACTCACAAAAAACAATATTTGTTGCATTTTGAGGTACTACAACAAAACTGTTTTGATCAACGATTAATGCACCTTCAGGGTCGTAAACTCGGTAACCTAGTTCTTCTGGATTAAAAAGATTTGTAATATTGGCTATAAAATCAAATGAATCGTTGTAATTGGCACTAATCGTTGTGATTTGAGGACCATAACCAACTGGCATTTCAACAGTATAATCTAGTGAGCCATTTCTGTAAACATCTAAAGAATTTGAAGGCCACCCATAACCACCAATATTATAAAGCTCTAGCGTTATATCACCACAACTGGTTTCCGAAGTATTGGGCTCTTTACAAGCTGTAATACCGTAAAAACTTGAAGGAGGATTATTGCCAGTTCCTGAAGTCTGAACTACTATTTGATTTTCGCCATCAAACAATGCGTAAGATTGATAATTTCCTCCTTCATAAACATAGTATACATTTACTACATCACCAGCGTTAACTGCAAAATCATAGGTAGTATTGTTTCCTGACAACAAGGTTATATCATCAATTAAAACACCGTTCACTTCTAGATATAAAAAAGACCCTTCCCAGCCGTTTGA
>Ga0115003_10003423_pt1 | contig 12563 bp, 10 predicted proteins | sample ArcticOcean_MG_C_7_FD_88736 | JGI IMG/M metagenome (GOLD analysis project Ga0115003, IMG submission 88736) | Marine microbial communities from western Arctic Ocean - ArcticOcean_MG_CB11_88 | ecosystem: Environmental > Aquatic > Marine > Oceanic | place: Arctic Ocean: Canada Basin | collected... | reverse complement strand
GACGTCGTCTTGGTCCTCGCGATGGGGCCTGAGGGCAATCTCGGCAAGTCGCGCTACCTGATGCGCCGCTACGAACGGGAGATTCGCGAAGAGCTCTAAGCGCGTTCCGCACGCGCGGTGTTCCTTTGGGGTTTGAGAAACCCGCACCCGCGCATCCCTTGTCTATCCGTCTTGCGATACATTGACCGCCGTCCGCCAATGGTGGCGATGACGTCGGTCCACTGGCCGTTGCAACCCGTCTTTGAGGAGAACTCGTCGTGCCTGACGCGCAGCGCATTCTAGTGATCCACGGTCCGAATTTGAACCTGCTCGGTACGCGCGAGCCCGAGATCTACGGCGCGACGACGCTCACGGAAATCGATGGCTTCCTTGCCTCGATGGCAAAAGATGCGGGTTGTGAGCTCGACGCGTTTCAGTCAAACCACGAGGGGTTGTTGATTGACCGGATCCAAGAGGCGCGTACCAATGCCGACGGCATTTTGATCAACCCGGGCGGACTTACCCATTCGAGCGTAAGTCTGCGCGACGCATTGCTCGGAAGCGAGCTGCCGGTGGTCGAAGTGCACTTGAGCAACGTCCACGCCAGGGAAGCATTCAGACAACAGTCCTACATCTCGGGCATTGCGGTGGGTGTGATCACCGGCTTTGGTCCGAACAGTTACCGCCTTGGACTCGAAGCGTTGATCCAACACTTGCGCGAGGCGTAGCGCGCGCAGTGGGTAGACCAAGCGGCGAACGCTTTCGCCTGATTCAACACGGCGCAGCCAGTGGTCCGTTCAACATGGGCTTTGATGAGGCGATGCTTCGCACCGCCGCAAGCGATGGCATCGCAACCTTGCGTCTCTACACTTGGGACGGACCGTGGCTTTCCCTCGGCTATGCGCAACGGCGAATTGAAGCCGAGCGCATGGCCGCATGTGAGCAAGCGGGCGTGGGGATCGTGCGCCGAACCACTGGTGGGCGCGCCGTTCTGCACGGCAACGACCTGACCTATAGCCTCGCGGCACCTGAAGCGATGCTGCGTCCGGGCTTGCGCAATTCGTACGACCAAGTGGCCACGGCATTGCTCGCCGGGGTTCGTTCTCTCGGCGCGAAACAGGCGAGCCGTGTTCCCGAAACGCGCGGTGCGCGTCCGAGCAAAGAATTTGATTGCTTCGCCCAACCTGCGGGCGACGAAATCGTCGTCGGTGTACAAAAGCTCGTAGGGAGCGCCCAGCGACGAAGAGGAGGCGCTGTGCTGCAGCATGGGTCGATACGTTTGGGGGCAGATTCGGTTACGGCAGCTTTCGCCAGTGGCGTTGACCCCGACGTGAGCACCAACCTTTTCGACCTCGGAATCGAGATTTGCGAGGCAGACTTGCGCACTGCGTTAGTCGAGGCGTTTTGCCACGTGCTCGGTACCGATCACTTGCCTGAAGAGAACCCAAGGGCCGATGAACTCGCCCAGGCGGACGCTCGAGTCTCCATGCACCACAAAAACCCGCTCGATGCGCCCAGTTCTAAGACGCCCTAGCGGATTGCCCCGGCCCCCTTCAATTCCAAGCACTTTCCCGTTTTCGGCAACCTCAAGGGTCGCGCTCGCTCGCCGATATGCATTCCACGGGCGGGTGCTTTTCCCCTCTCGCTGAAGATTCGATTCGGAAGGCTGAGGGCGAGCGAATTGGCGTTGAATAAGCGAAAAACTTTGGACTCTGCGCGGAAGTTTGCGCACAAGGGTGCCAAGCAAAAGGCTCTCAAGGAGTACGCGAAGCTCCTGGAAAAGGACTCTCGTGACGCCAAGCTTTTGCTCGAAGTGGGCGACGCGCATCGACGTTGGGGCCAAGCCGAAGAGGCAATCTCACATTACGTTCGCGTTGCTGACCAATATATGCAGGGCGGCTTCGATGCACGCGCCGTTGCAGTCTTCAAACAGATTCTGAATCTCGACGAAAAACGTTATGACGCTTACGTGTCGTTGGCTGAGCTTTACCAACGCATGGGGCTCGACTCTGAAGCCGTGAACGCACTGCAGGCTGCGGCCGACGGATACCGCAGAGAAGGCGAAAAGATTCAGGCTCTTGAGTTGCTCCGCAAGATGGCAAATCTTGACCCGAGCAACACCACGAGCCGCATCAAAGTCGCTGAACTCCTCAAGAAAGAAGAACTCGTTGATCAAGCGGTCGCCGAATACGAAGCCGTGGTCCACGAACTGGTGCGGCAGGGTGCAAACGATGAACTCGTTCCTGTGTATGAGCGCATTCTCGAAATCTTCCCAGACCGTGCAGACATTGAGTTCGCATTGGCGAGGAACCTCGTACAACAGGGGCAAGCTGATCGAGCAGAACCCTTTGCGCGAAGCGCCTTCGACAAGCAAAAGGATGGGGAAGGATACTTCGACCTTGTCTGTTCAGTGTATGTTGAGTTGAATCGTTCTGTAGAACTCACTGCTGTGACCAAGGCGATGGCTGGCGTCTACCGCGCTCGCGGCGACGAGGATCTTGCCCGCGAGTTGATGCAGCGATTTCCCTCGGAACCCGAACTTGATCCCACGGCTGGCCCGTCTGATGGTGCCGGCGCCAAAAGCGATGATGACTTGCTTGGCGACGACGAGTTTCTGGAAGACGACTTTCTTTCCAACGAAGATGGCGATGACGAAGATTCGTACATCGACATCAGTGGTGTCGACGAACTCAAACTTGGCGACGAAGCTGACGACGACAATGAAGTGAGCGCTGACGGCGTATCATCTTCGGCAGTAAACTTGCCCGAAGGTGACCCCGACCAACTCTATGCGGAAGCCAGTGTTTATGTACGCTATGGCAAACGAGATCAAGCCATTGCGAGCCTCCAAGCGATTCTTGCGCAAGAGCCCGGGCATCAGGAAGCACTCGAAAAAATTGGTGAGTGCTATGCACACGAGGGCGATGCCGAGAAGGCAGTTTCTTACTGGCTCCAGGCCGTAACGATCGCGCAAGCTGCAAACGATCATTTGCGGGTTGAGGTTTTGCGTGAACGCATCGTGGTGCTTGATCCCGCCGCCGCAGAGGAACTCGCTCGATCGTCAGAAAATAGGCCGGCTGTTCAAGCGGGTGGCACCATTGCGGACGGATCGGTAGAAGGTCCCTCAGAAGAAGAACCGGGAATCGATCTCGACTTCGACGGTGCGGATAACCTTGGCGACGACGCGAATGCAAGCGAGTTTGACGCGAACGCGGTGTCGGCTTCGGGCCTCGAAGACATGGACGGCACGGATGTTGAAATGGACATCGAGATTGATGTTGAGATCGACGTCGAGATCGATTGCGAACTTGATGCGGACATCGACGAAGCCAAGGACTCAGAAGATGCAGCGTCGTCTCTAAGCCAGCCGGTTGCCCAAGTCGAGGAACAGGACGAGCTTGAGTTTGATTTGAGTGACGCCACCAACGATGACAGCATTCCGCTCACCGCCGCCGAAAGCTCGCTCACCGCCGCGGATGGCGACATGAGCACGCGGTCAGAACAGGTTCGTGAAGAACTCGAAGAAGCGGAGTTCTACTTGGAACAAGAGCTCTTCGCGGAAGCCGAATCCATCTACCAGCGAGTTCTCGATACTTCACCCAAGCATCCGAGTGCGCTGCTGCGTATGGGCGAGCTACGGGCCGCGCGCGGGGAAGATCCGAACAGCCCGGAACTTACGAACTCAGTTCAGGCCGAACGAACACTCGACCCGAGCAAACTTCCCTTAGAAAACGGCGACGAAGAACTGTCGCTCGACGAAGAAGGCAGCCAGAAAGACGAAGGCGATACGCCGCAGGACACTTCGCTCTTTGCCGCCGAGGACGAAACCGACGTCACCGCCCAGGAGGCAGATGCCAACGAATTCGAAGTTGAGATCGACCTCAGTGAAGTTGAAACCGAAGACGACGGGGACGACGACGATGAAGAGGTCGCCGGTGACGATGGCTTCGAGTGCGTAAACGCTCTTGCGGCATCTGGCGTCGCTCAAGACAACGGCGAATCTGAAATTGACATCGAGCTGTCGGATGCGGACGACGAGGACGATGAGTCGGTATTTGTTCAGGCTGCGGCCGAGGAAGTGATTCGAGAAGCGGTGAGAAAAGCGTCAGAGGTTGCCGTCCAGGAAGAGGTACAACAAGAAGACGAAGACGGTTCATTCGACCTCGCAGCTGAACTGCGCGAGACAATCGAAGAAGAAGACCAGCGCGAGGAAGAGCAGGGCGCCGCAGCACGGGCCGAGGCCACGACCGAAGACGAAGGCATCGCATCGATCTTCAAAGACTTCAAGTCGGGCGTCGCCAAAGCCCTGGCGAAAGACGACTACGAGACGCGCTTCGATTTGGGGATCGCGTACCGGGGCATGGAACTCTATGACGACGCCATGGGCGAGTTTCAGATCTGCCTCGATAGCTCGAGCCACAAGCTTGAGAGTCTCCACATGATGGGCTTATGCGCGATTGACCTCGGACGCTTCGCCGATGCTTCGAACCACTTTGAGCAAGCGCTTTCAAGTGAAGAACTGCCGGCCCAAAAAGAAGCGGGCTTGCGCTTCGACTTGGCGCGTAGCTTCGAGGCGCAGGAAGACTTTGCCCGGGCAAAGGGTGCCTTCGAAGCCGCGAAGGTGGCCGATGACAGCTTGCCGGGGATAGAGGACTGCATCGCCCGAGTCGACGAACGGCTGGTGAGCGATGAGGCCCCCGTTGAACTTGAAACCAGCGCGGATGCAAACGAGGGCTTCGAGAATTTTGACGACCTCGTCGCCGAAGTGGAAGCCGAGGATGAAGCAGCGGCAACCAAAGAGACCTTTGAGTCATTCGACTACGTCATTGCTGAGATCGAAGCCGCGGCAGCGGTGGAACCGGAAGTCATCCGAGCTGCCGAAGTCGTTGAAGAAGAGCCAGAGTCGGAACCCACTAAGAAGAAGCGCAAGAAGAAGCGAATTTCGTTCGTCTAGCTACTGCTCACCAGGGAGAACTCGTGGAACATCTACATCACTTTGGCCTTCGCCAAGACCCTTTCCAGAACGAACCCGACCTACGCTTTTATTTTGATAGCGTTTCGCATTCTGCCCCGCAGCGCCGCATCGACCGCGGCCTGCGCCAGAGCAAAGGCCTCTGTGTGCTGACTGGCGAAGGAGGCACCGGGAAGACGTTACTCACCCGTCGTCTGCTCGAAAGCCTCGAAGAAGAAGTGTTCGACGCGCAGCTCATGCTCATGATGCCGGGTGCGACCGAACCGAGCTCCGTACTCAATCGCTACGCTCGGATGGTGGGCGTCGAGAACGCAAACTCCGACCGTCAGGCTTTGCTCGCACAGATCTATGAACAGCTTGCGATGGTGCGCGAAGAAGGGCGTCATTCCGTATTGATGCTCGATGACGCGCACCTGTTCAATCGCGAAGCCCTCGCCGAGATCGGTAGCCTGCTCAACCTCGAGTACGAAGACCGGCGTCTCGTATCGCTCATGCTCGTGGGGCTTCCGAAGTTGGAGACCACGATCAACGATGAACCCTCTTTGGGCCTGCGCCTTGACGTGCGTACGCGCATCGAGGCGCTCGACGAGCAGAACACGATGAAGTACTTGCAGCATCGTCTTGTGTGCGCGGAAGGCGACGCGTCTATGCTTCCTCCGGATGCGATGATGTCGCTCTCCAAGTACGGCCAGGGCCGCCCGCGGCTCCTCAATACGCTCACGGACAATGCTCTTTACGAAGCCTATCTCGCAGGACGCACGGAGCTTGCTTGTCAAGATGTCGAGCGTGCCGCGGCTGATCTTGGAATTGGGATCGGGTCGATGCCATCGGCCGTTCCGGTTGCAGGTTTTGAAGCCACGTCACAGGTTGCTGTGGCGGCCGGTGTTGCAGCACCGATCGAACCACTTTTTGCAGCACCGATGGAAACTTCTGTTGCGGCTCCGATCGCGTCTCCAGCAGATCAATGCTCGCTCGGTATGACCATGGAACTAGACGAAGTCGCCATGCCGGAATTAGAATCACCGTTTGAAGCGCCCGAGCTAGAGGTAGACTTTGGTGACTCGTCCGCAATGGAACTCAACGACTTTTTGGGCGAAGAGTCCATACCGAGCCCAGGGCTTACGAATGTGATGCCGCTGGATTCACTGGAAGCCGTCCCGCTTGACGACGCAATGGCCGATTTGTTCAGCACCGATGCTAGCGAGGAGCCGTTCCAAAAGTTTGATGCCGAAGCGCCCACTGCATCGCCTGTAGACAAGGCAACACGAGTTGCCTTCGACGACGTAATTCTTGAAGCCCCCTTTGTCGAGGAACTCGAAATCGAGACGACGTTGACCGCGGAAAGCCTGGACGACGGCCTCGACGATCAGCTTGACGACTTGTTCGTTGAGTTGATCGAAGAGGAAGGGCGCGACAACGGCACGGCCCGAGTACGACCATCGCACTACGGGTTTCAGATTACTCGGCGTAGCCCAGCGACTTGAGCCGCTCTTCGAGTTCGGACGGGACGTCAGCTGTACGGTTCGGTGATGTTTGCTGGGGGATGTTGGCGTGCAGCTTTGTGCCGAGGCGCGCGACGACGTTTGGGTGTTGGGCCGCAACGTTGGTCGTTTCACCTGGATCCGATTTGAGGTTGTAGAGTTGAATGCGTGGAGGCATGGGCCTCAGAGTTTGGTCGCCGACGCTCGTCACTTCGATGTACTTCCATTCGGCCGTTCGCACGAATTCCCGCCCAGGCCCGCTACTCGTGGCACCCCCGATTGCGATGCGATCCGCTCGTTCGTTACCTCGCATCAGCGGAAGCAACGTTCGTCCATCGATGTCTTTTCTGAGTGGCGCTTTAAGCAAGTCTGCGATCGTTGGCAATATATCTACGGTGCGGACCGTTTGTGTGACTCGCTCGACTTTAAATCGCTGCGTTGGGTGTGAAATGACGAGGGGAACACGAAGTTGATCATCGGTCAGTGCGTGACCATGGTGAGCAAGCCTACGTGGGTAGCGGTCACCGAGTTCTTCTCCGTGGTCGCTGGTGATGACTAGCAAAGTGCGGTCGCGCAGCCCGAGGGTGTTGAGTTCATTGAGCAGTGCGCCCACGTGCTGGTCGGCTTCATAGATTCCCGAGTCATAGAGCGCGCCAATGTATTCGCGCTCGGCGGCGTGCGTCGCGAGTTGTCCCTTTCGTACGCGCGCGAGTGCCGGGATCTCAAGAGAGTCACCCACGGATCCGCGCGGTAAGTTTCCAGTGAATTGGTGCCGTCGGTACGGGGTGTGGGGTTCGTAGGTATGGATGAGCAGGAAGAAGTCTTCTCCTCCCAACTCATTCAGCCAAGTCTTCGCAGCAGCGAACGTTCGATCGATTGATCCTTGGGGTTTTGACCTTTGTGGTTGCCCTGGCACCTGCAGCCGCACCGGACCTTCTTCCTCAACGTATGTAGAAAAGCCTTGATCGATTCCGAACGCTCGAGAGACGTACCCGCCTTCGGTGAACCCGCCCGTCTTGTAACCTGCCGCTCGAAGCGCGCCGATCAAAGACCCGTTCAGACGTTTGCGTTCTCGGCGAGTAGTAAAGCCATCATCAAGAAATCGACCGGTCAACAGGGACGCGAACGAGGGTAGTGTCCACGGGGCCGCACTGATCGCTTGTTCGAACAAGACGCCATCGCGCGCAAGGGCATCGATGTTGGGTGTTGTTGTTCGCCCGTGATTGTACGCCGAGACCCGGTCGGCGCGTAGAGTGTCGAGCACGATGAGGATTGCGCCTTGGAGGGGAGGCGGTGCGGCGAAGAACTGAAGGGCGGCGATGCCGAGGGTCAATACGGCGGCGAGCAATGGGAGCGCAAAGCGTGGGGTCATAAGGCTGAGAGGGTACGAAAAACGGCACGCCGCGGTGCAGATTCAGAAATGCGGGACTTTTGATGAAACCGCCCGGGGCTCGCCGGACGAACGGGACAGCACATCAAGCTCGAGAACAGGGCGTTCCCCGAGAACGTGCGGGGCTTCGCCCAGGATCGCCAAGAGATGGGACTTGTGAGTCAGCTCGAAGGGCTGGCAGCTGAGCAGCTTGCTGCGCGCTCCGACGATGTCCTCGAATGGATCCGAACCCGAAAACCGAAGTGGGCTGACTTCGCCGAAGCTGTCGTCGCCAAGGCGGTCCGCGAGGGGCACCTATTTGCATTCGCCTCACTCACAGCCCTCGTCTGTCTTATGATCTGTCTTTCTGCGACCAAAGAATCGATGAGGATCCCGTGTGAGCCTCGAACCAATCGTGAGGAATGATGAGAGACGAGTATTTCGAAAACGGTTATGTCGTTCGCCGCGGCCTATTGCCGGCCGACCTGATTGCTGAGCTGAATCAGCGCTTTGCCGACGTGGCGGACGGTGTCTGCGAGCCGGCCGAGAACATGCAGGTGGTCAGAAACGTCGAGGTGGCCAAGGGCCTGGTCACGCCAAAGACCAAGGCGCACGGCATCAGCAAGATGAACTTTGTTCAGGCCGATCCGGTCCTGCGCAAGTACTCGGCCTGCGTCCCCCTGCTGGACCAGGTGGAACAATTAATCGGGCCCGACCTCATTTCCATGAACAGCATGTATCTCAATAAACCGCCCCACGTCGATGGGCGGCACCCGTTGCATCAGGATCTCATCTACTTTCCCTTCCGCCCCGCGGATTCCATCGTCGGAGTCTGGTCGGCTCTCGAGCCGATCACTCGTGAAAACGGTTGCCTCGTCATGATCCCCGGGAGTCACAAGGGCGAGACCCACGCCCACGACTACCCGGATTGGGAGCACAAGAACCATCTCTTCCTCGGGGTGAAGGACGTGGACTCGAGCGGCCGGGTTCACATCGAGATGGACCCTGGCGACACCGTATTCTTCCACTCGAACATCATCCACGGCTCGGGCTTCAACAAGACGGAAGGACTACGTCGGGCCATTGCCATTCACTTCGCCAACGCTCGCTGCGAGGACATCTGGGGTGGCCACAAACAGACGCTCGACAAGTACAGCCCTCGCGACGACTATCGCCTGGTTCGCGGCGAAGATCCGAACGGCTACGTGGCGCAACACTAAACAGGCGCGACAGCGGGGCCTGTTACGTCGTCACTGTCCGTTTCTTGCGACCGGCCGCGAAGCCGATTAGCCCTGTGGTCAGAAGGACGAACGTGTCGGGCTCCGGAAGTACAACAATAGAAAAAGAGACGGGAGCAATACCATAGATGAACTGAGCACCGAGGATGTCATCGGCCTGTAGACCAGAAAACGCTTCGGTGTAAGAAGGGTTCATCAGAGAACCCGGTACCGTACTATGGTCCAATCCGATGGCGTGACCGATTTCGTGTGCGGCGACGGTGAAGATGTCAAAGCCTGGGCCAGCAAATCCGATGGTCCAATTCTCCGCAATGTCAAAGTGGATGTCACTCTCGAGCGAGCCGCCAGAGGCAGAGTTTGGAAACCATCCATGACCCAGCAGGTTACCGGGTCCATCGAACACTGCGCCGCCGATACGGATATCACCACCGGTCGTAAAGGCATTAACGGAGGCGTTATCGTCGTTCACTTCTGTGAATGTAATGTTGGCCACATCTGACCAGGCAGCAAACGCACGATCGATCTCAGCTTTCCATTGCCCCCCCATAAATGTCGAAAGGTGCGAAATCCCACCTTCATGAAAAAAGTTGAACACGCTGCCAGGATCCTGATTGGTAGGCATTAAGCTCCACGTAACTTCCGCACCGATTCCAAAGTTTCCCGGACTCGTTGGTGCGACTGTAAACTCCGCTGCCTCCAGGCCACCCACGAGGTTGCCGGTGTGATGGTGGATGGAACACTCCGCTCCCCCCAGGCCGCCCACGGGGTTGTCGGTGTGGTGGTGGATGGAACTAGCTTGCGCCGAAACGATTGGCAGGCTGACGACCAGGACTAAAGCGAGTGCCACGACCATGGACTGCCTTGGAAAACTCATTCTAGTCATCCTGGCGGATGGAAGAGCCCCCAAATCGTCCAACCTCTCTGGTGCAGCAACGCGTTGGATAAGTTTCGCGGTGGGCTCGAAGTTTGGCCCTGTATACGGACAGTTGTCACGTACCGGCATCTTGGCTCCTCACTTCTCAGCTTCAGCTTCGGGTTACTTTTGGAATTCCACTTTGAATTTCATAAACCGATGTCGCTTCAATGCATAAGGTTGGCACCTTATGTGTGATGGCTAAGCAAGACAAGCGCATGTTTCCGGAATGTCGATATTGTTATCCCGGCAAAACACGCTCTTGAGGGGCTTGTGCGACCTCTGTGGGAGTAATCACCACTGGCCTGTCTTTCCTTTGAGTTGCTGGAAAGATGCCGCCTGACTTTCCGCTCGCTTGCCTATCACGTGCAATCGGCCTTCCGTTTTGCTGCGCGATAGTTGCAAGGCAGCCGCCAGTTGGTTGCTGTTTAGTCGCCTTTTAGTTGCCCCAAGGAAATTGCGGTTTTTTTTTGATTTACGGGTGATTTTGTAAAAAAAAGTGGGTGACCTTGCACGCAAAAGTGGACTCACTGTGGGAAACGAGTCTTTCTCTGGGAGAACACGATGAGCAAGCAGAAGCAAACACGCAGACGATTCACGGCGGAGTTTAAAACCGAAACCGTGAAGCGGGTGAAGCAAAGCGATCGATCGATGGCGGATCTCGCGATGGAGTTGGGAATCAGTGCGAAATCGATTTTGGAATGGGTTCGGCGGTCTGAAGAGTCGGATGACTCGATTTCGGAGGACGAGCGGATTGAACTCCGTCGGCTGCGGAAAGAAAATCGCGAGCTTCGAATGGAGACGGAAATCCTGGCAAAAGCGAGGATAGATTCAATCGGCGAATGCAACATCATCAAGTTACTGCCAACTGAAGGAGATGTTGCAAATGGCTCAGATGGGACGACCGGGGCTTCCTCTTTGAGGTAGGTACGCCCGAGGAGGGCCCGAACAAGCGGAGGTTTAAGCGGTCTGTGTTTCGCTTTGTGGGGTTCGTCCCCTTTTCCACGGACGGTTTGATTAAGGCCAATTCGTCTATTTCTGGCTGTTCAGTTCTTCGTGCTCGTGTTGGGCTGTGGATCCGTTCGATGTAGTCGAAGAACATCCTACTTCGAAGTGGGTGCCCCTTTAAGAAGCGTTGGTACTTATCGCTCGTAAAGTGACAGCCGCGATCAGAGTGAAGCAAAACTGGGCTTCGACCCGTTCGTTGCCACACTCTCACCCGCCCGTATTCGGGCAACTGACTCTGCACATCAACCGCACTCCGCCTGAAAAACGCCATGCGCGCGATAGCCCCCAAGAGGTTAGACTTCGCATCCACACTCTTGGAGAATGGCGTACCCATGCAATCCCGATTATTGGAGCCTAGACCCAGCGTAAATATGCTTGCGGTCGTACTTGGTATCTCGGTGCTGATTTCTTTCGGTTGCAGTTCAGAGGAGATCGTCACCGAGAGCGCGTCCGAGAACCTCGCGAAGCCAGCGGGGGGCGCTCCCGATCCTGCGGTCAAGGCTGCGCCCCGACCAGGCAAAACTCCAAAATACTTTAATTTGCGGGACTCGATCGCGAAGCAGCGGGAAGAGTTACGCAATGTTCCCGGTCGGACCGGGATCCTTACCGAGAAGAAGCGTTACTCGCTCTTCGACGAAGAGCTGATCATTCGCGATTTCTTTCAAGACAGGCGCTCCGGATTCTTTGTCGATGTGGGATGTGCGTGGCCGGTGATGGCCAACAACACTGCCTATCTTGAAAAGCACCTCGGTTGGAACGGGTTCGCGATCGATGCTTTGGAGGAGTACGCCGAACAATGGCAACGGGCTCGTCCGGCATCCAAGTTTTTCGCCTATCTCGTCGCCGACAAATCATCAGACGATTCCGTCTTTTATCGCTCAGAGAACGTCGGCCTCTCTTCCGCAACCCGTGAGCGAGCCGATGGCGTGCACTTTGGAGGGACGCTCAACGTCGAAGAAATTTCAATCCCGTCGATTTCGCTCAATGACTTATTGGATCGAGAGGGGATCACAAAGATCGACTTGCTCGCTATAGACATAGAAGGACACGAACTCACGGCGCTGCATGGTTTCGATATTGAGCGTTTTCGGCCGGACCTTGTGGTGACGGAGGGGAAACGTCCCGAGGTTACGGCGTACTTTGCAGAACACGGCTACGGCGCGATCAAGCGCTATCTCGCATTCGATACGGTGAACGTATACTACGCGCCAGTCGAAGTTGATGCCGAATAGTCGCGGCGCCGCGAGCTTTACGGAGACCAAAGCTCGCATGAACCCAGCTCAACTCGTTGCGATAGCGATCGACGAACAATTGGCAGCGGCAGCGTAACCATTGCGGCCGCCGGCACAAGATCCTCTCGACGCGCGGAAGGATCAAGCGACGTAAGAGTCGACGCAATCCCCGTTGCTTGCGATGATCATCCCGAGCTTCATTGGATCCGGGTCAATGCATTTCGCTGACAAACGCACACTTAGAATTGTATGGCTTGGACTGCTCTGCAGCGTGTGGCTTTTTTTCGCATGCGACGATGCGAATCACTCCACACCCACGACCCCAGCCGCGGGTGTTTCGACCAAGCCCAACATCTTGCTGCTCCTCGCCG
>Ga0115003_10003421_pt1 | contig 12566 bp, 19 predicted proteins | sample ArcticOcean_MG_C_7_FD_88736 | JGI IMG/M metagenome (GOLD analysis project Ga0115003, IMG submission 88736) | Marine microbial communities from western Arctic Ocean - ArcticOcean_MG_CB11_88 | ecosystem: Environmental > Aquatic > Marine > Oceanic | place: Arctic Ocean: Canada Basin | collected... | reverse complement strand
ATTACTTCTTGTGGTAATTGTGGAGCAAGCATTTCTGGCATAACTTGTGAAACAGACTGTTGAGCAGCAAGCATTTCTGGGGTTAAGTTAAAATTAGAAAAGTCTATTTCAGGTGAAAATTGAGTTGCAGCTAGTGGAGCAGTTGATGTCATTGGGTCAACACCATATCCTTTACCCAAAAAACCACCTGAATTAGAGGGAATACCTAACTCTTCTCGTTGTGTATTAGTAAGTGTTCTTCCAAGCAATCCTCCGCTACCTGTTCCTGTCGTTGGAGTTGCATATTGTACTTGTGGTCCAAACATAGCTTGTGCACCTGCTAAATTATCTTCTCTACTGCCTAAAAAATTAGATATATCTATTCCATTATCAACACCTGGAGGAAGTTGTTCACCAAGAGTTTGAGGAATTGGTGCTGGCATTATTAATTCAGGTGCTAACGTAGCAGGAGCAGGAAGATCAATTTCAGGCATTACATAAGGTGGCATAATAAAATCAGGTTCTACATCAGAAACTGATGTTTCTATTATAGGTAACTGAGGTGCAAATCCAGTACCTGTATCTATTTCTCTTTCAGGTGAGTTGTAGTTATTTATGCCATCTAATATAGATTGTAAGTCAAAATTTTCAGGTATTCTAACATCAGGTGAACCAAAGTCAGGTAGATTACCAAAGTCAGGTAAGCCAGTATCAGGAATACCTATATCAGGTAGCTGTGGTTTTTCAAATACAGGTGGAGGAATAGGTCTTTCACTAAACTCTAAACCTTTTGGAGCAGAACCCGTATAAGCTGCAAATGGATCAATAGATACTTGATCTGCTATAGATGCTTGTCTGCCTCCATAACCTCCTCTAGAGCCTTTATATGTATCAGGACCTAACTCAGGTGCTACAGGTACTAATTGTGAAGCAGGAGCTGATATTGTTCTAGGATCAAAATACATTGTTTCTGGAGAAAAACCTGCTTTAAAATCTGGATTAACTTGATACTGTGTACGAGCAGGTGCAAATATTTGTGGTAAATTACCTCCTGTAAAATTTCCAGGTTCAAAACCATATCCACCACTATAACCGCCTTCTAAGAATCCAGTTCTTCCACCACCAGCAGCATAAAGTACAGGTTCTGGATTCATTAATTCATTTTGTTCTTTTCGTCTTCTATATGCTTCTTCGCTTTCACCCATCTGTCTTGCAAAAGCTTCTTGTGATTCTATTATTCCTCTACTACCTGCGGCTGCTCCTGCTACCATTCCACTAGGAGACATTGCTCCTGATGCTAATGCTTTAGCTCCTTGATCAAAACCACCTGAAAATGTATCTGTTAGTGCATTAAAAGAACCTGTAGCTGCTCTTGGTGTTGCTGTTGCTGCAGCGTTTGCTACTGTTTCTGGTGAAAATCCTGCACTTGTAAGTGCTGAGGTTGTTGCTTCTGTTCCTGCTGTTTGTGCAGTTTGTGCTGCTGTATTTGCAGCATTAGTTCCAAACCCTGCTGTAAGTCCTGATAGTAATGCTTTACTACCTGAACCACCTGATTCTGCATATGTAGCTAATCCTGCACCTATACCTGCTGCTAATGCAGAATTAGCAGCCAATGTAGTTCCTAACATTCCTGCTCCTGCTAAAGAACTAAAAAGTGTACTTCCCAATAAAGGTGCTAAGAAAGGTAAGAAAGCTTCTGGCTGTCCTGTTTGTGGATTAACTGTTAAAGGCATAGCAGACGCTAATCCTTTAACTTCTGCTGGATTAACGTGCATAAGCATAGAGTCGCCATAACGACCTTGTGCTGCTACGTTCTGCGTTTGTTGTTTAATATCCATTATCTTTCCTCTTTTGTTTCACAGCCAAACATATTAAAACTCATGTCAACTGCACTTGTATAAACTTTTACAACATCTGTTTGATTTAATGTTATACCTAAAACTATTGATAGGGAATCATTAGCTGCAACAGATTTTCCATAATATAAAAACTGTTTATCATTAGCACTAGCTCCAGCTACATGAACACTTAATCTAAAAGTGATAGCAGAACCTGTGCGATTTGCTGCAACTATAGAACTAACAGTTGTTTGTGTCATATCTGGTACTGTATATAAGACTGTTACTGTTGTTGCTGCTGGGTCTAATTGACCTAATACTTTTAAATCATCAGCCATGTTTCATTCCCATTAATAAAAATTGATGTCTTTTAGAAGCTTTACTGGTAACTGTAGATTGCATTCTTTGTATTGTAATTATTTTAACATTTAAATCTTCTATAGCTTGTTCAATACTTCTTCTTGTTAAAGCTTCGTTGTTAAGATTATATTCTTGTGAAGGTAATGGTAGTGCAATCGTTTTGATATCAGCCATTATCTTTTTCCGTCTGGTCTAATTTCTAATCTTAAATCTCCTAATCTCCAACCAAAGTCACTTGCTGAATTAGATATTCGTAATGCAGCTTGTCTACTTCTTGCTCTGGTATTTTCAAATGTAGAATTAGGAGTTACATTAATTGTTTGTAATGTAGATAAATCTTGCAAAGGATAATCTCTGCCTTTAATAGTAAAAGTAACAGTATCGTTTGTTGTTTGTTGATTTCTAAATTCTATATCTGGTATTAATTTAGAGATAAAAATAAATTTTTCTCCATCTGGAGCTAGATCAAAGTCACTAGATTCAATAAAAGCAGAAAAAGAATTATCTCCATCACCATGACCTATTTCATGGCTGTATACAAAATTTTCATTTGTATCGTCATTTTTACTGGCAGCTAAAGGATTTTCATAAACAGGTGCTTCACTCCAAGCTGTTCTAACAAAGTTATCTGTAGTTGTTCCTATAGACCAAGTACCTTCTAAATAATTGTACAAAACGTATTTATCTACTTCTAAACTAGTGCCAGAAGGATAGAACCACATTACTTCATTAACACTTTCATTTGCTGCACCAAATACTTTATATACTTGATCTTGATTTAAATCAGATAAAACATAGTCTAAAACAGTACAAGGCAATCTTTCGGCAGTTCCTGAATAAACATAAAACCCATTGCGATCCATAAAATAAACTCTATTATTGGCATTTACTGCTGCATTAGGACCAGCTAATGACATACCTTCTGCTACTTCTGTAAAAGAAAATATAAATGGTTCTCCTACAAAACGCATTGAAACTATACCTGAATCAGTCCAAATAAGTATTTCTTGTCTTGTTCTTAAAGCACCTACAATAGTAGAACCTTGTGAGAGCTGTACTCCTCCTGCTTGATTTGTTGCAGTTGGAGTCCAATCAATTGCACTTTCTCTATCAGAAAATCTTACTAATAAAGGGTCAATAGTTGTTGAACCTATAGGATTAGCTCCGAAAGCTATAACGTGTTTATCAACATCTGATGTCATTACCTGTAAGCAAGCTACAGGAACATCGCTAGCACCTGATTCTGAAGATAAAGCTACTGCTCTTGTAGTTAAACCATCTGTTTTATCCCAAAAATATAAAGCACCTGCTCTAGGTGCAGCTATAGCATCATCTCCAAAGTTATCAATAGACCATAATCTTAATTGATTAGTAAGAGTTAAATCACCTGCTGATCCAAAAGTACCACTTCCCCAAGCATTAGCTCCCCAACCAGTTCCTCTAACATATACATCTAACCCAGTATTAATTTGATATGCTGCATCTGCTCCTGAACCTCCATTACCTGTATCACTTCCATTAGCTGTTGCTGTTGCTGTAAAAGTAAATGTATCAACGCTTGGTACAGCAGTTACTTGATATTCTTGATTTAAAACACCAGCAGTAATAAGACCACCTAAAGTGGCTGCTCCTGAAATTGTTACAAAATCTCCTTCTACGCATCCATGATCATTATCTGTAGCAGTAATAGTTGCAGACCCATTAGTTGCTGCAAATACAATACCATTAGTAGTTGTTGCTCTTATTGGTGTTATATCGTAATAAACATTACCACTTAAATTGTAAAGTTTTTGATGAGTACCTAAAATTGCAAATGAATCTCCACTATTAGCTTTATAAGTAAACAGTTTTCTGCATGTTCCTATAAAAGTATCTGTATCAAATTTTTTCCATCCACCAATTCTTTCAGGTTTACCTTTACGAAATCTTACTTTATCTGCATCAAACCAACCGCCTTCATTACTATAGTTAGTTCCTTCTTTATCTATTCCAGGTTTAAAAATATATTTAGCTAATGGCATATTAAACCTCTACCCATTCTTTTTCTTCAAACAACAAAGCTTCTGCTTCTCTTCTTCTAATTAAACCATTTAAGGTTTTACCTCCAGCCTTGTTCCATCTTTTTATTTGACTTGGTATAAGATGATAATCTCCTCCATTAAGAAGTTTTAATAATGTAGACTCGTTTAAATTTGTTGGTCCTAAATTGTAGACCCAAGCACACAAAGCATCAAACTGACATTGTTTTAATGGCACTTTAACCATCTTGTTAATATAACCTTCGTACTCAGGCATCTCTTCAGTAAGCATAAACTCTGCGTGTTCTTGGTTTATTTCATCACCTTCTTTAACTTCTTTAGTATGTCCATACCCAATAGTCCAAACACCTACACTATCTTGATACGCTTTCAATTCGCATCCTTCAAACTTTTTAATTAATGCTATACCTTCTTGTGATATGTTCATATTTAGTCTTGTTTGTGTGAAGCTCCAAAATAGAAACTTATAATTGCACTTGCTAATCCACCTAAGTAACCTAACACTAAGTTGATTAAAGCTTCGCTGTTTTGTTCTGGTGGTTGTAAAGTTACTAAGAATATATATCCCATAAACCCACCAACAACCACAATGCCCATTATACGAGCTGTCCAATCTTTAGAAAACTTTCCTCTAGCGTCTTGTATATCTGCTGTTTCTAAAGCAAATACATCTACTTCAAGTTCTTTCATTTGCAATTCAAAAGCTTGTTCTGTTTTTTTAAGTTCAAGCATCTGCTCTGGTGTAGCTTCAGCCATAGCTTTTTCAATTGATTTGGAATTGTTAGGCACACCTAATACGTCAGATATCATTTTAGCTGCCATACCGCCCATAGGTCCGCCTAAAGCAGTTCCTAATGTTGGTGCAACTGCACCTATTACACTTTTTAATAATTTAAACTTCATACTTGCTCCCATGTATAAACCTGTAATGGTTTAGCTTTACCTTTAACTTCTATCGGTTCTAATAATTGTAGCCCAAAATTAACATTTTTTGCAGTTTCTTCACCTATTAAAGTTCCTACTCCAGCTAATTTAGTTCCTGATTCTAATCTAGCAGCAACATTACACGGATCACCTATGAGACTAAAAGCAAATCTATCTGTAGCTCCAAAGTTACCTGCTATACAAATTCCTGAATTTACTCCAATACCAATGGCTATCTCTGGAATACCTTCTTCTTTAAATTTAATATTTAACTGGTCTATATTCTTTTCTATTTCTTTAGCAGCTTTTAAAGCAAGTGTATGATGGTCTTCTTGTGGAATAATAGTATTCCAATGAAACATTCCTGCATCTCCAATAAATTTATCAGTACAACCATTGTATTTGTTAGCTGCTTGTACTTGTACATCTAATACATTGTTCATTATGTATGTAACCATTTCAGGTTCTACTGATTCTGAAAGACTAGTAAATCCACGCAAGTCTGTAAATATAATAGAACAATCAACTCTTTTGCCATTAACCTGACAAAGTTCAGGATTATCTTGTAATTTCTTAACCATTCTTGGATCAAGATATTTACCAAATTGTCCTTTAATCTGTTGTCTTAATTTGTATTGTTCTCTAAAACGTAAATAAAATGCCGTAGATGCTGTTATAAACTGTGATATTAAAGCCCAAGTTACATCTACTAGTAATCCTATTTGTATTAAATAATAACCACTTCCTGCTGTAATTAAAAATAATAGACTGGTAAATAATATTCCTAATGTTATTCCAAAAATATTTATTGCTAACCATGCCAAAGAAACTGTAACTCCAAAAATTAATATTTCAGCAGCTAAACTCCAATCAGGAACATAAGGACTATTTTCTATAAGAATGCTTTCAGCTAAAGCTGTTTGTATTTTATGTGGTTCTAAGTAACCAATAGGTGTAGATAACTGAGGCATAATTCCTTTAGCAGTAAACCCTACAAATACAAAACGTCCTTCTACGTTCATTTCTTGTAAATCTGTTTGAGTAGTATTCACGAAACTTATCCACTTACGACCTAAAGAATCTACTGGTACTGTAGGTAAGCCTTTTACTCGTATTTCTTCTAGACCATTATCATTAGTTTTTATAATGTAGGTATCTGCACCTGCTAAAACTTTTAACACTTCTGTTCCGTATGAAGCAACCCAACCATCAGGAGTTCTAAGTAATAAAGGAAGTCTGCGAACTAGCGAATCAACTTCAGGTCTTGCAACTGCTATTCCTTCATTAGCATACTTAACTAATATAGGTATATTTTGTGTAACTCCTGTAGCTAAAGTACCACCTTTATCTTCTCCTAATATAACTGTGCCTGTCGTTTTAGGATAAATACCTTTATCGTTTTCAAACATTGCTAATACGCTAGGTGCTAATGCCAAAGAGTCAGAAAAAGATTTATCTCCGTTAGCTGTTATTCTGCCTTTATTAGGAAAGGTGACTACCCATCCAACACCTATTGCTCCTTTATTTATAATTTGCGTTTGTATTTCAGAGAGCCTTTGTCTGGATAACGGATAACCACCCTCTCTATTTATATCATCATCTGTGATGTTGAGTACAGTAAAATATCCAGAAGGTTCTTGTACGGGTATTAAAGAATCAAAAGTTTTTAGTTTTAATATTTCATAAAACGTAATTCCATAAATAATAGGCAAACTTAATATTAGTATTAAAAATACTGGTATTAAACGTTTAATCATATTGGTTTATTGTAACTGTCTTGGTGCAATTGCTCACGCAGTTATAAGTAGCAGTAAATGACTTATCGTTAGCTCCTGATTGAGTAACGCCTACGTTGTAATCATCGGTGTAGAAATTAAGCCTAGCAGTATGATCTCCTGAACCTGATTGCGTTATAGAAGCCACGCCATTGTCTGCATCTGCATACCACCAAATATCTGCATCGTGTGAACCACTCCCAGACTGCGTTATGGTGCTTGAGTTGTTGTCTGCGTAATTGTAATTGTAGACATAACCATTGTGTGCACCTGTTCCTGATTGAGTAATTGTAGCGTCAGAGTCATCTCCAAAACTGTATACCTTTGCGTATTTGCTATTTCCTGTTTGACTAATAGTGTAAGCGTTATCATCACCTGCCATCAACACTTCACCATGATTAGAGTTTCCGTTCTGTGTAATTATTCCTACGTTATCGTCTTTGTCTAAATCAAGATAGCCATAATTATTATCGCCAGTTTGTGTGATGGTAAATACATTATCTGAGTGATTAGACCATTGAGAGTATGCTTTAGTAGTGTTTCCATGCCCTGTGGTGTTTAAATTGATTACTGCCCTAGTACAAGTATGGGTAGAGTAAACTCCGTTGCTGTAGCCACAATATACAGTAGCGTTATTTGTATAACCTACTTGCTTAATATTAATTACTGAGTTGCTGCCATTCAACTGAACTGTCATTGCATTATTGCCTGCAAGAAGGGGCAAACTAATCAGACTGATTAATAAAAATTTCACCATCTCCTCCTCCATTTACCGTGATGTCTATAAGTTTACCGCCTACCAATAGTCTTATTTCGTAGGCACTTTCTTTTGCTATCTGTAGGTCTACTGTGTTGTCTACACTTCTAAAGAACGTCAACATCTCTCCTTCTACAAAAGAATACACTTGAGCTTTAGAATCGTAACCAACTTTGATACCTTCAATTTTGACATCACCTATCTTACCGCTTGTTTCTTCTTCTTCAATAAAAGCCAAAAGGTCAATTAAGAAATCTACTGATAGTAGGTCAATAGACAATCTATCTATTGCTAACTCATCTTCTTCTAATTCATCTTCATCAAAGTTCTCCTCAAGGAAGTCCACATCTAAAACATTAGATGACTTTGTGTTTTGGTCTTCTACCGCTTCTTGTATTTCGTCAGGTTGGTTTATTATCAAAAGATTATTGATTAAACCTAACGTCATGTTTATTAGAGTTACAGGTTTTGTAGGCGGTGCTTCAAATACACTAACCATAGTTGCTTGAAAGGGTTTGTTTAATGTCTCTGTACCTGCTGCAGTCTGAACTGTTATCTCCCCTGAACTATTCCCATCTTTATCAGGCAATAGAATGATTAAACTCCTCCCTAATTCGTCTACTGTGGTTGTAAAATCTGTACCTAGAACTGAGATGGTAGCGGAAGGTGTTTGTATACTTATATTTGTTTTATCAATTTTATTTAACTTACCAGTTATGAATCTGGCAGTACCACTAGCCATTCGTAAAGCTAACTTAGATTTTTTTGGGTTAGGGTCAAATATGTACTCATCAACTACCACCCTAGACATTTCAGTCAACTTTAGAACTGAATCATCTAAAAACTTTATAGCTATACGACCATCCCCAGTTCTTACATCATCATTACTAAGTATGCCTAAAGACAGTTCTGCTAATAGTTTATCTCCCTCTGTACTGCGTAAGACTTCTCCATTGCCACGCAGTTCTGATATAGAACCTATATCTGCATAAGTTGTACTAGATAGTAAGGCTACTAACAGCCACTTGTGCATTGGTCTAAATTAATAACTCCTGATGTAGATGCAGCAATTATATTGATGGTGTCCGTTACACCTGATGCACCTGTAGTTTGGTCAATATCAATGTTGTTAGAATCTCCAACCAATGTAAAGGTTATAGTTTTATCATCAGTTCCTATTTGTGTAACGTCTATATCATTTGAGTTACCATCAATATCCCAGTTATTAACTGCTCCAATTACCTCACTTCTAATGTTTAAATCATTAGAGTTGCCTGCAAGTATTGCATCAAAGTTACCACCAGTTGCAGCAGAACTAGAGCCTTGCAGCCAAGTAAGTATGTTTTGATTTCCTGTTGCACTATAGTCAAAGTCAGAAGAACCTACTGAACCACTTCCTCCTGCTGTTAACGTAGATGTATTGGAATCTCCAATCTGATACATTGTCCAACTGGTACTTGCAGCTTGAAGAATGCTATTGGCTAACGTGTTTGTATTACCTTGTTGCTTAATATCACCAGTTATAGATGCACCTGCAAAGATAGACCTTGCACCTGAAGTACCTACTTTGTTTGTGTTACCTATTTGGTCTATTGTTAAGTTAAACGCTCCTCCACCTGATTGAGTCAAGTAGATATCATTATTCCCTGCGGTTACAGATGCTATAAAACTTAACAACAATATTATAATTAGATTTTTCATTTTACCTCCTTTAGATAATTAAAATCCCATAATTGTTTTTCTAAGCCTTTCATAACTAATTCATAGACTGCTGTTTCAATAGCTGCCCTTGTTGCATACCCGATGGCTTCTGTCTGTGTGTAGCCTGTTTCTATTTCTACTAACTCTGTACCCAGTTCTGTAAATCTAAAAATATCCCTACTAACACCTGCACTTAGTACTGTCTTGCTTACTGTTATATTTAATAAAACTTCGCTTGTCTGAACGAGTACTGCCCTAATGGACACAGTTATATCATCTTTGCGATACTGATTTGTGTTTCCAATACCCAAATACCTTGCTCCGTTCCCACCAGTCATAATATCTGACTCATAGGATATGATGCCTCCTTCCAATATAATACCTGCGTACAATAAAGGTTTTAATTTGTTAGCTCCCTCGCCATCATAAGTCTTTCTTGTAGACTTAATTAACTGCCTTTCTTTTGAGAGATTGTCTAAACCTCCTCTTTCTACGACAGCAAACCAATTGCCATTTCCTGTATTAAGTAGTGCTTCTATTAAATAACTATCTGCTCCTTGTGTAACTGCGGTAGAGAACAATGCCATTTTGTCAGATGGTTTTCTCTGTCCTGTAAGGTCTTTAAATTGGTAAACTGCTATGACAGCTTTTTGTTTGGGTGGTTCTAAATCCAGTAATTTCTGTAGTGTAACTCTTTCAACTCTAGCTTCTTCAGGGCAAGTAAGACCTATTAAATGACAATCGGTTGCTCTAGGTGGAGCAAAAGAAGCACAACCTACCATAAACCCTAGTAAGGTTAAACTACACAGTCTGACGAACATACGCCAAACACTCCTATTGGAATAATTATCTCTGTAATATTGCCATCGGTATCTATGACAGTAAGAGTAATGTTAAACCCATCATTGCTAAATGAAATGCTATTGCCTTCTAGGTCTATTGTTCCACCTGTTCCTCCTTCAGCAGAAAACAACATGTCAGATATATCTCTAGAAAGATTGCTAAAGATTCTACTTTCAAGGTTGTTTAAGAACTTATTGAGGGTGCTGTTTTCTATTTCACGCTCTATTTCTTCTAATTCAGACTGTATCTTTTCTGCTAACTCATCTCTGCGTTTAGTCTCTTGTTCATCAATGGTTAAAAAATGAGCAGAAGCACCTATCCCACTAAAAGAAGGATTTTTAAATTCATGAGTAATGGTTGAAGCATTTATATTAAAAGCCACAATACTTAAAACAAATACTATTAGTACTATAATTATTACTTCAGATTGACCTTTGTTTTTCATTAGTCTTTGCGTTGGTCATCTCTATCAGCTTTAGCAATCTTGTCTATATTAATAAGCTGTGGAACGCCCAGTATCGTTTTAATCATTGTGTCTTGACGTATTATTTCATTGTCCAAACTTCTAATCCTATCTATCAACGCTACTAAGATACCATGTTGGGAGTCTAATTTACCACCCAGTCTTTCTTCCATTGCTGCTATCTGTACCGCAACCTTCTCATCTAAGACATCTAATTTAGTTTCCATGCCATCAATAATTCTGTTGATGAGTTTCCAAATAAAGAAACCTAGACCAAGTGCAGCAGCTATTGGAAAGCCAACTTCATTAATAAATGTTACTGCTTGTTCCACTACTCTACAGGTTTAAATAATCCCAATTCAATTAGTCTTGTTCTATTAGCAGAATGTACTGCTTCTATAGCTTCTTTATTTTGTCCAAAATAAGCAGCTGCATGATAATTTTCTATCATTGACTGGTTAATATTTTTTCCATCAACAACTACATTACCTAAAACTCTTCCAAATTTACCTCTTGAATCTTTTAATTTAGTTTGTATGACAACTTTAGTACCATTGTCTATAGCTTCTTTTAAGAAAGCCGAAGCCATTTTTCCTCTAGCTTTCTCATCAAGATTACGAGTCCGTGATTCGGGAGTATCAATGCCAAATAAACGAACACGACAGTTATAAAGAATGTCAAACCCAAGGTCCAACATAACATCCACAGTATCGCCATCAACGACTCTTTTAACTTTGCAACTATATTCATACATTATCTTTTTTTTCCTTTATGCAAGCCATGTCTTGCGTGTTGTTTTCCTTTAGCAGTAGCTTTTCTTTTTTTTCTATTAGCTGCTGCAAGTTTGTTTCTACCTTTAGATGTAGACTTTAATCTGTTTATTTGTGCTTTAGGTGCATATACTTCACCAGTTTCAGAAGATTTTTTACCACTAGAAGTAGTCCATTTTTCTCCTGTCCATTTTTTTAAAGACCTTTGAGACTTTTTAAGAGCCATTACTTTTTAGCTTTTACTTTAGCTTTTTTAGATAAATCTTTAAAATGAAATAACTTTACACTTGTTTTAGTGTGTGATTTATTTGTATGTAAAGTACCATTAGCCATTTTATGAGAACTGCCTTTGTGTTCAGTACCATCTCTTTTATAATGTTTAACGCCTTTCATTTATATCCTCCTCCAGCTTTTTTATAAGCTTTAGCTACCATTTGTGCTTTACGAGCAGACCATTGACCTGCCTTACCGCCTTTGCTTCCAGCTTTAACTCTATTGAATATGCGTTTACGCATAGTAGGTTTGGTATAATTACCTGCTTCATTAACTCTTGATTTTTTTGCTCCACTCATCCTATAAACTCAGCAGCTATAACAGTAGCAACAATAAAAGGATAAACACCCCATAGCATCATTTCTAATTTATCAAATCGTTTTGAACCAGCTTCTAATCTTGCATCAATACTCTTATATAAAAGTTTGCACTCTCTTTCGTGTGTTTCTATGGCATTAAGAGCATCTTTAGCAGTAGCCATTATTTTTTAGTAGTTTTCTTAACAGGTGCAGATTCTTTAGCTTTGCCAATGTTTAAAGCTAATATATCAATACCTTTATATAATTTTCCTAAAAGTTTATCTCCTTGTGGAGTTGGCGTAACTGCAGCAACTAATGAAGCAATAGCTATTATTGCTGTTATCCACATAAAAATATTAATTAATGTCATCATTACTCCTCTCCTATGGTTTTGGTTTCTGTCTCTAAAACTTCATTTGCAACTTCTTTGGTTGTTTCTATAAAAGCATTTTTAAACACTCTCAAACTAGCCATAACTTGATCCAGTTAAAATTCCAACCTAGCTTTTTGATTGTTTAAGTCTCTTAGCTGTCTGGTTAGATATT
>Ga0115003_10003420_pt1 | contig 12569 bp, 10 predicted proteins | sample ArcticOcean_MG_C_7_FD_88736 | JGI IMG/M metagenome (GOLD analysis project Ga0115003, IMG submission 88736) | Marine microbial communities from western Arctic Ocean - ArcticOcean_MG_CB11_88 | ecosystem: Environmental > Aquatic > Marine > Oceanic | place: Arctic Ocean: Canada Basin | collected... | reverse complement strand
TGCACTTGGCCGCCGCTCCAATGGACCTTATATGGAAAACGGATCAGCGACACCAGTTCCCCGAAAACAGGGTCGTCGGCCTGACAGCCTTCCCGGGATGGATCGACTATGGAAACGTCATCAGAAATCCCGAGTTCGCGCCTGATGGGTTCGACGAATTCAATGCTTCGGTCACTCCATATACTAAAAATGGGATCCTCTGATTGGCCTTGCGAAGCCTGTGCAATTGACCCGTCGCACTCCTCGAGTCCCCCCCAACACAGAATCGATGCGTAAAGAGATCGGAGTTCCACAGCCGCTGAAACCCGGCCAAGGGCAAGGTCGGGCGCACCATTGACCACGAGCGGGATATGCAGCGCGGGGGTTCGCGTTGAGAATCGGTGCCCCATCAGGTCGTGTTCGCCGAGATGTTCGCCGTGATCCGAGGTCACGATCGTGATCCGGGGCTCCCCTGCCGAGTTGCTCTCGAGCGCTGCCAGAACCTGGCCGAGCTTGGCGTCCGCTGAATGAACATTTCCCAAGTAGAGACCCGAAAGAAGTTCTGTGTCCGCTCGGGACGGTGCCCGCCTACAGATCGCGTTCGAAATCGGATGCCGCTTTACGACGGCGTCGAGCTCTTGTCGGGAAGTTTCAGACGAGACCCAGGGGTTCGTCGGCCTAACAATGTACGGGTCATGCGCCTCCATGATGTTCACGAACACGAAGGCAGGCTTGGAGTGGTCTCGCGTTTTTTGCCATGCGGCGACTCTGCGCGGCAAATCGAACCACTCGTAGGTCAGATCACCCGAAAGCGCATTCTTCACCGAGTCCGAAAGCTTAGGCACCTCGTAGTGATCGAATCCTTGAGCAAGCCCAAATTCGGAGCTGACCAGCGGATTCTCCGCGAAACCCGCCGTTTCATACCCGGCGGCACGCAAGCCTTCCGCCAGCATGGGGATTTCATCTGGTGCTCGGTAGATGCCATCCAGTCCGACCCCATGCTCATCCACCCGCAACCCCGAAAACAGCGACGCGTGACTGGAGACCGTCCACGGCGACGGCGCATAGGCATACTCGAAACGCGTCCCAGTAGATGCGAGGGCATCTACATTCGGCGTCGTCCCTTCCACCTCGCCGTAGGCGGAGACGGAATCCGCGCGCGTGGTGTCGAGCACTACGAGAATAATCGTCGGGCGTTGATCCTCACGCTGCGGCACGGCCGCCGCCGGCTTGGAAATAGGTCCCGATGTCGCAGCCCCCCCCGAAGCGCCTCCATCGTCACCGCATCCAACCACCGAAACCAAAAGAAGCGCGAACGCGACCCGATACGCGGCACTCAGGCACCAGTGCCGAGGCCTTGACGTGTCGTCAATCAGGATCTTGTGCTCGTCGAAATGTCTCACTGATCCGGTTCTCCTTGCTCTCTCTCAATCGTCGCCAACAGCATCGTAGGGGCTATCGTCGGATGAGCTACCTCAACCGACGTCGCGAACCGCTTCACTCTCGGGTTTCGCGCTGCCGTATAACCGGAGCCCGCCCTCATGGAACTCGACTACGCTCGCCTAGACCCCGAACTCGCCGTGATCCTTCCTGCGCTCCCCGCTGCTCTCGCGGACATCCACCGGGGCAACATCGCAGACGTGCGGGCCATGATGGATGGCCAGCCCGCGGCCGCAATCGAAACTGATGTCGTAATCTCTGAACGGACGATTGCCGGCCCCGGTGGCGACCTTCCGCTGGTCACCTATCGCCGCCCCTCGAAAGACGTGCAGCCGTGCCTACTCTGGATTCATGGCGGTGGGTATCTATTTGGCACCGCACGAGACGATCGCGCGCGCCGTATCGCCGAGCACCTCGACTGCACGGTCATCTCTGTTGAGTACCGCCTAGCACCAGAGCACCCGTTTCCTGCGGGCCCTGACGATTGTTTTGCCGCTCTCGAATGGGTGGTCGCCAATGCCGATGAGCTCAAGATCGACGCGTCGCGCATCGCCATTGGGGGCGCAAGTGCCGGAGGCGGAATGGCCGCTGGCCTGGCGCTCATGAATCGAGACCGTGGTGGGCCGGAGATCACTTTCCAGCTCTTGCTCTACCCGATGATCGACAACTTCCACGATACGCCCTCTGGTCAGTGCACTAATAATCCGGTCTGGAACCGAAAAACTTCCTTCAATGCCTGGGAAATGTATCTGGGCGGCGAACCAGGCAAGGACGCATCTCCGTACGCGGCCGCTGCACGGGCAACAGACCTAACAGGTCTCCCGCCCGCCTACATCTGTGTCGGTGGCGAAGACCTATGTCGAGACGAGGACATCGAGTACGCCCAGCGCCTCATGGCGGCAGGCGTCGCCTGCGAGCTTTCGGTGTACCCGGGGCTCTTCCATGGCGGCGACATGTTCCTTCCAGACGCCAAAGTCAGCCAACGTCTAGAGCGCGGTCTCACCCATGCTCTGGGACAACGGCTCGGGATCTAGCCTACTCGTTAGGCCACACCCCTCAGGTGGCAGAAGTAGCAGAGGCCGCAGCCTCGTAGCCGGCCTTCATTCGAGAGACTTCTTCCCAACCGAAGTATCCGGTGATGCCGTTGTCATCAAAGAATACGAGCGGCCCTTCGCAAAGAAAGAAGTACTCGGTGTCCTCGAGTGCTTCCGTCTTATCGTGGATCATGCCGTTGCGTTCGTAGATGTAGTCGCCGGCCTCGAGAACCGCATCCCGGATTTCGAGCTTCCCAGAGATGATATACGTGTGCGCAGAGGACAGGTGCTTATGTGGCGCCGCCACGTAGCCCTTCTTCCACCGGAATAACACAGCCCACTGCCCGTTCTCCTCGCCCACGAAGAGAACCTTGATAAAGGCCTTCCCTTCGAGGTCGTTCGGAATCCATCCCGAGTCTCCGCCAGCGACTAATGTGTCGATCAGGTTTGGATTCAGCGGCAACATATATTCAGGCACTGCGCTCATTGGATCCTCATTTCATGTTGATGGCTTTGTCGAAGGCCGGGCGCGCGGCGATCCGGTCGACATAGGCCTTTAAATTAGTCATCTCGTCCTTCACGCAACCGAGCCGGTTACTCATGAAGCACGCGTGGCCGAGCATAATGTCCGCCGCGGAGAAATCTCCGATTAGATAGTCCTTCCCTGCGAGCGCCTCGTCGATGGGCGCGAGGGCCCGTGTGAGGAGTCGCTGTGCCTGTCCGAGGGCCTTTTCGTCGCGACGATCCGGGGGCAATAAGATCGTCTGAACGATGATCGTGTTCACTGGCGGCATCACCATTCCTTCGCAGTAGTGAAACCACTGGAGGTAGGCGGGAAAGCGCTCGTCCTCGACAGCCGGCTTGAGGCCGCCCCTCCCGAAGCGCTCCAATACATATTCCACAATCGCTCCGGATTCCCAGAGCATTAGGTCGCCATCCTCGAGCACCGGAACTCGACCGAGCGGATGACGGGCGCGATGTTCATCGGATTTTAGATCCTTTGGATGAAAGGCCATGTTGTTAATCTCGTAGGGAAGTCCGAGTTCTTCGAAAAGCCAAACGATCCGACCCGCACGGGAGTTGGGCGCGAAATGCAGCTTGAGCATGAACATTCTCCTGCGCCGATCGATGGCGACCGGGTTACTATAATAGAGGCCGTGCGGACTCCGCATCCGGCAGTTATCCCTGTTGAACGTTTGCTAGAGGCCATCTTTTTGAAGTTCACGACCCGCCATCGAACGTCGCGCGGCCTGCAGCCGAATGGGCGAATTGGATTCGTCTTTCTCTTGGGAATTGCGCTCGCAGTGTTCTCTTCGCTCGGTTGTTCGCCCACGACGAGTTCGACCGACGGTTCGGCGGAGCAGCCGCGATTCGAGATCAGCGAACGCGGTCGGCTGTCTATCTCAGCAAGTGCCTTCGGCGATGCGACTAAGATCGGGCTTGATCTCGAACTCGACGACGGCGATTATGAGGAGTCGTCGCGAGTCACGCGGATTGTCAGCGTCGATGGGAGGCGTCTCGACACGCGAGCAGAACGGATCGAGGCGCGGCCAACACGTTTCCTGGTGCAAGTCCCGGCTGAGTTCCTCGCACCTGGCCTCTACATGATCGAGGTTGAGACCCTTGAGCGGCATGCGATCAAGCTCCGCCGCTACACCCTCGACGTGGCTCTCGAAGCCGGCCAATGAGCCGAGCACGGCTTCACGGAAGCGCAGTCGACACGCAATATTGATGTAACACGCGCGTTCGCGCCCTCCCCAAAGCCTCTAGGCAGCTCTCACCGAACTCCCGCACTACAGCGATGAATTGCGTGTGCGATTCGGGCAAGATCCGCGTAGAATATTGACTGCGGTGCCCAACCCACAGTTTGGGCGCGGCTCCGCTCTGCGTGGCCACCGTTTTCGCCCCCAAGGAGCGGCCTTCAACAATGATGCCCTTTCATCCCACATCTCGTGCCCGAGCCAACCACGGCGCCACTGCATCGATTAGCCGCCTCACCGAGAAGAAGCCATCTCGTACGTTGCTGGTCCTGGCAAGCCTCTTCCTCCTGCTGACGACTTTCGCGGCACAAGCCCAAGTTTCGTTTGTAGCGTTCGAGAGCGGCCACGTTCGGCCCGTCGCCCTTTCGCCAGACGGATCGCAGCTCTTCGCGGTGAATACGCCCGATAATGCCCTCGAAATCTTCGATGTTCATGCGGGCGGCCTAACACATGTAGGATCGGTTCCCGTCGGCTTGGAGCCCGTGGCCGTCGCGGCCCGCACGAACGATGAGATCTGGGTCGTCAATCATCTGAGCGACTCGGTGAGCATCGTCGATCTCTCAGGAGCGTCGCCGATTGTGAGCCGCACCCTGCTCGTCGGCGATGAACCACGAGATATTGTGTTTGCGGGAACCGGTGGCAACCGTGCCTTTATTTCAACCGCGCATCGCGGCCAGCACCGCAGCCATCCGTCGATCGCAGGCGTCTTCAGCCCCGGCAATCCAGCGGACCCGCAGCTCACCAGCCCCGGCATCGATCGCGCTGACGTTTGGGTTTTCGACGCGCTGGCACTCGGAACAACATTAGGCGGAACGCCGCTCGAGGTGCTCACCTTCTTTGCCGACACGCCTCGGGCACTCGCGACGGACGGCACGAATGTCTACGTTGCTGCCTTCATGTCCGGCAATCAGACCACCACAGTCGGAGAGACTTTCGTTCCCGACGGTTTCGATAGTGCGGTCGCAGCTGACGGAGCTCCCGGCGGAGTCGTTGGACCTAACGACAATGACGGCGGTGACGTAGCGCCAGAGACCGGTGTGATTGTCAAGTTTGACGGGGTGAACTGGAAGGACGCTCTGGGGCGCGACTGGGACGCGCTGGTGCCCTTCTCACTCCCAGACCATGACGTATTCACGGTGAACGCGAATACCCTGGCTAAGGGGACTGTCTTCGAATCCGTCGGCACGATTCTCTTCAACATGGTCGTCAATCCTGCAAGCGGAAAGCTCTACGTCACTAACACCGAGAGTCCGAACGAAATCCGCTTCGAAGGCGCCGGCATTCACGGAGGCTCGACGGTTCAAGGACATCTTTCCGAAACGCGTATTTCGGTCCTCGACCTCGCCGTTCCCTCGGTTGATGTTCAGCACCTCAATCAACATATTGACTACAACGCTTTGCATACCGACGCAGGCGCCAACCACACCGCCATCAACCAACAAAAAGATCACAGCCTCGCGACGCCGCTCCAGCCGGTGCTCTCGAGTGATGGCGAGACGCTTTATGTCGCCGCTTTCGGCTCCTCCCGAATCGGCGTCTTCAGCCGAACCGAGATCGAAGATCCGGCTTTCGAAGCCAACTTCGATCCGACGGCACAAAGCGCGGACTACTTGACGACGATCGGCGGCGGGCCCACGGGCATGGCGCTCGATGAGACCAATAATCGGCTTTATGTGATGACGCGTTTCAATAACTCGATCGAAGTGATAGACCTCACGACCGAAGCCTCTTGGGCGATTCACCCGCTTCACAACCCTGAGCCGGCTTCTCTCGTCGACGGACGCTCTTTCCTCTACGACGCGGTGGCGACCTCAGGCAATGGCGAAGCGTCCTGCGCGAGCTGCCATATTTTCGGCGACTTCGATGCGCTGGCTTGGAACCTCGGCGATCCCGATGGTGCGGTCAGCACTAACAACCAGCCCCAGCCCGACCCCGTGCTCGAGTTTACGAATCCGACGCAGCCCTTCCATCCCATGAAGGGCCCCATGACGACACAAACCCTGCGCGGCATGTCGACCCACGGCGCGCTGCATTGGCGCGGGGATCGTGCGGACGGAGTCTTAGGCACGGACCCCTGTAACACGGCGGGATACAGCCAACTGAATGCGACGGAGGCCCCGTGCGAAGAGGATCCAGCATTCCGCAACTTTATCGTCGCCTTCGAAGACCTCGTCGGAAAAGAAGGCACGATCACGCCCTCTGAGATGCAGCAATTCGCCGACTTCATCTTCCAGGTGCAGCTGCCGCCTAACCCCGTGCGACGATTCGACGACACGCTTCGCAACCCACCGATCCCGACGCCGAGCGAAACACGCGGTGAGGACCGTTGGTTCAGCTGCGGTCCCGGGACGACGGAATGCGCGCAATTGGACGTCAATGCAACCGATACCGTCGAAGACTGCGACGGCTGCCATAGCCTCGACCCCCTAAACGGCTTTTACGGATCTGGCGGCGAAGACAGCTTTGAAAATGAACCGCAGCACATGAAGGTCCCGCATATCCGAAACATGGTGAACAAGGTCGGCATGTTCAGCGTCGCCGGAGACCAGGTGCGCGGCACTGGCTTCCTGCATGACGGCTCGACGGATACGCTGCTGACCTTCGTGAGCGCCGGGGTCTTTGCTCTGTCACCGCAAGACCGGCTCGATCTCGAGGCGTTCATGCTCGTTTCGCCCACCGATATCGCGCCGATCGTCGGCCAGCAGGTCACGATCACGCCGGCGACGTTCGCGGTCACCGACATCAACAACCGCATAGGCCTCATCGATACCCAAGCGGGCCAAGCCTTTGCTTCGAAGATTCTCGGCGGCATGGTGACGCAGTGCGACGTCATCGTGAAGACAGTCGAAGGCGGTGTCGAAAAGGGTTACACGAGCGCGAACGGTGCCCTGTACACCCCGGACGACGGCGGTCCGGCGATTTTGGAAGCGACTCTTCGCGCGAAAGCAGACCCGGCAGGCGCCGCTCAATCGCTCACCTATACAGCGGTTCCGCCTGGCGCAGGCGTGCGCATGGGCATTGACCGGGATGAGGATCAAATCCTCAATGGCCTCGACAACTGCCCCGGCGCGGCGAATGGCCCTGGCGGCGGTACCTGCATCGCCGGCGACGCAGCGCTTCTCGGGCTCGAATGTCTCATTGGAACAGAGTGCGGAGCGGCGGGTGTCTGTTCCATCGCTCAAGAAGATGGAGACTCGAACCTCGTCGGCGATGCGTGTGAGCCTTCAATCGTTCCAGAACCCTCGGGACTCACCATGCTGACCGTTGGAATCAGTGCCCTGCTGGGACTATCCCGTCGGCGAACTCAGAGAGCCCACGGCCGTTAGGCGCCGCGATCGTGCGCGCGGGGATCGGTGCCCCACGCCAGACCGACGTTCGCTGCGGCTCCCTCAGCGGGCGCTTCCACGCGTCCGTCGCGAGCAAAGCGAGACACAAGAGAACCATCGACATGAAGCCTGCTCGACTCAGAGCTTCCCGCGCCGGTCACCAGCCGGAAATGCGCCCGAGCGAGTACGGGTCGCATCAGTTCTGTCTCTTCGACGCCGACCTTGATCTCTAAATGTCGAGCGAACCCCTCTGCAAAATCGAATCCCGCGATTCCTCAGCCGTTAAAGGCACCGTATAATCTCGATATGCCCCTGGCTCCCAGCATCATCGATATAAGCGGCCTTCTCGAGGGCCATGCCCCTGCGGTCGCGCGTGTAGCGGTCGAGATTGAGGAGCCGTGTCAACGGCTCGGTCTATTTCAAATCGTAGGCCACGGAATTAGTAGAGAGGAGCTCACGGCTTTCGATCGGGCGATGCGCGCATTTTTCGCGCTGCACGGCGATGCGAAAAATTCAGTCCGAAGATCCCGTGATAATGCCTGGGGCTACTACGACGAAGAGCTCACGAAGAATCGACCTGATTGGAAAGAGGTTTTCGACTACGGCACAGAGTCGTTAGAGGACCGGGCGCGGGCTGCCCACAGCGACGGCGTCAACCGGTGGCCCACGGGCGAGACGCAACTGCAGCGCACCCTCTTGCATCACCACTCGGCCTGTACGCGCATCGCCCGCGCTCTGCTTAAGGCGCTCGCAACAAGTCTCGAATTAGCGCAGAGCCGGCTGGATCCGTACTTCGAGGACGACTCAAGCTTTACTCGGCTCAACTACTATCCGCGCTGCGAGGACCCCGCAGCGCCTGATGCCCCACCTATTCCTGGGACCGGACACCTCGGGGTTCATCCTCACAGTGATGCAGGCGCATTCACACTTCTCTACCAGGATGAAGTCTCGAGCTTGCAGGTCTGGGACGGAAACGTTTTCGAAACCGTGCAGTCCGAGCCTGGCGCCCTCACCGTCAACCTTGGCGATATGCTTCGCGTCTGGAGTAACGACCGTTATCGCTCGCCGGTTCATCGCGTGCTGGCGCGCACCGATCGCGAACGCTTCAGCGCGCCCTTCTTCTTCAATCCACGCTACGACACGCTATGCAGCCCTCTGGCCGGTCGCGAAGAATCGAGATTCACGCCGCGCTTTCGTGAGGTCTCCTGGGCCCATTTTCGTGACCAGCGCTCCGCCGGCGACTTTGCGGATTACGGCAGCGAGATCCAAGTCGAAGACTTTTTGGTCGAGACCGGCGCACCGCTATAACTGCGGCGTAAACCGGATTCTCATCCTAGGCGTCAGTTCCCAGCGCGGTTGGTACTGCCCATTTTTCGATTCGAATTTGAATCAACTCGATCATAGAGCCGTCCGGGTCCAAACAAACGGCGATCTCCGCCATCCCGCCCTGGCACACCTGTGGCGTGCTCAAAAACGGAACGTCCCTCGCAGTCAAACGCTCGTAGTCCTCATCCAAATTCTGAGACGCGAGACAAATTCGCACTAGACCACGATCCTCATTCGCCAGGGGGGCACGTCCTGCCCTGCCCGCCCATTCTGTTAGGTCGAGCATCGGGAACCCCGAACCCAGTCGCAGGATGCAACCCCGTCCGCTTGTGCCATCAGGCAGCTTAAGCGCGCGCATTCCCTCAGCAGGCACTCGGCACGGCTCGCCTTCCCTTACGATGCCCAGATAGGGAATCGAAGGCATCAGGATTTCGAAACCCAGTCCTTCATAAAATGCGACGGAGGCTTCAAGATCCCGAACGTTGAGATTGATATGGCCCCAGGACAACCCACTCGCTTCCTCACTCATCTCAATTAGTCCCCACTTGAGCATCCGCGCGCAAAAACATCGCCATCGTCACTATTAGTTTGCCTCCGGGGAGTAGTGAATCGGCGAAGTATAAGCGCGTTCCTGAAGTGAGACCGGCTGACCCGTCGTCTCGGCATCACGTCCGAGCGCAATCGCATCGAGGGTCGAGTGCCGCGGCGTGGGGATCTCGAGCACGCGCACGTAGTAGAACGCAGGCTGCGTGGAATCAAAGTGAGGATCACTCCAGACTGTCGCGAGTGTCGCGGCTCCAGTCGAGTTATCGTATTTCCCCGAATTCGGATCCACCGTATCTGCGACCTTCGGGACATTGCCCCACGGATCCTTCTCACGGTCGCCAGACCAGACAACGTCGTAGATTCGCTCGAAGGATTTCCCCGCAGCGAACCAGCCCTTAATCACCTGTACCCGGTCGAGGTGCGCGCTCTTGGGATCCTTCGCGGCTTGAATCACGAAGGATGGCGGGCCTTCGAGTGCGCGAAGTTCGCCGCCCATAGGGACACCTCGTGCGCGCAAAGCAGCCACATCGACAGATGATTCATCACCAGGGACGAAGTCGGTCCCCCCGAATACCCTCACGGCAATACGCGGCCCCGTCGAGGCGTACACCTCCCTTCGCTTGAATGCAGCAAGAATCGCCTCGCGTGTATTTTCCTCCGCCCAAACGGCGGCCAGCCCCGAAGCGGATAGCGCCCACCCGAAGTTCTCGATGCTGTTAGTCGAACGAGTCTTAGATTCTAAGGTCGAATCAGTTGGGAACTTCCCCCAGAAATTAGGCTCTTCGGCGGTCGGCAGTCCCGTGTGCGAATCCGTAGAACCGATCAACCCGAAGCGGTAGGGATTCGCTCCAAATTGGTCTTCGATCTCGAGGCCGCGACGCAATGCGGAGCGCACGAAATCGCCCTCTCCCGGATCCCATGGAATCGAATTGGGAGAGATGTAATGCGGGTACGTTTCGAAGTCCGCGAAACGGTCCTGGGGCGAGACCGCGGGATCGGTTTCGGAGTCTCCCTTGACCTGTGTGGCCTCAACAACTGTTTCCCACTTTGCGCGAAGTTCGATCCAGTCGCGATCGATGGGGGTATCACGCAAGCGCTTCTCAGCCGGAAACATGTAGCCCCGCGAGATAGTCGAGTTGTGGGGGATTGCAACGAAGTCCGCACCGGTTGCCCCCGAAGTTTCCTCGAGCCACTGCCACAAGTCCTCGGGATAGCTGCTCGTGGAGGAGGAAAAAGGAGTGAATTGCTGGGCCACGTCGGCGCCCGAGCTGGTAAATACAACGCGATGTAGATTCGAGCCTGCAGGGATCGCGCTCCACTCCCATCCGATGAGCGCAGTGAATCGCCCGGGATCGTTCGCGGATTCCGTCGCGTTCGTTGACGCGACCCACGTCTCCTGCATCACTAGCTCGTCATTCGGAATTCGAATACTCGCGGGACTCGCCGCCGCCTCGACAACATCATTCGTATCCGCGGATGCGTACTTCAGGAGCGTCACGACGCTCGTGGGGTCCGCTGCGAAGCGCTGAAAAACCTTCTCCATTCCCCAGGAGTGCAGCCAATCAATCGGTCCAAGTCCATCGCGCGGGAGGCCTGTTTCGTTGGCTGCTTTGAACATGCCAAAGCTTTCGGCGTGGTCCGATACGACAAGAAAATCAAGTGGGGTCTCGATCCGAACACGGGCACCCGTCGCTGGATGCAAAACCGGTAGCCCTTTCGCGAAGCGATAGGCGTCCGCTGGGCCGACGGAGAAATTCTGGTTGATATAGGAGTCCGTCGAGTAGAAGCTGTGGACGTGCGTATCGCCCCAGAGAAGCTCTTGTTCGGCGAGCGCAGGGCCGCCTAACACGCAGCTGATGAGAAACACGGCGAGAATTGATCGATAGGTTCCTTCCCCCGAGAGGCCGTTCCATATCAGTCTCATCTTCTTTCCCGTTCCATTTCTCTTCTATCTACCCGTTCGTTCGATGCTCAACCGGCGCGCGCGTGCTTCGCACGTATGGCCGGTCAATGTTTTCAAGGCTCGGTGGGTTTCAGAAGCGCGCTGTCTCAAGAGCTTCTGTTGTCTCCGTGTCGGCGTCAACGGCGTTGACTCGCTCCCCTCAGTGGACGAATCTTAGACCCAGCCTCGGCGATCGGCGCCCTCTGTTTGTGTCCCCCGTTACCCCAGCCATTTTTTGGTTCGGAGCTCCTCTGATGAGTTCACCCTCCCGACCGAAACTCTTTCCCTCCCAAGTCTGTTTCGTCGTCGATGATGTATCCGCAGCGGCAATCGACTGCGTCAGCCGGTTTGGCTGGGGCCCCTTTCAACAATTCACAGCGCCGGTTGATGACGCCGAATACCGTGGCTTCCGCGGGCGCAAAGTGACGGACGTCGCGCTCGGGATGGCCGGGCGCGTCCAGGTGGAACTGATCCACGTCCGCGAGGGATACGACGCGATCGCGGCATATCAAGCTGAATACGGCGTCGGCTTTCAGCATCTAGGTATCGGGGTGCGCTCACGCGACGATGCGCTGGCCCATCTAGAAAAACTCGGAGGGAGGCTCGACTCGAAAACGGAATACGGTGGTCTTCGCATCGCGTTCGTTGATCTTCCTACCGGTCCCGCCATGTTTGAGCTTCTCGAGCAGGCCGGACAATCCTCCCGAAAAAAGGGAGAGGCGAAGATCGAAGATCAAACGAAAAAAGAAGATGAATACTCGAGTCCCTCGGGTCCCAATCTTTTCGAGGTCGATCGTGCGACGATTGTGACTCCCGACCTAAACGCCACGCTCGCATTCTATTCAGAGGCATTCGGCTGGAAGGACTGCGAGGCGCATAACGCGACGCTTCGGCACCCAGCGGGTCAGACTCAAACGCGACGCGCTCTGGGTCGCGCAGGCACCCTCGAGTTGGAACTCATTGAAGCGCAAGCCGACGGTTCAGATCCCTACGCCTCACATTTGCGACGAGGGGCCCACGGGCTTGTCCATGCAGGCGGCGCACTCCGTTCTGCGGACGAATCCAATCCCAGTCACGGTCAAAGTGAAGCTGGCGCCGCGATGCTTCCATACGAATGGCTCGAAACTAAGGAGTCGTTCACGCTGGAGAACTGGGCAGGTGGCCCAGGAGCACTCCAAATGCGACGCGCAGCCACTAACGCCTAACGAGGTTTTTC
>Ga0115003_10003417_pt1 | contig 12573 bp, 9 predicted proteins | sample ArcticOcean_MG_C_7_FD_88736 | JGI IMG/M metagenome (GOLD analysis project Ga0115003, IMG submission 88736) | Marine microbial communities from western Arctic Ocean - ArcticOcean_MG_CB11_88 | ecosystem: Environmental > Aquatic > Marine > Oceanic | place: Arctic Ocean: Canada Basin | collected... | reverse complement strand
TATGGCACCCGCTGGCAATCATTCCCCAATACAGGGGACATTCCTTTGGTCGCGGATATGACCTCCGAATTTATGTCTCGCAAACTAGATATAAACCAATTCGGTATTATTTTTGCCGGTCTTCAAAAGAACCTAGGCCCTGCAGGACTAGCCGTGGTCATAATTCGGGAAGATCTATTAGAATACGCAATTCCTGAAACTCCAGGGCTGCTGAATTACAAGACCTACGCTGATCAGCATTCACTAGCCAACACCAACAACACCTTCGCCATCTATATGATGTCGCTAGTAATGGAATGGCTTAAAGACCAGGGTGGCATAGCGAAAATAGAGAGGCAAAATGAAGCCAAAGCTAAATTAATCTACGATTACATTGATAGCACCGATTTCTACTTCGGCACTGCCGAGCCGGCTCATCGGTCAATAATGAACGTAACATTCAAGATACTCAATGAAGACTTACTGGACAGCTTCTTGGAACAGGCAGAGGCTAACAACCTCTACGCGTTAAAAGGACACCGAGACGTCGGTGGAATTCGAGCCTCAATCTACAATGCTATGCCAATGGCTGGCTGTGAAGCCCTTGTAAAATTTATGCAAGAATTTGAAAAAAACAACGGCTAGAGCAAGACGCTCATGCAGCCGGCCCGATCACATTTACTTCTGTAAGGGCCTGCTGTAGTTTTGGCAGGCATTGCCAAACCAGAAATCGTCATGGACATTTCCCGAAAAATAATTCACTGTGATTGCGATTGTTTCTATGCATCAATAGAAACGCGCGACAATCCAGATTTAGCCAATTTACCCATTGCGGTAGGCGGCTCACCAAGCCGGCGCGGGGTAGTCGCGACCTGCAATTATGAGGCGAGAAAATTCGGCATTCATTCGGCGATGGCTTCGGCCATGGCACGCAAGCTCTGCCCCGACCTAATAATTATTCGTCCCGATATGGAAAAATATCGGAAAGCCTCTGAACTCATCCATCAGGTCTTTCAACACTATACTGAGTTGATCGAACCGCTCTCTCTCGATGAGGCCTTTTTAGATGTTAGTGACTGCAGTCAATACTTTGGCAGTGCCACGCGTATTGCCGAGGCAATTCGTCAGGAAGTACAGAGCAGCGTCGGCATAACCATTTCAGCGGGTATAGCCCCGAATAAATTTCTAGCTAAGATCGCCAGCGATTGGAAGAAACCTAACGGGCAGTTCGTGATTCGCCCAGAACAAGTCGCCGCTTTCGTTGCCACTCTACCGGTCAAGAAGCTACACGGCGTGGGAAAAGTCACTGCAGCTAAAATGAAGCGCCTAGGCTTGGAGTGCTGCGAAGACCTAAGACAACTTGGCGAGGAAGAACTACGAGCACACTTTGGCTCATTCGGTGAGCGCTTGTACAACCTTAGCCAAGGAATCGATAACCGCGCCGTGCAAACTGAGCGCATTCGTAAATCGCTGAGCGTAGAGAACACCTATGCCGAGGATTTACCCTCGCTCGAAAGCTGTCTCAAGGCACTACCTGCACTCGAGACACAGCTACTTAAGAGAATGCAGAATCTGAAAGACAGTTACCAAATCCAGAAGCAATTTGTAAAAATTAAATTTCATGACTTCGTAAGCACTACGGTAGAAATGATATCCTCCACAACGGATAGCGATAATTATAGAGCGCTTTGCGAACTAGGCTTTGCGCGTGGCAACAAACCAGTTCGATTGCTTGGCATGGGAGTCAGGTTGATTCCGCTGACAGAAATTTTGACCACTGAAAATGAGAGAGACCAGTTAAGTCTCAGCCTGGACTCCTGAGCGCATGAGCAGATACCGCCCACCACGACCACCTAGTGCGAAATATATATCAGCTGAAGGCGAAAAAATGCTGCAAGCGGAGTTACATCAGCTCTGGAAAGTCGAGCGCCCAGTGATCACACAGTCAGTCTCCGAGGCCGCCGCACAGGGCGATAGGTCGGAAAATGCTGAATACATCTATGGCAAGAAGCGCCTGCGCGAGATAGATAGCAGAGTCAGGTACTTAAGTAAGCGGTTGGAGGAGATGACGGTAGTTTCCCAACCCCCCACCAATCAAGACAAAATCTATTTTGGCGCAATCGTTACGCTCGAAGATGAAGAAGGGAACACACTCAAGTATAAAATTGTCGGCCCCGATGAATTAGACCCTCAAAAAGGCCATATAAGCATTGATGCCCCCTTGGGTCGCGCACTTTTAGCCAAGGAAGCCGGCAGTGAAATCGAAATAGAATCACCAGCTGGCCACAGGGTCTATTATGTCCTCGCTATCGAATACTCAGCGACTTAAACCTTGAAGAGCTGGTGATGAAACACGTAACTATCATTGCTGTCCCTAAAGCACTTGGATCATCCATTACCATCCCCTTGGAGATGCTGAGTGCCGCTAACGATATTGCCAAGGCTCGCCGGCAACTAGACAAGCTTGTCACTATCGATATAGCTTCAGCCACTGACTCTACCGAGTTGGCACTCAGCGGTGGGATGCGCATCAACTGTCAAACCACACTGAACAGTATAAGCAGCAGCGACCTTATCTTTGTACCTGGTATCTGGGGAAACCCGAGACCGGCGCTTCCTAAACTAAAACCCATGATGAACTGGCTTGTGCAGCAGTACGCACTGGGCAGCACACTGTGCTCGATCGTGACCGGAAGTTTTTTCTTGGCTGAGGCCGGTCTGCTCAAGGGCAAATCTGCTACCACTCACTGGCGCTTCTTCGATGAGTTCACACAGCGCTACCCCGACGTAAAGTTACAGCGCAAGCGCTTCATCACCAGCGATGAAAAACTCTATTGTACCGGCAGCATCAATGCAGTCCGTGACATCATGCTGCATTTTGTAGAGCAGCTGTATGGTGAATCGATTGCCAGCGAAATAGCGCGGCAGTTTACCCATGAGTTGAAACGCTCCTACGAATCCCTGCTACTAAATGAAGATCAACAGCGTAGTCACCATGATGAGGAAATAATAAAAGTACAGGAGTGGCTAGATCAAAACTACCAAGCAGATGTGGTCATAAGCGCCCTCGCAAAAAGATTTAGGCTCAGCGTACGCTCCTTGAATCGTCGATTTAAATTGGCAACCAATACATCACCATTGCAGTATCTGCAGACCCTGAGAATCGAGCATGCCAAAGAATTATTGAAACAGAGCAACCTCGCAGTATCCGAAGTCGCCGATATGCTGGGTTATCAAGATGCCAGTTATTTCACCAGCCTGTTTAAAAAGATAACCGCTGTAACGCCTATAGAGTATCGAAGCTTGGTGCGGAACAAGCTATTTCTAGCTGAGAAAAAACTGGAACGAAGTAGTCGGTATAAAGCTCATGGCGGCAGTGTTCACAGATAACCGGTGGCGAATCAACTGGCCCGGATGCAGACTCTCTAGCATTGAGGGGATCGCTCCAATCTCTAATGGCGGGCAGATATGCTATGGGAGATAGAACAGGTACCCAGGAGAAGCAACAGTTCCCGGTGAGAACGGTTGACGTTTGCCCGTTCCAGCTTTCGGCAAATGAGGTAACCACAGGTCAATACCAGCTTTTCGTTGATGACACATCCTATCGAACTAATGCAGAATCAAACGCCGGTCGTGAGCAAGGAAGGCTTAAAGCCGTTCATTTCGGTTAAGGGAGAATCAAAGCCGGTTGGCTCTTTTATTTTTCGGATATTAGGTCGCCGTAGTCTCTACATGATCCACATGCTCTGGTTTCTGCCATGCTGTTACCAGACAGGCAATGACGATTAAGGTTGTTCCCAAGATTGTAGTTAAAGTCACAGTTTCGCCAAAAGCGAACCAGCCAAATAGAGCTGCCCAGCCAAATGCGGTGTACTCCACAGGAATTAGCATGTTGGCAGGGGCTCGAGCATAGGCCCATGACATCATCATTAATGAGACAAGGCCCAGTACAGCTGCTGCTGCCAGCATTGGCACGACGCCAATCGCTGGTACCTGTGCGAAAAAAGGTGACAGACTAGCGAATAGGACGATGATGGTACTGTTCTGAAAGAATGCAATTTCCACAGGACCTGCAAGGAGCGCCTGCTGCCTTTGCAAAATAATATTGTAGGCATACAACACTGCTGATAATAATATCGCGGCAATACCTTTTCCGGTTTCCTCTTCGTAGTTGCCACCTAAACGACCAGACACGATGATGGCTGCTCCAACCAAACCTATCACCGAGGCGGCAATTGCCTGCTTGCCGATATTTTCTTTAAGAATAACAGCGGCCAAATAGAGGGCAAGCAGAGGGGCAATAAAAGACAAGCCTATAGCCTCCGCGACAGGTAGATATTTTAATCCCCAAAAAAATAAAAAAGCCATAATGGAAATGATAAAACCGCGCCATAGGTGTAAACGGATGACATCGGCTGCCGGCCAAGCAGGACGCCACATCAGATAGAGCAAACCGGCAAGGGAAACAGATATAAGACTGCGCCAAAGCATAGCGTTGTACGCACCTAGACTCAGCGACAAACCCTTCATCACCACATCCATACCGGCAAAGGTGGAAATACCTGCCCCTGCAACAGCAAAGGCGATAGCACTAAATTTAGTAGGTGATGGCATGGGATAAACGTGTCTTTGAGATTAGCAGAACAAAGCTTACCTCAAACTCATCAGAAAATTCTAGCAAGGAATTCAAAGGGAAAACTCGAAGACACCACCTGAATCAAAGTACCCTGCCCCGTTGGCTGCCTTCACTTGCTGTACATCGCCTCTATTCCCCCTAACCAAATTTTCTGTCTTTTCAACTTGATCCTATCTCCTACCGTATTTATCATCGCATTTATTGAGAATTGGTCTAGTACGAATCCAAAAGTGGAACTCATCATTACAACAAAGCACAGACTGCCGAATTACATAGATCGGCCTTCGGCATGGATTGGCTGCGACCTCAAAGCGGACGCTGGACAATGGTTGCAAAAGTTGTCCAACGCTGAAATAGCTGACTTAGAATCAGCGGCTGCGCATTTTCTTTCCCTAGGTAAAAACATCGGTGAAATTAGCCGCGGCGACTTTCCACTCAAGCGATTCGGTCAACATCTAGAAACTCTTAAAACCAAACTAATCAATGGCATTGGCGTGGAACTCATTCGGGGGTTGCCCATAGAGGCCTACAGCAGGGAATTGTGTGCAACAATTTTCTGTGGCATTGGTACCTATCTAGGTACCGCAAGGTCACAAAATGCACAGGGGCACATTCTAGGTCATGTTCGGGATATAGGGTTGGATCCCCAAAATACTAGCACTAGAATCTATCAGACTTCAGCTAGACAAACTTTCCACACAGATTCAACCGATGTAGTTGGGTTAATGTGTTTGCACGCTGCGAAAAATGGCGGAGAGTCTTTATTAGTAAGCGCTGAAACCCTGTTTAATCGCATGCAGCAACAGCGCCCCGATCTTGTGCCGCATTTGTTTGAGGTAGTCGCCACAGACCGCAGGGGTGAAGTACCTCCAGGGGAAAAACCTTTCTTTGAAATTCCAGTGCTGTCCTGGTATGAAGAGTTATTAACCGTTCAGTACCAAAGGCAGTATATAGACAGTGCACAGAGATTCGCGAGGGCACCCAAACTGAAAGAGAAACAGATCCAGGCTCTAGACTATTTCGATGCACTGGCCAATGATTCAGAATTACACCTTTCTATGGAACTTCAACCGGGTGATATGCAGTTTGTTTACAACCATTCTCAGTTACACGACCGTACACGTTTCGACGATTGGGAGGAGCCACAAAATCGGCGTCATTTGTTTCGTTTATGGTTGTCTATAGCTGGAGATCGTCCGTTACCGCCTTGCTTTGAATCGCGCTATGGCTCTTTAGAGATTGGCAACAGAGGTGGTATCGTGACGAAACATACACACTTGCAAGCACCCCTTGATTGACAAAAAATAGCAGGAACAGATTGGATATTGGGATGGCATTGAGCCCGTTTTGCACTAAATCCATAACACATTTCTTAACACACTTTATTTTTATGGCTTTAACTTATTGATCTACAAAGGAATCAGTCACTCAGCCTACTGAAAACTTCGTGTCGGTGGTTCGACCAACTGCGCCAGAAATTTGCCAACAAGGTGCTCATATAACTTGAAGCGACGTAAATCTTTCCTTCATTCTCCATGATATACATCAAGCGTGAGCTGGGCGGTTCTATCAACTGCAATTCAACTAAGGTAATTTCATCCGTAAAATTTCAGTCTAGCCCCTGACCTGTGTAGAGGTCTCCCGCTAGCAGCTCACCGCCGGGAAACAGCATAGACGGGCTATCAGCGCTACGATTCTCAAAGCGAGCTGTGGTTATGGCTAACGCCGGAATCAGCAGCAAGGTAGCGATTGTTTGTAGAGTGTATTGTAAGATTTTTATTGTTCTGCCTCTTTGTCTGATTGAGTTGTTGGCTTACCTCGGTAACGATCCGCATGAAGTCGATCCTGACAGCCATTGAGGCATCAAGGTATTGCAGACGATCTTGGGGGGCAACCTGAGAAGCATAGAGGAGATATAAGGGACACTAATAGCTTAAAGCCTGTTTGTGTGTGCCCCTCACTTCCTTGTTATTGAAAGAACCCCCTAATACCATCACTCATTGCCTGCCGTACATCGTTAGCGGAAACCACCATATCAACCGCGGTTAAAGACGTATGAATCTGCCCGGGAGCCTGGATATGTTGCACGGCAACACCGGCAGCATGCATTTTAGCGGCATAGGCATTGCCCTCATCGCGCAAGGGATCCAATTCTGCGGTAACCACCATGGCGGGAGGCAATCCGTCTAGACTTTCGGCTCGAAGAGGAGAGACGCGTGGGTCGTTTCTGTCACTCGCATCGCAATATTGATCCCAGAACCAGGTCATTAAGTTTCTTGTTAAAACGTAACCTTCGGCATTATCGCCATAAGATGCCGTGGAAAAATCTCTATCAGTTGCCGGACACACTAGAAGCTGGCCGCTAATATTTGGTCCATCCAGGCTTCGCGCTAACTGACAAACAACGGTGGCCAAGTTGCCACCAGCGCTCCAGCCTGCAACGGCAAGTTGCTTAGAGTCCCCACCGAGAGATTCTGCATTTTCGGCTATCCAATTCAGTGCTCCATATGCATCATCGACAGCCGCCGGAAAGCGCGCTTCCGGTGCATGGCGATAGTCGACTGAAACGACAATCGAATTGGAACTGGTGCATAAGTGACGACAAAAAGGATCGTCCGAGCTGGCATGGCCCAATACCCAACCACCGCCATGGTAATAAACGACGATAGGGTGAGGACCGGCAGTTGCCGGTCGATAGAGCCGATAGTCTAGCTCCCCATCTGGACCCGGCAGTTTGCTATCGATAATTTCGCCTACATCAGGGCCTGGTGCGCGAGTGGCTGCATTTGCATCCATAGCCGCACGGGCTTGGTCGACAGGCAATGTTTCTAATGGGGGTTGCTCCAGGCTTGCTATTAGATCGAGCACCATCTGCACGTCAGGCTTAACGTAACGAATTACACCTTCATTGCAATGGAAACCTGCAGGGCCTGATTGTTCGAACCCAAGGTAGTCTCGTTCAACCACTTCATTGCAGGCTTGTCGATACGTATCGACGCCACCAATATAAGGAAGAAAGACTCGGGGTTTGCCCGGCACGTTTGCACCCATATACCAACTGTTAGCAACTGGATAAAGAGTAAGGTTGGCAAAGTCATTAACATGGGTTGCCCAACCTTCCTGGGCGGCAGCAGTTGCTTCGAGGGTTTTTAAACCCTGGTTGCGTAAATGCTCAAACGCGGCAGTTATCCAATCCACATGCTGTTCTATAGAGACAACCATATTTGATAACACCGAAGGACTACCAGGACCTGTGATAGTAAAAAAATTAGGAAAGCCATGGACGTTCAATCCTAGGTAGGTCTTTGGACCTTCTTCCCAAACATCTTTTAGCTCAATGCCATGGCGACCACGAATGTCTACGGCAACGATAGCGCCAGTCATAGCATCAAAACCTGTAGCAAACACAATAGAGTCAAACTCCATTGATTCTTCAGTCGTATCGATGCCTGTTTCGGTGATTGACTCGATTGGCGTGTGACGCAGGTTGATGAGTTTGCTGTGTGGCAGATTAAACGTTTCGAAGTAGTTCGTTTCGAGGCACAAGCGTTTGGTGAACAGTGGAAAATCTTTAGCGCAAAGATCTTCGGCAGTTTGTGGATCGGTGACTTTGGCCCGCACTTTGTCTCGGAAAAATTCTGCTACTGAATCATTGGCAGCCTGATTAGATACCAGGTCAGTGAATAAAGTGTTTATCGTTAATAAATCACCACGGGCAAAGCCTTTTTCCAATCTGCGTTGGCGTTCTTCTGGCTCAACTGTGAAGAAAGGCTCTTCGCTCCTAGGCAGGGGAACGCCAGCCCTCGACCATCGCGCCTCTTCGTGATAGGTATCACGATCGGCCTGTAATTTTTGTAGATGTTCCTCGCGAACTGGGCCGTTGTTTGCGGGCGCGGCGTAGTTCGCCGTTCTCTGAAACACCGTAATCTGGCTCGCTTCTTTAGCGATAAGCGGAATTGATTGAATGCCTGAGGACCCAGTGCCGATGACCGCTACGCGCTTGCCAGTAAAGTCGACGCCATCGTGGGGCCAGGCATTTGTGGAATACGTTGTGCCACCGAAGCGATTGGCGCCAGGCACATCGGGTTCTTTGGGTAATGACAGGCAACCGGTAGCCATCACATAGAATTGGCTAGTTAAACAGTCGCCGTTGGCAGTTGTTACTTTCCACTGCGATGCGTCTTCGTCCCAATCGGCTCGTTCTACTCGCGTGGAGAATTGAATGTCGCGCCGCAAGTCATAGCGATCGGCGACGAATTGCAGATAACGCAGAATCTCCGGCTGTGTGGCATAACGTTCTGACCACTGCCATTGCTTCTCTAGTTCCGGATCGAAGCTATAGGAGTAGTCTAAGCTCTCGATATCGCAGCGTGCACCCGGATAACGATTCCAGTACCAGGTCCCACCCACATCATCCCCGGTTTCTAGGGCGATCGCGGAAAAACCCGCTACACGCAGTTTGTAAAGTATATACAAGCCAGCCATGCCTGCCCCCACAACGATGACATCATACTGCTTATTACTCGATCCAAGTTTGTTCATTTTTGTTACTCAATTATTGTTAAATCTTTTTCGGTAATGCACCGGGGCCTGAAAGATTATAACGAAGCGCCACAAGGAAACAACATAGACAGGCTATCAGCGCTACGATTCTCAAAGCGAACTGTGGCTATGGCTGACGCCGGAATCAGCAACAAGAACCCGATTGTTTGTAGAGCGTATTTTAAGATTTTTATTGTTCTGTCGCTCTGCCTGATTTAGTTGTTGGCTTAAATGCCAACAACACGCTGCCTGCAGTTCAGCCGACGCGACCGTATCTGGAGTTCACGAACAAGCAACCAGCACCGACGGCAATACCATGAGCGTCGATCGATCGATCCACCCAAACCTGGCACTAAACTCCCAGAAACTTGACAGGTCATATGACATGCCGCAGCATGTCAGCCATGTCAGCGTAAGGACAACAGTATGGGTAAGCGATATAAGCACCTCTATTTGATTACTAAAAAATCCTTGTCGATGGCAGCCCTGCTCAGTGCTTCAACAGGGGCTTTGGCGCAGCCCTCCGATGAACCGACTTATTACGGAGAAGCCCTTGATGCATTAAGTCGTAACTGTGCCGAATGCCACCGACCAGAAGGTCCTAATCTGGGCGGGGTGCAAGCACCGTTTTCTGTCCTGAGTTTTGAGGAAGCAAAAATTTGGGCACCATTGATAGCCCTGCGACTTAAAGACGGATCTATGCCTCCTTGGGGCGCACACCAACAGCACCAGGGAACATTCAAGAACGAGCGTTACATCTCTGATGAAGACAAGCAACTTCTGATCAGCTGGGTTGAGGCGGGTGCGCTTGAAGGTGATGCCAAGGATCAGCCGACTGCAGATGAACTCGCTCTTAGCGCACCGGCGAATGAGCCTACGCTGGCACCGGACGGTTCCATGTGGTGGATAGGAGTGCCCGATGCGACAGTTGCCTTTGCTGACCCGGTGCAGGTATGCGAGGAAGCATCCGATTGGCAACCCACGATACTCATGCACCGTACTGACGGTGATCTGAGCAAGCATCAATGGGCTCAAGCATCAGAGATTCGGCCCGACAGCTCCACAATGCACCACGGGACTTCCAACTATCTGGGAGTAGCCGTGCCTGGTCGAGGCCCTCAAGTCTATCCCGATGGATGGGGCTTTCTTGTGCCCGCGGATCCATTTATTACCCTTAATATGCACTATGCCAAGCAGTCAGGCCCTGGCACTGCCGTGGAAGATAACACCGTTGGTGGTTTCCTCTTCTATGAGCCAGGTGATGTAATCGATTACGTGGTTCAAAACACGATTCCAATGAACACGGACATTGTGATTCCACCAGGCGACCCTAACTACATGGCTACACATGAGCACATGATCGAGGAAGACATTCTGCTGCTTGCGCTGGCCCCTCATTCTCACTATCGCGGCAAGGCGGTAAAGCTTGAACTGGAACTGCCCGGTGTAGATGAGCTGGAAACTCTGTTGTGGGTGCCCGACTATGACTTCAACTGGCAATTTCACTATGAGTACCATGAACCGAGATTACTTGCAGCGGGAGCAAAAATGCATGTGACCTGGTGGTTTGACAATTCCGCTGAAAATCTAGCGAATCCTGATCCTACAGCTGAAGTTCGTTATGGACCTAAATCATCAGATGAAATGATGAACGCCCGCTATTACTTCACCAAGCCAGAGCCGCAGGGAATCGTCGTGGGAGATGCAATCCCCGAATCCCTACTTGCCCAGGCTCGGAGCGCGGAACAATATTACCGGGGCCAGCAGACTGGCTGGGATACGAAAAATATTAGCCAGCTGTGCGGACCACAGTCAGGGCCCTAAAAAACGGAAAACCAAGAAAACGCTTTTTGCAGCATGTCATTTGACATCTCAAACAATGAAAAAACATGTCAAATGAAATAGAACAGCAACAATCAGACACTGAGAAACAGTCAGCTGGTTCCGATCGAAAGCAACAAATTCTCCTACAAGCGGTCGAGATCATAGCATCAGAAGGCTACGCCAGCTGTCAATGCGATCTCTGGCGCGTGCCAGCGGCATAACACTGGGTGCGCTGCAATACCATTTCAGCACCTGGGCTGACATGCTGCGTGCATTGAACAGCTATATTCTTGATCAGTACGATAAAGTTTGGGAGACGATGACTCCCAAAGACAGACCGTCGACTCTCCAGGGTTTCATGCGGCTGGTTTTAGAAGATGCTCCTGGTTCAGCACTTCATTCGGGAAAATTGCTCCCACAATTGTACGCGATGTCTCAGGTCGAACCGATAATGGAGGAACTACAGAATGAGATCTCTAATAAGTACATTAATGTAGTGGAGAAGCTGCTCGCAGATCACCAGCCCCAGACACCGCGTGCAGAAGTATTGGCAATTATGTTAATGCTCAGAGGGTCTAGACTGCTACGAGACGAAATCCATAAATGGGACGTTGAGGTTGATGAGGTCCATGACGCCCTTATCGAAATGGCGAATGCAAAGTACCGCAAACCAAAAACCAAACCTAGTTGAGAAACAGGTTTGAATGCAGTAATAAATTTGAGCTGAGATAAATTATGCTGGAACAACGTTCGAATCTCCTTGTTACCACTCTTGTGCTCCTGGTTTTCACTCCCCAGCTAGGCTGGACACAAGCTGCCGGCAGCCGTGTCTTTACAGCAGATAAAACTCCCTGGGGACATCCGGATATTCAAGGGGTCTGGGATCGACGCACCATTACACCCTTAGAAAGGCCTGAACGTTTCGCGGACAAAGCTTTTCTCACAGCGGAAGAAATAATTGCTTACGAAAAGGCAAGCGCTGCTCGAGAGGATGGCAAACCATTGGATGCCCGCCGCGCTGGAATAACGGTGCATGATCCGCAAGACTTGGACTATGGCTCAACTTTTCTAGCAACCGGACAAACGTCTCTAGTGGTCGACCCTCCGAACGGACGCATTCCAGCCTACACACAAGCTGCCGTTGAGCGCGCTGCAGCCGCGCAACAACTTCGTGAAAGCAGAGGTTCCGCGGACAGTTGGACTGATCGTAGTCTGAATGAGCGCTGCCTAACCTGGGGCATGCCGCAAGGAATGCTCCCACAAGCCTACAATAACAATATTCAAATAGTTCAAACTGCCAATGAAGTAATGATACTCACTGAGATGGTGCATGACGTCCGCATTATTTCCCTCGATGGGCGCCCTCACATTCCGAGAAATATTACCCAATGGCATGGCGATTCTCGAGGGCACTGGATTGGGGAAACACTTGTTGTTGAGACGACAAACTTCTCTGCAAAATCTAACTTTCGCCGCTCAGGTTCCAATTTACATATGGAAGAACGTTACACAACAATCGCCGACGATAGATTGCAATATGAATTTACCGTCACCGACGACACTACTTGGGAGCGCCCTTGGACAGTGTCTTT
>Ga0115003_10003410_pt1 | contig 12595 bp, 4 predicted proteins | sample ArcticOcean_MG_C_7_FD_88736 | JGI IMG/M metagenome (GOLD analysis project Ga0115003, IMG submission 88736) | Marine microbial communities from western Arctic Ocean - ArcticOcean_MG_CB11_88 | ecosystem: Environmental > Aquatic > Marine > Oceanic | place: Arctic Ocean: Canada Basin | collected... | reverse complement strand
TAAAAATCATTAAAATATCCTTTCGCACCAACTTCATTGCCAATAAGAGCATTCCTATCTAGAAAAATATTTGATGGTGAGGAGCTACATGCTAAATCTGGAATCATTCCACAAGCATGACATGAAGCTAGGCATAAAGATGAAGCGCCTTGACCATTGGATTCACCACAAATAGGATCATTTGAGCAAACTTGAGAATTTGTAATTGCATTAGAAACTAATGATTCAAAGTAATTAGGTTTTATCATTCTCACGAGACCGCCTAGAGATCCAGCAGAATCTGATGATGCTGTATAGATTAATATGCCAGCCATTTTATTTTCTTCACAAAAATATATTCTCTCTTTTATTTCAGTTAAAGAATAACCACATTCGATAGACAGCTGATTCATAAGAAGATGTGAGAAAGTATGCATCATCACATGTCCATAATTGAAATGAGAATCCGTATAAGAATTATAAAAACTATTTGATGCATTCATTCGTAACTGAGCTTCTTTATCTTTAAAATCTGAATTATTGATGCGCCACTCTTGTATTTTTTCAAACCCAAAATTTATAAAAATTCCTTCTCCAATAACTTCATATCCTGGCAAAAAATTTACATTTTTTCTAGCAGCATTAAATGCTAATTTTTTATCTGAAAAGTCTGAAGACATTCTATTGAAGCCTAGCAATGCAACTGCTGAATATAGTTTTTTTACCTGAGTGAGACCTTCAAATTTTTCATTTATTCTAGTGCTAAATTTACTATTTGGTATTGATTTAGAAATAAACTTTTCATCGTCTACCTGTTTTTTACATAATGTTTCATATTCTAAATACAAAAAATTATTATCATCCTCCTCTTCACCATCCTCGCCATCATCAGCCTCAATCTCCCTAGAAATAATATCTCTTTCTTCTTGAATCATATCTAACATCTGCTGGATACTTAATTCGTATTTATCTCCAAAAGATGGCATTGCTTCTAAGTAACCTTGAATCTCTGAAGTAAGCTTATTATCTTCAATCCACTTTTGTACATCTGTATTTAAAATAAAATCATCCGTAACAGCATCTAGCTCAGGAACAAAAATAGAAGAACATTGCACAGGTGAGTATATTTTTGATGCAGCTCTGGGCTGAATCTCAAGCATATTTTCACATTCCCCATCATTCTCCCTTGACCAAGGTTTTTTCCCAGAGCATTGAAAAATTTTCATGCCATATTCATCAATGAATTCATTAATCCTACTTTTTTTATCTACCCCAGATAGGCTGGTAGAATTTTTACATTCACCACATTGAAGCATTAAGCTATTAAAACCATTACCTAAAGAATTATCTGAAAGGTATAAAGAAGGTTGATTGGTATTATGAGATCTGTTATGCATATCACAATCAGAGCTGCATTTTCTATGCATCATTTTAATCCAAGGAAAATCTTCTATATGACCCTTGCCGCAGTAGCCAATAAATCTGACAGGTTCTATTTTACCTCTAACTTTTGGACCTAGCTGACCACACGGTGTTAACTTTCCAGATCTTCTAGGCTCAACACCGTTATTACTACACTTATTATTTGATATTTTATATGGATCAAATTTAGAAAGCGCATTGCAACGTGAACATAAGCCCCATATTGGAAATTTCTTTACAGCCACATCTCCCATTTGAGCTCTAGTTTCTGTTGACATATTAGAGTCATACACAATTGGTGGATGCATCAATCTATATATTCTTTTACTATTAAACCCTTCATAGAATCTCAATTTTTTATTTATATATTTGATAAATCTAGCATTTTTAATTTGATGAGCATCACAATTAATATCTTGATAGCTCCATTCGTCTACATCCATAGTCATTGCAGAGAAATCCTTGTAGTCATAGACTCCGCCTGGACCAAAAGGAATAACAATCTGACTTCGTCTTAAATCACTAATAGCCATCTTCTTCTAACCCCCCGTCACTATAAAACTTAACCCCAATACCAGCATCAACTGATCTCATGCTTGTAGGAGCTCTAAATATTGATGACTCTGTGTCTGGGTCACCTAGAACCCCAAGAACTTTCAATTCACCATTATTCTTGCCACCCATTTTTCCCCATTCATCAGGCATTCTCTCTTTCCATCTCTTAATTATTCTTTCAAGCTCTTTTTCTGCATTATTATATTCTTCATCGTCTACCAAATGTATAGACTCTAAAATCCATTCCTTTGCTTTATTTAACGCTTCATTATCATGTTTATTGTTATTTAATTGAGGATTATTGATCCCAAAATGTCTTGCAAGAGCAACAAAAATAGCAGGAAGGGCTCTTTGTCTAGCGCCAGAAGAAAAAGGGGTAACGCTTACTGCCTCAACAAATCTATAAAATGATTGATGATAATTTTTAAACATTTCGTAAGTGGATCTATCTTTAGATTTAGCATGATTATATACAGTAGTAACTAAACCTGGATACCTTCGCCCAACTCTAGAGGTTGCTTGAATATATTCTGAAGTTGTTCTTGGGTGTCCATGCATAAGCATTAAGCCAAGTCTTGAAATATCAACACCAACGGAAATCATATTCGTTGAAAATAATATATCAATCCCACTTTTTTCATATTTTTTTCCCATCACCTGAGTCCAAGGTTTTCTTACTTCAGCAATAATGGCCTGTATCTCATCTTGGGATAATCTGCCTGTTAATTCTCTTACTTGTTTAATTTTTCTAGCAAATCTCGATGGCGCATCTTGTGGACCCAGAACTTTATATTTTTCAAATCTAGCATTACTTTTTAATGAATCTCTCATCCTATTTGTTTGATTTGAGATATAAGCAAGCTCTCTTTTACTATTAAAGTACCATACCAATGTACCAAACGGATCAAAAGCTAAATCTTCACTATCAGGCTTAGGATATATTGCGTCACCAGACTTTATGCCATCTTTGAGACCTTCTTCAATGACTATAGATTGCTGTTCATTGTCATCACACTCAATAATTTTATATTCCGTATAGTCCCCATTATGAAAAACACTAAAAAAAGAATCTTTTTTTAATTTTCTTAAGTTAATTTTAATATTAGTTTCGCCTTTATCAGCATCATTGGTTAACACTGGCAATATTTTATTAGGAGCTTGCAATAGGGGTATTGAGGCGCTAAAAGCAGACTCTATCATTGATCCTTTAGAGCTTCCAAAAAAGCCCACATACTCTCTACCATACTTATCCTTATTTTCTTTTGCAAAAAATGAGTCACCCCAATTTAATACCTGAGGAGGAAAGACAGATGAATCTTTTCCTCGATATAAACTTTTAGATTGAGATCCTTCTAATGATAAAGTAGCAGTAGCCCCTATTATTTTGGGACCGATACCATTTCGCTCAAGCAGCTTTAGTAAAACTGTCTCATACAAACCAACCATACTACCCATAGGTCCTGAAATAAGATGCAACTCATCTTGAATTATCAAGTCAGGTGGAGACATATCATGGTTGCTGAATAGTTCGATAGCTTCAGGAAGCCAGGTTAATTTACAAAAACTATCAATAGTTCCTAGAAGAAGAGAGGGTTTTTCATCAAAGATTGCTTCCTGCCACAAATAAACAGGCAAGGATTCATGAAAATGACAATTGCTATCAGCACATTTAATAATAACCTTACCCCTAGTAGCCTCATAACCAGAATCTTTAGGATCGGTAAGATGCGTTTTACACCATGGACATTCTTGAAGCATAAAGGGTTGATTTCCATCTTTATCTGGAGTGTTCAACTTGGCACGAGCATCTGTATGTCTTGGAGGATTTGCTTCTCGACCAATCCACAAACCAATACTAATATTTTTAACACCTAAATCTACATCAAGTATTTTTTGAGATCTAATAAAATCAAGGCTACATATCAAAGCTGAAGATCTTCTAAATTGATCAGAAGTAAGAAGCCTTAGCGTGTACCTCATTAATGCAACCACGCCAGCATCTTCTGGATCAAGAATTCTTCTATGTAAGATTGAAAAAGCCAAGACCCCTAAATAAGCTTCTGTCTTTCCACCACCGGTAGGAAACCATATAAGATCAACTTGATTCCTATGACCATCTTCAGTTTCTGGATCAACAATATCTTGAATCATTCCAATAACAAAAGCTAATTGAAATGGTCGCCACGTATAGGTAATTTTTTTATGATCATTTAGTTTTAAGTCTTCAAATAACTCACTATCGGTACATACTATTTCTTCATTTGGTTTTTTCCTTTCAAGTTTATCTAATCTATTTGCTTGAATTAACATCGCATAGTTAGCAAGCCTAAAGGCTAGCAATGCGTCTTCATCAGACCTAATAATCTTCACACCTGTTTCAATTCTAGATAGCCAGCTTTTGGCTGAATCAATATGCTTGAAGGCTGTAATCTTATGAATTTCATTTAAGCTTTCCGCTTCTACTTCTTGCTCATTTATCCAATGCCTATACTGATCACAAAGCTCATCAAGACATTTATATGCTTCTTCTTCTGTATATTCATTCTTAATATTAGCTAGCGCCTCCATTTTTAAATCAAATCCACCAGTTGGCTCTATGCTTTTTACCTCATAAGAAGGAAGAAAATCTGACCATATTTTAGAACATGGATTTTTATCATCCCAGTCCGTAGCACAGCCATTACCAGTTGCGTAACTCAATTTATCTCTAAATAACAGATCTAGAGAAGCAGCCTGATCTCCTGATCCAGCCTGAAGCGGAGTCTTGATAGGTTGAAATGTATTTTTTAATGTTTCTATCTCAATCCCAGTTTGAAAATAACATTCATCAATAGAATATGGCGTATCTTGCTGTTGATGCTTTTTATGAGATATAGAAATAGTAGAAATGATTTGATCATCAGATGTCCTTGAATGCAATCTTAGTATTAGGTCATCAGAAATAGAATGTTCTTGATGTAATGATTGTTCGTTGATCTCAAAGTTAACTGAACCTTTTGTTTTTTTCTGAATAAAATATGTTTTTTTTATTTTTTTATTTTTAATCGGAGAATTTATTTCAACTTCATCTTTGTTATATTGAGAAAAACCAAAGTGAACAATGATTTCTTCGTTAGGCGCTGTAATAAAATTTATTCCAAATGATGATTGTTTGTATTGAGTTGATTGATCAATAATATTTTTTTCTTCTAACGGGTCGTTATCCCTATCCTCAGCTAAGTTAGAAGATTTTGAGTTAATATTTGACTCTATTTCCTCCTCATTTTCATCTTGAAAACTATCCGTATCATCACTTAGATTATTATTCTTTTCTAAAAAACCAGCTTTAGAATGATCAATTGGGTAAAGAATTCCAGAAACAAAATGATAGAGAGGATTAAAATTAAGTTTTTTTTCTTCCTCAGAGCGCCAATCGTTTCCGATAACTGCATTTTTCAAGTCACCTACAATCTTAGTTCGGGCTTGGAGATATTTTTCTGTGGTAGGTTCTTTCATATTAATTTAAGAGAGCAAAATTGAATCGGCCTCATAGTCATCTAAGATAACATAAACTTTGTTAAAAGCTCTTGATAAGGCTGTGTAGTAGAGGTCAGGCCTATAGTGACTATCATAATATTTTAGAGGCCAATGAAGAATAATATCGTTATTTTCAAGACCTTTGTAAGCAACAATATTTGCAAATTTAACTGCATATAAATCGTAATTATCAGAAGTGCCATATTCTGAAAAATAATACTGATCTTTAGGTCTTCCAAGGCTCTTCATAAATGAATTATTTACAGACTTTGTTAAAAAATTATCAGGATTTTGATAAGTCAGGACTACTGGATTTCTTACTCCGCTTGATATGATCTCATGAACTTTTTCTTCTACAAAATTCTTTTTATGTTCCCTATTTTCTAAATAAGTAACACTTCCTTCCAACTTGCTTTTGCATTCTGGAACAGGTATCTCAGCAAAATGAGCAGCATCAGAAATAACATCTGGCGAATTTCTATAATTAATACTAAATGTTGCCTTTAAATCTGCTAAACCTTGAATTTGTTTCAGAATAGCTTCATCCATTCGGTTGAGGACTTCTGCTTGAATATCAGAATCTAAAAATACATACCAAGAGCCAGACTTCCATCCGCCTTTAATTAAAAAATCTAAACCTTCATAGAAACCTTCAGTAAGGATATCTTGAGCTTCATCAATAATGATTGCATCGTATTTAAAAAGCTCGTCGTCTAAAGAAAGCTCAAGAGCTGATTCAGCAAACTTATTCATCAGCTCCGGATCATCCATACTTAATTTCAAACCATTACTTCTACAAATATCTAACATCATTTGCGTTGACTTTTTTACATCTATAAAACCATTTCCAGTAAACTTTTTTGCAATACTTTCAGTAAATAATCTATTAAATGAAATCCACAGTATTTTCTTTTGATCTAGTATTAGTTGATTTGCAATATATTCTGCACCAATGGACTTCCCAGTACCTGGCCCGCCATCAACGCATATCTTCTTATAATTTTGTTCATATATTTTGCATTGATCATCTTGCAATCTTATTAGCTCGCTCTCAATTTCTTTTTCTTTACTAACTTTAAAAATAGCTTTACCTTCTATAGCTAAGTATTGAAGAATAAATGTAATATCTTGCTGAGATAAGTTTTCTGGCCCTTCATAGTGATCTAGAATTTCATACAAAGTATCAGTTGTTTTATCGATAAGGTTAACAATGTAAGTTTTTATATCTGTTGAATTAGAATCCCATATCTGCCATTGCTGAAATTGGATATTAGTTTTCTTTTTAATTGAAGTAAGATCACCAAAAGGAAAAGCTGCTCCGTGTGCAAATATTGTTTTTTGAATTTTTGACGGATATTTAAAGTTTTCCTGAAGAAATTTTCGAATTGCATATTTATTTCCACTCGCCTGCTGAAAAGGGGTTTCCTTTGAATGCATTAATGATCTGGAATCAGACCCCCATTCAAATCCACCATTTTCTCTAAATATATGCTTAGTTCCACCTTTAATTTCAATAATGAGTATTCCAAGTGGACCAATTAAAACAAAATCACTCTGACCTTCTTGTTTTTTCTGGTGCTCTGATATAGCAAGACCCCAAATTACTGTCCAATCATCAAAATAAGGTTCTCCATTAATTAAATTCCAAAAATGCTCTTCACCCTCAAGCCTTTTTTTATTGTATTCAATTAATCTTGCCACCTGCTAATGACCTTCGTCACTTAAATCTTTGTAAGACCTTAAATGATATAAATATTTAAATTGCACACTTACATCGGCAACTGATTCTATTTTTAAAATTTGGAAATCAATCTCCATTTCATTTATAACTACTCTAAATGAGGATTGATCATTTTTTATAATTTTATCTTTTAAGTTAGATACAAGGACACTTCGAGCATCTTCTCTTGCATTATAAATAATCTTAATAGATTTTAAACAAGCCTCTTTTGAAACATGAGATGTATGTTCAAGAGAATATATTTTAGAGATAATATCATCACGGTTTCTTGGCGCAACTGTATCCGGATCATTAATCCATGACCTAATTGTTGCAATATTTCTTTTGATACCAACTTTCTTAAGCGCCTTGTGAAGTTCAGGTGAATCCAAGTCATTATTAGTCTTATATTCTTTTAAAATATCCTTCCATGCCGAAGCCTTCTTATCAATCTTAGTATATTCTTCATATTGAGCTGAATCACTCCTGAGAACAGCCTCCAAAAGATCATGTCCAGAAAATGATTTAGGAATAATTAGCTTATCTCCAATATCAAAAGTTGAAACCTTATTTAGCACTGGAGAATGAGAGAATGAATCAGGATCAGAGACTAAAGTAGAGCCACCAGCAGGCAAGATGATTGTCTGATCATTCTCAAGAGAAAAAATTCTAGAGTCAATATTTTCATCTCTGTTAGAGGATTGAAATTGACTATTAACAATACTAATTGAATGTTGAAAAATATTATTAGATGGATCAATCTGACTCACTGCTATTTCAACATCATTTTGAGAAACTGATGAAGTATTATTTCTTGATACATAATTATCAGAATAAAGATTATCGAAAAGGGCTTTATCTCTTTTTTGCATAAGCTTATGAACTATTTCTTCACTCTCCGACATCAAGAAAATATGATTATCAGCATATTTAAAATTTCGTAATTTTGTTGAATATTCTGTCCCAAGAAAAAATGGAATAATTACATTTTTAAGGTCTTTTTGATTTTCAAGCTCTGAGGGTAGAATGAAGTCAAGATTATAACTTCCAGCATTAAATATTTTTTTAGCCTCCTTAAGCTGGCCTCTATTGACAATAATTCTAGTTTTTTCATTAGGATTAATCTTTTTAAGACAATCCTTTATAGCTTTTGAACGATCTAGCTCTAACAGATCCATTGTATGCCTTAGAATAAGTTTAGATAACTTTAAATATTCAGGGTTAACTTTAGTTAAAAAGGTTAATTCTTCTGTGATCTTAGTGAAGTCTATTGAAAGATTAAGAGAAGTTTCTTGAGTATGAGGTATTATCCTCATCCTTATTTTTTTTAACAAATTTAGAAGCTGATATTTAAATATCATGTGCTCGCTTGAGAAATTTGTTTTTTGCATTAACGAATAAATTGCATCTAGCGCAGAACTATCTATTATTTTTGGAATTATTTTAAAAGGCTGAGATTTCATTAAAAATCTTTCAATTAAACTCTGATTGATTGAATTTTTACTCTCTTTAATAGGTATCAAAGCATCTGGTTTTGCAGCAAGTTCATCAAATCCATATTGCTTTATCAGATTATTAGACTTTCTAAAAAAATCATTTTCAATAACAATGTCATCTTTACTTTTTCTTAATAATTTTAAAAATTCAAGATCCTCAAGCCAAGAGGGCTCTTTTATAATTATTAAATCTGGTTGTCTAGCAATACTTTCTTCTTCCCATTTTCCCCTTATCATCTCCATGGCAATTTCTTTATTAGATGCTGAATAAAACATAGGTTCTGGAAATAAGCTATAGGGACTAATATGGTCCTTGAACTTAAAGTCTTTATTGAAATATCTTAAACCAAACCAAGATTTAATAGGCACTCCATAAACCTCTTCATTTAAATAGAGTTCAAGATTATTTTTTTTACAAAAAATAAATATTTTTGAGTCAGCAGGAATTGTTTTAATATTTTTGTTAAATTCTATAGATCCCCATGGAATAATTTTTTTACCATCCTCTCTTTTAAATTTCTTAAGATCATTTCTTGTGGAGATTTTTTGTTCTTTATCAAGACATAAAGAGGAATCAAGTAAAGTTATTTTTGGAATTGTTTCTTTTTCACCTTCGCCGGCTGTTCTTACATAAAATAAGTTTGGAGCTCTTATGACAGGAGAATCATATTCTACAAAAACTTTTTTCATATAGGCATTACCATGAGATACAGCTGGTATTTCACCTATTAGAATCTTATCTCCCTGATTAAAAGGAATAGAGTCATTTGTAGCGATCCTAGAATTATCTAAGCGATTACAAATTGCTTTACCCATAGCACTTAATATATGCAAAGGTCCTGTATCAGGAACTATAAGAAGCCTCTTCAGCGGCTTATCATCATCAATTTTTGTATATGATGCTTTAACTAAGTTCTCTAGATTTATCAAAGAAAGTGGTGATCCTGAATCAATTGAAGGTAAATCAAAAGATGGATATTTACTATTATGTTTATTAACAAGCCTATTAAATAGATTCTTAGGATTGGTATTTCTAATTCCAAGCTCTATAGCATACATATCATCCACTAGGCCAAGAATACCTAGATCATCATTAATTACATCATCTGTTGCTAGTAAATAATTAATGGAGGCTGATGCTATGGGCGCTTTCTCAGAATCACTAGTCGCAATATCTAATAGAATTTCAACTTTTGAAGAAAACTCTATCAAGCTCGGCGACCTTATATAGCGGTTTATTAACTGCATCTGTTTTGATTTATCAATATCATAAGCATCCTCATTTAAGATATTGCTTAGCTCGTATTCATCTAGTTGATCTTTAATTAGCTTGATTTCATTTTTCGTAAGACAGCTTTTTATAGAAGGCAATACATTGGGTATATATTTCTTAATCTTAGGAATAGTAATACCTATTATGGTATTTAAATGTATTTCAAACTGATCACCATTATATAAAATCTTAGTAACTTCTTTTAAAAATGTATCTACACATTTATGTATTTCTATATTGTCTTGAAAAATTCTTGCTTGGCTGCCAATCCAAATAATATCTTCGACAAAAGTACTGCTAAATTTTTTAAAATAATGACATTGAAAGATCTTTTCAATTTGTTTAGAGATTTCAGTGATATCAATTTTAGAGAAGTTTCTAGAGGAATTAAAAGTTTCTTCCCAGCTTTTTATTGCTTGCTTGTACTCTTTAACCCCTAAATACCAATCAGACATTATTTACCATAAAAAATCAGGACTTCTTAATATAAGTAATTAATTTGAATTCATCAATAAAAACACATATATTTAATTAGAGTAATTTGAGTAAAAAATAAAATGAGTAATAGATTTATAGCAGCATATGGAGAGATCCATTGCTCTGAAGATGATAACGAATGGTTGCCCCACAAAGATTTTACTAAAGCTAAGAGTTTATGGCAGAAGTCTAACAATGATCAGTCAGATAATAATTATCATAAAGCTCGTGAATTAATACAAAAACATTTAGTTGCAACATTTGATAAATCACAAATGATTAATCACTTTGCTAACAAGGTTGCTGATCAAGACGAAGATGGCTGGGTTAGTGTTTCAGCTGAAAATATCATCTATGGCAAAAGAAAATCTATCTTCACAAAATACAACGATGCAACTTACGAAGAGGAAGATGTCGACTCTATTTCAATTATAAGTCTAGATTTCTATGAAAGAGATTATGACGATGAGCCAGACGAATCTAGCATTATTAGTTCGCCGCACATAACCTTCGCTTTGCTGAAAACTATAGATATTAAAGATAGTTATGAAAATCAAGGGGATATTGATAAATGGCAAGAAAAAAATGATTTTGCTTTAGAGGACTGTTTTAGCCTTGCAATCAATGAAAATACTACAGCTTATGTTGATGAGGACGGCTGGGAAGGTTCAGGCTATTCAATTGAAGGCGGGACCACAGGAGCTCTTCTAAATGAAAAAGGTGAAACCCTAGAGCAATTTTCTCAAAGATTAAATAATATTTTTCTTTACGGCACAGTTGGACTTGAGGTAGATGAAGAATCACAAACTTTCTTTGAAAATTTAGCCAATGGTAATTTTGATGAAGTTAAAAATTATATTGGTAGCAAAAATATCAATGTAAATATTCCCCTTATTGACGGAATAGACGCCACTAAACCACTATCAATTGTCTTTAGTGCAGCCTGGTTAGATAAAGACAAATTTTCGGCAGCTTTTGGAAGCATTTTTGTTTTTGATAAGATTAAAGATACAAAGGAATCCTTACCGGGATTGAAAGAGTTAATTTTTTATCTTGCCGCACAGGGAGCAGATTTACAGCAACAAATAGCAAGTTTGTCATATCTGACTATCAGTTTTCAGATTGATCCAGAAATTACAGAGTTCTTATTATCTTTTGGATTTGATCCAGAGAGAGATTCTGAGGTATTGCTTTTTGCATGCGAGATGGGAAATAAATCTCTGGTGAAAAAATTCCTTGAACTGGGTGCCAAAGTAGATCCTAAAGGTCTTTCTACTACTCCTATAATGTATGCTGCTCAAGGTGAATCTGAAGATAAAACCCTTTCTGAAGATAGGCAAAATGAATACATGGAAATTATAGATATGCTCCTTCAGGAAGGGGCGAAAATCAATCATGCTGATAGCGGGGGTGATACTGCACTTACCAATGCAGTAAGATGCAATAACGAGCTTATAGTAAATCATTTAATTAAAGCAGGCGCAGCAGTTAATGGAGCTCAAGCAAAAAATGCTTTAAAACCTATTAAAATTGCTGGAGAAAAGAAATTTCAAAATATTATTGATATTCTAATTGCAGCAGGAGCAGAAGAGGTCTCTTTAACTCCCAAAGGCAAAAAAGAATGTCCAGAATGTAAAAAGATTTATGCCGAAAGCACTCTTAAGAAGTGGAAGGGCTTATGTGGGGCTTGTTACAGAAAAAAGAATCCTAGAGCTGGAGTCAAACCAGCAGCGAAGAAAAAATCAACCAAAAAACAAATAGATAATGTAAGTGGCTGGAATGCTAATAGCAGCTCTAATGAAGGATGTTTTGGCCAAGATGGCTGCTTTCAGACCATGGATGATTTTGCGGAACTTGTTAAAATGTTAGCAATTATGGCCTTTGTTATATATATCATAGGTGCAATTATTTGGGCTATCTTCACATCATAAAATAGGAAAATACCAATGAAAGAAATTGAAATAATTACAAAACTAGCCACACATCAAATGATTTGTGATGGTGAAGCCGATGCCGATGAGTTAGAGATCATACAAAATCTTCCAAGCAGAATGGATCAACATATTCAAGAATGGGGGACTGCAGGAGTCAGGATAACTTTTACTATTAGAATAGGTGGCAGCAGTAGAACCTCCTCCAGCAATGATAATGATGATG
>Ga0115003_10003408_pt1 | contig 12600 bp, 10 predicted proteins | sample ArcticOcean_MG_C_7_FD_88736 | JGI IMG/M metagenome (GOLD analysis project Ga0115003, IMG submission 88736) | Marine microbial communities from western Arctic Ocean - ArcticOcean_MG_CB11_88 | ecosystem: Environmental > Aquatic > Marine > Oceanic | place: Arctic Ocean: Canada Basin | collected... | reverse complement strand
TTACAATCGCCATGTCACACGGTATATCGGGTCATAGATGAAGTTTCGTGTCGATGTTCGAACCATGAATGGTAAGATTGAATCATCGAATACTCGTTGAGTTATCTGCATCAATAGGTTTTGGAAAGAATAATTCGACGACGAGTCATCTTACCACTCATGTGGCAAGGCATTTCATCAGTGAAATCTTCTGTAGAATCTCCCAAGAAAGTCAGGCTTGTTGCGCGTTCAATTGCTTCTGCATGTGCATCGGTACCATCGAAAGGTATCTGGTAGATTTTACCATCTTCAATTTCGCCATCCATAATCCAAGTCCCATCAATTTCATTGAAAGGTGGAAGAGGTTGTACGACATCATCCATATGAGCAGAAGATCGCTTTCTTAACTCTTGGGCAATCTCATCCAAAATTTGTAGGCATGAATACGGTAAGTCATCCATTTGAATTGGCTCTTTGCCACCTGTCCTTCGTGCAGCGAATGCGGTACCCTGGGCAATGTCACGTGGTCCCACATCGAGTCGGAGAGGCACACCTTTGATTTCCCAATCATAGTACTTTTGACCAGCGTGTATATCTCGAGTATCGACTTTGACACGCAATCCATGTTTGCGGAGTGTAACAGCCATCTCTTGTGCGACAGAAACGGTATCAACATCTGAGTTCTTTCGAATCATTGGGCATATGACGACCTGGAACGGTGCCACAGCTGGTGGCATAATGAGCCCTTTTTCATCACCATGCATACCAACAACAGCACCGAGTAGACGTTCTGACATTCCATAGGTCGTCTGGTGGCAAAACTGTTGTTTTGCATCGAGATTCTCATATGAAAGGTCGAATGCTTTTGCCCATTGATCTCGGTAATGGTGACATGAAGCGACCTGAAGGGTTCGTCCATTTGGCATCACTGCATCGATGCCAATGGTATACCATGCGCCAGGGAATGTATCCCAGACCGGACGCTTTGCCTTTATGATTGGAAGGCATAAGTCGTGCATGACATTATTGACAATCTCCAAATCTTGTTCGATTTGACGTGTCGCACCATCTTCATCAGCATGGGCGGTATGTGCTTCAAAGAAATGAATTTCGCGTACTCGAATGAAGGAACGAGTTTGCTTTGTTTCATATCGGAATGTATTGACCATTTGGTATACTTTGAGTGGAAGATCTTTGTGAGAACGAATCCACAGTGGGAACATGGTATACATTGCCGTTTCTGAAGTTGGACGAAGGAACATTGGAATATCCAATTCATTGTCTCCAGCATGTTTTACCCAATAGACCTCTTTTTTGAATCCACCTTCTTCATCTTCATCTCGAAGGTCGTCAGGGTCTACACCTTCTTCACGGGCACGCTTGAGTCGTGCAACTAATGCATTCTCCTTTTCCAAAAGATTTTCAGGAATTAAAAGTGGGAAATTAACTTCTTCATGATCAGTGCGTTCCATTTCTGCATGCGTCAAGGCATCGATGAGCTTCATGGTCTTCCAGCCATAGGGCCTCCAGACATCCATTCCTTTGATTGGATAGCGCTTGTCTACCAATTCAGCAGCCTCGACCATGAATGGATACCACTCATTAAAATTCTCAGCCTTTGATGGAATACCGCGTTTGGCTTTACCTGGTCCTTGGCTCATGAACTCATCTCGGCCATCACTCGCACATCAAGATGACGCTTGACTCGGTCCAAATCCGGAGTTATTTAACGATCTCTCAATCTTCCATCTCAGAGTTCTTCGAAGAATTTTTCGATTCACGAGTTATGAATCCTGCCACTGCAGTAAAGAACCAAGCAACTTCAAGAATTAAAAAGGCCCATTCTTCGATTAAATAGGCTCGAATGGCCAATATTCCTGATCCTGTTGCCATTAACAGCAGATAAGAAGATGCTTTGCTGTGAATCATGTTTTGGGTTTCCAAGAAGAAAGCGCAGAGAATTAAAAACATCCCAAGAAAGGCGATGGTTTCAGAATTAACTGCAAAATCCATGACGACCACGCTCACTTGCGCATTATCATGAAAAGGGCAATACCGCATACGACTAAAGCAACAATATCCGGAATACCATATGCTCCAGTCTGAACAGGTTCTGACCAACCATATCCTGAGTTCACTTTGTAAATTTCCATCAAATTGATTCTCGTATAACCATCAGTTGGACACAGATCTTCTGCTTTACAAAGACTTCCAAAGACATGCGACCAAACCCCAACAAGGTTCAGTGAAACAAATCCGAGCCCTACGAGAAACAAATTTCTTAATCCCTTTTTCTTCTTGACTTCAAGTGGAGGTATGAGGGCAGGGAGTGGAAGTTCAATGCCTGGAAGGGGCATTGCTGGAGCAAGGTCACCTATTACTTCAATTAACAGATCAGTTGGCGGAGCCACTTCAGTTACAACAGTCGATCGTGTGGCTTCAGTTGGTGAGAAATCACGGGGTTTTGTCGTTACGACTGGATCAATTTTGACGCCGTAAATCCGTTCCGCCAGACTCACCAGCATAGGATCGTTGGAGATTTCATCAGGTGAAAATTCACCCGATAAGAGTCGGTTGAGTTTGTCTTGTTTTGATGACATCCTTCAGCCTCCGTAGTTTAGCGTGTGAAGCCTTCCTTCAAGAAGCCTCCTTCTGCCGAATTCGAGAATTTAATCAAGCATTTCCGGCCTTTTCAACTTCAGCCCAATCTTTCATGAATCCTTCTAATCCTTGCTCAGTTAACGGATGTTTCATCAATTGGCGGAATATTTTCGCAGGCATTGTTGCGGTGTGGGCACCTAACTGTATGCACTGAAGTACATGCGTTGGATGACGAATAGATGCAGCAAGAACCTTGGTAGTAATCCAGTGGTAATTCGACCATGTGTCCATGATTTCAGCAATAAGAGTCATTCCGTCGTGACCAGTGTCATCGATTCGTCCAATGAATGGAGAGACATAGGTTGCTCCGGCTTTCGCAGCCATCAGTGCTTGTGCAGCTGAGAAGATGAGTGTGACGTTTGTGTCAATTCCATCTTCGGTCAAGACCTTGGTTGCAGCCAGCCCTTCTGGAGTGCATGGAATTTTGATAATGACATTCTCTGGTAATTCTTCTTTGAGGGCGCGACCTTGTTCGATCATTCCAGCAGTATCCATTGCGGTGACTTCTGCTGAGATTGGTCCATCACAAATCGAGGCGATTTCAGCAACGACTTTCTTGAAATCTCTTCCACTCTTCTTAATCAATGAAGGATTTGTTGTTACGCCATCGAGGATTCCCCAAGCGGCAATTTCTCGTATTTCATCTACGTCTGCTGTGTCAAGGAAGAACTCCATACTGCACGGTTGTGGGAGGCACTCCTTCAAGTATTTGCTTCAAACATTGCCTCAATTTCCATAGGCGGTATATTTTGCAGAATTTCCTTTTGCTTTTTCAACTGGATATTTCAATCTATTCTTTTCGATTTTAGAGTTCATCATTTCAATAGGTTCGATGCCAAGAACCGAACACAATCGTAGGCAATAGACCATGACATCAGCCAATTCGTCACCAATGTCGGAAAGTAATTGTGGGTCCTCTTGAACTTCTTCTTGAGTCGGATTTGACCATTGAACTGTTTCGTTTAATTCACTCGCTTCAATCGAAACAGATGCCATGAGGTTTTTCACACTGTGAAACTGTTCCCAATCACGTTCATTGGTAAATGCGTCAACTTTACGCATCGTATTCACGAGGGTATCTTCGTTCGACATGTATGGCACACATCCGTTTCAAATAAAGCATTTCAGCAGAGTTACTTCCGGGAAATTGCCTTCTTTGCAGCCAATGCAATGTAATGTGCAGAGATCTGCATCACTTCGAGCATTTCATCGGCTTGACCAGATTCACCGAATCGGTCTGGAACGCCAACCATTTCAAGTGGAGCAAACGTATTTGCTACGAGGTGCTCTGCAACAGCACTTCCAAGCCCACCGATGACATTATGATCTTCTGCTGTAACAAGTGCACCACATCGAGTTGCAATCGTATCAATCAGTTGACCATCGATTGGCTTAAGCGTATGCATATCAACGACAGTTGCGTGAATTCCTTCAGCTTTCAATGACTCAGCAGCCTTGAGCGACTCTGACACCAAAACGCCACAAGCAACAATCGCGACATCATTCCCTTCTTTCAAGACAATTCCTTTACCAATTTTGATTTCGTCTTCTCGACCATCATAGAGTACTGGAGTCTTGTTACGAGCGGTTCGCATATAGGATGGAGTCCCGAGAGCTGGAAGCTGCATGGTCAATACGCGTGTGCTAACGTCATCACACGGATGAATAACGACAACATTTGGCAAAGTCCGGAAAATTCCTAAATCTTCTATCGATTGTGCAGAAGATCCATCGGTACCGGTATGGGTGCCTCCATGGCTACCACACAAATGCACTGCAAGATTTGGCCGAGCAATACCATTTCGCATCTGTTCAAATGCTCTTTCAGTGAATATAGCAAAGGTGCTGGCGAATGGAATGTAGCCAGATGCTGCCATACCTGCTCCAACAAGCAGCATGTTTTGTTCACCAATTCCGCAAGAAATCGTGCGGTCTGGATAGGCCTTTCTAAAGTGGAGTGATTTGGTAGACTTTCCAAGATCTGCTTCGAGAACTACGACTTTTTCATTACCCGCTAAATCGAGTAGTGCTTGACCATAGCCGTCTCGTGTTGCAGCCATCCGTGTCATGCTTCCACCTCCCCAAGTTCAATCATTGCTTGGTGGAATTGTTCATCATTTGGAGCCGCACCGTGGAAGGATGGGTTATTTTCCATGTATGAGATTCCCGCACCCTTGATGGTGTGTGCAATCAAGATTGAAGGACCGTTACAATTTTCAGGTGCTTCTAAGAAATCAAGCCCCTCCATGACCTCAGTCATGTTGTGTCCATCGATCTCCTTTACATTCCAACCAAATGCCTTCCATTTTGCAGGAATGTCAAACATTCGCATTTGAACTTCACAGAAATCATCGTTTTGAATACGATTACGATCGAGGATTACTTTGAGATTGCCGAGTTCATGATGTGCTGCAGCCATTGCCGCTTCCCACACACTTCCTTCTTGCATTTCTCCATCTCCAATCATAACAAAAGCACGCCGTTCACTTCCATCAAGTCGAGCTGCTGTTGCACAACCCATTCCAAACGACAATCCCATACCGAGTGAACCAGCTGAAAAGTCAACACCTGGACACCATTTCATATCGACGTGACCTTGACAGACTCCACCAAGAACGCGGTATGATTTCAAATCCTCATGAGATATGAATCCCATTTCCGCGAGAATAGAATACATACCCGGGGAAGCATGTCCCTTTGAAAGAATAAACCGGTCACGATCGCCCCATTTCGGTTCATCAGGTCGGACGCGCATTCGTGTTGCATACAATGCTGCAAGCAAATCAATTTCAGACAAAGAACCACCGGGGTGGCCTGCTTGGGCACGATGAACCATTTTGACAATTTCAACTCTGCACTTTCGTGCAATTTCTTCTAAATCGGAGATTGACTTGGTCATAGAATCGGCTCGCAAACCCTTGGCTTAGCGGGAGCCCTTTGATGGTTTTCATCCGTTTTGAATGAAATAAAGATACAAGTTTCATTTGAACTTTGAGAGTTTGAAGGCGTTGATAAAATTCCGTGAGATATTCTTAACAATTATAATCGACTCAGTAAATAGATTTCCACCCTTTGGTAATGCACGTGTTGCAAGCCAAACGAAGACGGCTACAAACCATCCGAAGAAGAGTAGGGAAAAGAAATTGTTCAGTGTCGTTACTCCAAAGAGAATGTTGAGTTCAAGTTTTGCCACAATAAGCACTGCTACAAGTACGCCCATAATCGACTCACCAGCAATGAATCCAGCACCGATAAGTACACCTCGATTTTCGACATCCTTGCCTGCCTTCAGTGCTTGCTTCGAGGGTTTACGATCGAGTTTACCATCGATTCGCAAGTAAGCTGCATTGATTGCAAAATACGAGATAATACCACCAAGCATGATAGGAACCGACAGTAGAAGTGGGAGGTAAATTCCGATTGCAATGCTCATAACCGGCATTCGAAGTACGATTAACACGACTGCAATGATTGCTCCAAGCATGACCATTTCGATATTGAGGTCTCCACCAAATGCACCTTGAACGATTGCCCCAATCAGTTCTGCCTGAGGTGCAAATAACGCTTCTTCACAGAGCGGGTCGCTTGGTCGAGGATTCATTTCACATGCAGTTTTGGATATTCGGAATGCATTGTGCAGCAGTTGGAGTGTTGGACCGATGATAATAGCGCCCGTAATGACACCGATAATTTCAGCAATTTGCTGCTTCCAAGGTGTTGCACCAACCATGTGCCCTGTTTTGAGATCCTGCATAACGTCCCCAGCAATGGCAGCTGATGATGCGACAATAGCAGCAATTAACAAGGTGGCCAACATCAATTCTTCAGTCGCTAGGCCAAGGAAATAGTCACCAACGACCCAAACAAGTGCTACAGTAAACAACAGCGTTGCGATTGTCATTCCAGATACCGGAGAGTTTGAAGAACCGACAACACCAGCAATATATCCAGCCACTGCAGCGAAAAAGAACGATACTACGCCAAGGAAAAGAGCTCCAGCAAGTGCTAGAATGAGAGAACCAGTTGCCCACCAATAGTAAAGGAATGTTAGACCGACAAGAATTCCACAAACGATGAGAACTTTATCGAGCGGTAAGTCAATTTCGGTTCTCAGAAGTTCTTCATCTGTTTTGTCAGATTTAATCAGCGCCTTTGAAATTCCAGTAATGATGGTTTTCCGCATCGACCAGAGTGTGTAAACCCCTCCGACAACCATTGCTCCAACACCTACATACCGAACTTGAGATTTCCAAATCAGATAAAACCCATACGCCAGATCAGTAGTATCAGGCCAACCTCGAATGAGTCCATACATTGGTACGAGCAATCCATATCCAATCACTCCTCCAAGGAAGATGAATGAAGCGATACGGAGTCCAACAATGTAGCCAACCGATAACAGTGCAATGGAAAGGTCCATTCCAGCGTAAAGTCGTGTTCCAATAAAATCCCATGCAGATTCAACACTGTCATGTGTTACTTTGAAACCTTTCACCATGAGTCCATATACCGCACCAATACCGAGTGCGTAAAGAATGGCTAATGCACCTTCACCACCTTCTTCACCAGCAACAAGAACTTCTCGACATGCAACGCCTTCTGGATAGGGGAGCGCTTCTTCAACGATAAATAATCGTCGAAGTGCAATCGTAAACATGGTTCCCAAGAGTCCACCTAAGAGAGCAATAATAAGTGTATCAAGCCACTGTATGTCGTCCCAAATACCAATGACAAGAAGAGCAGGGACAGTAAATATGACTCCTGCTGCAAGCGATTCACCAGCACTGGCCATTGTTTGAACTGCATTATTTTCAAGAATCGATACATCTTTGAACAATGTTCTCAAGATAATCATTGACATTACTGCAGCTGGAATGCTCGCTGAAACAGTAATTCCTACCTTGAGGCCGAGGTATGCATTTGCAGCAGTCATCAAGATACCTAACAGGATCCCCACAACGATAACTCTACGAGTCAGTTCCTTTGGAGACTCACTCGCTGGAATATATGGTTCATCCAGAGCCCCCATGCCCCCTCGACATCAATACAGTTGTTCAATTCATCGCCTCAACGAAAATGGGACACCCACCATTATTATCATAAGTCAACTCCAATACCGGTCAATGCTTACGATTCGTAGGTGGGGGCTTTGAATGAATACTTGGCACGATTTAAATTCTGATGAAATCATTCAAACTTTAGATACTAATCTCGATGGATTAAGTGAACAAGAAGTTCAAAGTCGCCGTTCTTTGTACGGAAAGAACAAATTGAAGGAACCAGAAAAGACTTCTTCCCTCCTTCGTTTTCTTTCACAATACCATGACCCACTCAATTATTTGTTAATTACCGCCGCTATTGTGGCGTTACTTATTCATCCCGAACAACCAGGAGATGCTATATTCATTTTCATTGTACTTACTGCAAATGCAACTTTCGGATTTTGGCAAGAAGGTCAAGCAGAGCAAGCAATGGATGCACTTAAACAAATGTCAGTATCGACGTGCGTCGTCATTCGAGATGGAATCGAGTGGTCGATTCCTACGCCAGATTTGGTACCGGGCGATATTGTTAAACTGGGTGAGGGACTCAATGTTCCTGCCGATATCCGTGTTGTCGAATCCTATCAATGTAAAATAGATGAATCGTCATTGACAGGGGAATCAAACAGCATTCTAAAATCGACTGATGCTCTTTCTTCGTCGACTCTTCTCGCAGATCGAAATAACATGGCATATATGGGTACATGTGTTTCAACTGGCCGAGCGATTGGCATTGTTGTGGAAACTGGAATGTCAACAGAACTTGGTCGCATTGCGAGTAATATTGTTGGTTCAGAGTCTCCTAAAACTCCACTCGAGCTGAAATTGGAATCTCTTGGTCGTTTCCTCGGATTCATTGCATTGGTTGTCGCAACACTCTTAGTTTCGATTAAAGTTCTTATCGCTTATGGTGATCCTGCCATTGATAATACGGGACTTAGAGATGTTGCCGTCGAACAATTTATTGTAGCTATTGCAATTTTTGTGGCTATTGTCCCCGAAGGATTACCGATCATTTTGGTGATTACTCTCGCTCTTGGCATGCGTAATATGGCGCGTCACAAGGCCATAATCCGGCGTATGAAGGCAGTTGAAACCTTGGGTTCAACCACTGTTATTTGTTCTGATAAAACGGGGACCTTAACAAAGAATCAGATGACTGTCCGACAATTTACAACGACTGATGGAACCTTTACCGTTTCAGGTGAAGGTTTCAAACCGAAAGGTAAGTTGACCTATGAAGGTCTTGAAGTGACTGATTCAAAAATGGAAGAACTCCAGAGTGACCTCTCGTTTCGCCTTTCGGCTGCTTGCTTAAGTTTGTGCCATAACTCACAGATTTCTAAAGTAGATTCTCAGTGGCAAGCCATTGGAGACCCAACTGATTCTGCTTGTGCAGTATTAGGATGGAAAATTAACGGTGATGTACGCAAATTCGCTCAACGCCACTCGAGGGTTCATGAGTTCTTTTTCGATACCACTCGCAAACGTATGTCGGTAATCCATGAATATGAAGGTGAGCGATGGGTCTTTTCTAAAGGAGGAGCAGGCGGTTATGTATCACTTGCAGATTGGAAAATTTCAGATGGAGAAATAGTTCCAATTGAAAAGACAGATATTGAAGCCGCTTCCCAAGCCAATAAAGACATGGCAAGTCAAGCCATGCGAGTTCTCGCTCTTTGTGCTCGAAAATTAGATGACGATGAAGATATCTATGACATCAATGTTGTCGAGACCGGTTTTGTTTTCCTTGGATTAGTTGGGATTATGGATCCACCGCGTGCGGAAGTCAAGGATGCAATTGCCATTTGTCAGCAAGCTGGAATTCGTGTCAAAATGATTACTGGTGACCAACAATATACTGCTGAAGCGATTGGTCGTGAACTCAATATTACTGAAGGAGGAATAAAACCAATCCACGGTCATACACTTTCCACACTTGATGATGACGCTATTAGCGAGGCAGCTTCTCAAGCGAGTATTTTCTCCAGAGTCACTCCTGAACAAAAAATGCGTATTGTTTCTGGTCTGCAAGCGCGTGGCGAAATTGTTGCTATGACCGGTGATGGCGTAAATGACGCTCCAGCTCTCTCGCGTGCTAATATCGGTATAGCTATGGGCATTGCCGGAACTGATGTGGCGAAGGATGCAGCAGACATGGTCTTACAAGATGATAATTTTGCGAATATAGTCCACGCAATTGAAGAAGGAAGGAAGATTTATCAAAATATTCGAAACTTCGTTCGTTATCAAGTGTCTACAAATGTCGCTGCAGTAGCCTTAATCATAATTTCTACGTTTATCTTTGGTTGGAATTTACCCCTCACAGCCACTCAAATTTTGGTCATAAATATCTTGATGGATGGTCCTCCAGCTGTTGCTCTCGGTGTCGAAAAGAAGCATGGAAATGTCATGTCGCGCCCACCGCGTCCAGTGAATGAAGGCCTCCCTAATTTCAGCGATATCGTACTCATTTTCTGGCTCGGTGCAGTGATGGTTACAGGGACATTGCTGGTCTTCTTCCTCGCAGGAGGCGGAATTGATGCAGAAAACTGCGAAGTGGCTCCCTTGACAGACCCTGGTACTATGTCGTGGATGGAGGCTTGTGAAGCTGGAGATACATCTGAAGCTCAAGTCTATGCTGACGAAAAGTTTGCATATGCGCAAACGATGACGTTCTCAGTTTTCATACTCTACCAATTGTTCAATGTAATCAATTGTCGTTCGAGTGATGAGAGTATTTTCAAACTCGGTCTTTTCTCGAATAAGGCAATCAATTATGCATTGATTATTTCGCTTGGATTACTCCTCTTCTTCGTTCAACTTTCGCACTTTACAATACCCATCATCGATGTTCAAATTGGTAATCTCCTTTCTACAATGAGTTTAGAATTAAGTGATTGGTTCGTGATCACTTTAGTTGCTTCAGGAGTTTTCGTTGTCGACGAGTTTCGAAAGTTTATCGTTCACTCTCGCTATTTTGCAGTTCAATAATCAAATCTCATTCCTTATGGAAGCAACCACATCTTGAAGAATGAAGCACTACAGGTTGAGCCATGTCAGCATGGGAATCATCTCTCCGAGATGCTGGTTCAAATGTAGATTGGAAAGAAAAACTCCCTGCATTGGTCGGTACATTCTCATCATGGAGCGAAAACATCCGACCTCTCGCTCAAAAAATTTCCAAGGGCCAACGACTTTCCCTCGACGATGGTCTTCTGTTGTATTTCCACCCGAACCTTTCAGAAGTTGGACGGTTATCGAATTGTGTTCGAACCGCTCGTTTTGACTTCAATGCTTTCTTCAATTCAAATGTCCATGTCAATCAAACGAATGTGTGTGTTTTAGCTTGTAAGTTCTGTGCTTTCCGCCGTTCCAAGCGGGCCAAGGATGCTTATTCTCTTGACATCGAAGCATATCTCGACGACTTAGCGCAATATGCTGATGTTGTCGATGAAGTACACTCGGTTGGTGGACTTCATCCTGATTGGGACGTCGATCACTATGAATCTCTTTTTATTGAATCCAAAAAGCGCTTCCCTCACATTGCCATTAAAGCACTGACAGCTGTTGAAATCAAACACATTTCGCAGTTATCCAATATTTCATTCACAGAAACCCTTTCTCGATTGAAAAAGGCAGGGCTCGACTCATTACCAGGTGGTGGTGCAGAAATTCTCGACGACGATGTTCGAGCCATCATATGTAATGGCAAAGAAAGTTCATCCGAATATCTGGAAATCCATCGTTGCGCACATGAATTAGGAATTCCGACCAATTGCACCATGCTTTTCGGAACGATTGAAACACTCGAGCAGAGATTGATGCATATGATTCAGCTTCGTGAACTCAACGATGAAACCCATGGTTTCCAGTGTTTCGTCCCTTATCCGTTTTTGCCAGATGACTCACGGTTACCTGAAGCACAATTAGCAACAGGAAGTGAAATACTTCGAACAATTGCTATTTCACGCCTCATGCTGGATTCTATTCCACATATCAAAGCTTATCGGATGAATATTGGTGATGAATTAGCGGAACTTGCTCTTCAATACGGTGCAGATGACATCGATGGCACTGTTCAAAAAGAATCGATTATGCACCTTGCTGGTTCCACAACCCCACTTGATCATGACCGAATACGTCTCGCACGTCTAATTTCTGACGCCGGTTGTGTACCCGTGCAACGTAATACCACCTATGAGCAATTCGAAGTATTTATTCCACCAGTGCCTAAGCAGCGCACGAAATTGAAAATGGCAAACCTTTGAGTTGATTGTATGAAGCGTTCGATGTGGATGAATACTATCGGACGTGTTGCTTTCCTGAATTGTGATCCTTTGTTTTACGACCTCGACAAACAATGGGAAGTCTTGGCAGCACCTCCAGCATGGCTGACTGGCCACCTGCTCCGTAGAGATTGCATATTAGCTCCAATCCCTGCAGCAGACTACGCTCGACATGCTGATGAACTGATTCTTTTACCTGATATTGGTATTTGCAGTCGAGGAGAAGTGGGAAGCGTACTGGTCTTTGGCACTACTTCTCTTGAAAACATGAAATCAATAGCACTTCCGACAGATTCTGCCACTTCAGTCCAATTACTCAAATATCTTCTCAAAGAGCGCAATCTTGACCCGCGCCTCGAGCTCATGGGTCCTGATCTTACCACTATGCTTGAGAAATGTGATGGTGCATTACTCATCGGTGATAGGGCACTTGAAGAGGCAAAGAATCACCCTGAGTCTGTTCAACTTGATCTTGGGACAGATTGGCTCCAATTCACTCAAAAACCGATGGTATTCGGTGTGTTTGCAGCCCGTAAAGATACGCCCATTGAATCGCTACGTATCGCTCAAGGTATGCTGACAGAGAATCTTCGACTTTTCGAACAAGACACCGAGCAACGTGAAAAAGT
>Ga0115003_10003403_pt1 | contig 12607 bp, 10 predicted proteins | sample ArcticOcean_MG_C_7_FD_88736 | JGI IMG/M metagenome (GOLD analysis project Ga0115003, IMG submission 88736) | Marine microbial communities from western Arctic Ocean - ArcticOcean_MG_CB11_88 | ecosystem: Environmental > Aquatic > Marine > Oceanic | place: Arctic Ocean: Canada Basin | collected... | reverse complement strand
GGTGTGGCAGGCGGTGTGGCAGGCGGTGTGGCGCAAGAGCTGGCCATCCGGCGTGATTCGATTCGGTCGGCTGCCCAGGCCGCATGTTCAACCAGAATCGGGTTGGTGTGTTGACAGTAGCGCTCGACCGTCGCTGCGACGCGACGGTCAGCTGGATCGCCAACGTTGCCAACGACGATGAGAGCATTCCGTCGGAGCACGTCGAAGTCACGACCAGCGACGTACCACTGGCCGTAGCGGTCTTCGATCCACTCGTCAGTTTCGTCGAGCAGGTCAAGCGCGCTGACCCAGGCTTTGACGTCTTCAGTGAGCGGGATTGAGTTGCGCGGTCCGAGTCGAACTGAGATCGGACAGACGTCTTGGCAATCGTCGCAACCGTAGATCCGGTCGCCGATGGTTTCGCGGAACTCAAGCGGCACGCTGCCGGGCTTCTGCATGACCCAGCTGAGGCATCGATTGCCGTCAATTACACCAGGGGCGATGATCGCATCTGTCGGGCAGCCTGCAAAGCATTTGATACAGGTGCCGCAACCGTCGTTGGCGGTTCGGTCGTTCCACTCGTAGCTCGCCGCGGTGATGATCGAGCCGAGGACGAAGTAGCTGCCAGCGCCGGGGAGGAGCAGGTTGGCATTCTTGCCGTACCAACCGAGCCCCGCTCGATGGGCAACGGCCCGGTCGACGATCGAGTTATCGTCGGCAAATGCAACGGCCTTGTGCCCGGCTGCACGGATTAATTTGGCAGCGGAGCGAAGTCCTTCGCGGAGCGGGGCGTAGTGGTCGACCCATGCGTAGCGGCCGACTCGAGCCTGCGGACCATATTCGGGGCCGGGCTTTTCTGGGTCGGCGTCAGTGATGTACGGGCGGGCGGCGACGATGATCGAGTGGGCGTTGGCGACGGCTTGGCCCGGGTCAGTCGATCGGTCGGGGTTCCGGTATGTGAATCCCATGTCGGCATGGAGGCCAGCGGCTTTGCGTTCGTGCAGTGTGGTGCGGGTCTCCGTGAGGATCTCGGCGGAACAAACGCCAACGTGGGTGATTCCCCACTGTGCGACGTGGGCGGTGATCGCCTCAATCGTCGGCAGTGGTTGAGGCATGCGCACCACGTCAGCGTACGACGGCAGGCGTCAGCTCGGCTCAAACCCGGCTCAAACCCGGCTCAGACCCGGACGGCAACTGGGGCGCCGTAGGAACGGAACTCGTTGAGCGACACGAACTCAGGCGTCGCGCCGATCAAACCGGCACGCTGCAGCATTTCGATCGCAACGTCTTTGGGGTCCGGAATCGCCGGCACGACGGTGAGTTGCACCGGCACGTAGTCGATTGGCCCGTCGTCATTCGCGAACAGGTGGGTGACGATGCAATCAGTGCACGCCGTCGTGCCGACGCCGATGCAGGTCTTGCAATCGATGGAGAAGTCGTCGCTTTCAAACATGTAGTCAACAGTAGAGATGAGGTGTCACAGAGTTATTTACGGCGAAGCCTTCCAAGGGGTGAGGGGCGGTCACACAGTGTGACCGGATACGAAGGGGTCATCATCTTGGGCGGTTGGAGGTATCTCCTTCTGCTGCCGGACGATCTGACGTAACGTAGAGAGGTGGGGTCGGATCGTTACAGCTTGCGCAACCGAGTGGCGCTCGGCGTTGCATCCGCAGCCGTCGCTGTACTCGCGCTCGCCGGATGCACGTCTGACCCCGAACTCCAGCGGGCCACAGTGACCCCCGCCGAGGCCTACACCGCCATCGTTCGATGGGAAATTGAATGGAGCGAACCCGTGCTCGATGTCAACGGCAACGTCGAAGCGCCGGTCATCTACCTCGCCGCCGGGGCCGGGGGAACGGTCGATGTCCGCGTGCAGGCCGACGTCGTGGCCAATATCGACGACGCTGCAGTGATTCGTTTTGCCGACGATGCCCGCGATGCTCGCGACGAAAAACTGGAGAATATTCCCGTCAAGGACAACGGGGTCATGATCTTGATCGACGAGTTTGAACCCGATCAGGCGAAAGTCGAAGCCCGCATCGTGCGTTATCAGTCAATCGACGACAACAGCACCTGGATTCTTCAACTGACCTCCACCATTGACAGCGCTGCAGTCTCGTCGGCAACTCTCGCCACCGAGTAGCCGAGCAGGCTGTTTCAGCGGCTGATGCCTTTACGAGGCTCCGGCTCCGAGCTCACCATCAAGCAATCCACTCACTGCTTCCAAGGCACGTATCGCATCACCCGTTGAAACATCCTGCTCGGGATCAATCGCTGCGCGCCGCAACTCGTCAAGGAGGACACGGCGGTCCCAATCATCGTCCAGGAACCGCCCATGCACCGTTTGGGCCAGGTCGGCTGCAGCGGATGCGTCGATAATGGCGGTGCGGTACTGCTCGGCCTCCCAAGCCTGGCGCGCTATCCGGACGCGTTGCCGAGCGCCCGCCAGCGCATCGACTGATGCTCCTTCAAACTTTCGGGCCTCGCGGATGGCCCGAACGAACACTACGAGACCTGGCAGATAGATCGCAGTCAAGATCATCATGCTCACCTCGGGCGCGAGCGAGATCGGTGTGGCGACTGCCCCTCCAAAGACCCAAGCGAGCTGAAACCGCGTCTCGTATCGCGCCCCAGCACGTCCGAGCAATGCCTCGGGCGCCCGCCGCTGCAACAGGCTGTCGAATGCGTTGCGACCAAGCGTGGTGGACAGGCCAACGAGTGCCGCAATAACGAGGAGTAACAGAGTCGACACGCCGAGTATCCCGACAGCCGTGAACGCAGCGGGCGCAGCGATCGCCAACCCGATTAACTGCTGTTCGCTGAACCGCCGACGGAGCAGGCCGATCACGGTGTGGCCGGCGAAGGCTCCGATTCCGTAACACGCTGCTCCGAGTCCGTAGATGACTGCCGGCTCGCTATTACGCCGCAACGTAAACGCAAGCGTGAATAAAAAGAATCCGACGGCAGCACGGATCGCCATCATGCCGACCGATGCAACAAGCACAACGGGCAGGTGGGTCTCGGCATATTCGACGTCGTCCGTCGCGAGGGTGACATGTTCCGGCGTAGGGACCTGGAGTACAACGAACGAGGCGAGCAAAAACAGCACCGCGCCCACGCGCAAGGTCCAGCCTGGGCCGCTGACCGCCAACAGCCCAGCTGCCGCACCTGCACCAATGGCTGCGGTGATGCTCGCGAAGCGCGCAAGCCGAGCGTTGGTCGCCACCAGTTCGTCAGGGTCGTCAACCAACTGCTGAACCAGAGTCTGTTTGACGACCCCCGATGCCTTGCTTGCGATCAGCAAGATGAGCGCAAGTGGATAGAACGTCAAGTCGAGCAGAAAACTGACCATTGCCATGCAACTGAAGCCACGCAGCAGATAAAAGATCGATGCAACGAAGCGTTGCGACCGCCGGAACCGGTCGACGGCCGGTCCAACGAGCGGCGCCAATACCGCAAGCGGCGCCATCGTCACCAGGAGGTACAACAACACTTGCTGCCGAGATGCATCCGGGCTGATGTTGAAGAACAACGATCCCGCGAGGCTGACCGTGACGAATGCATCAGCGGAGCCCGACAAGCCGTGCGCAACGGCAAGCGGAATGATCGGGCCGTCACCGACCAGGATGTGTTGGACGCGTCGGTGCCGCGGCGGCCGACGTTCCATCCTGGTTTCTGTCGAACTCACGGGGCCGACGTGCATCACCCTCTATCTTTACCCACGGCGCCCCTCGCGTGTCGAACGGCGCTGCATGATTGCGTCGCCCCAGCTCAGAGCACAAAACAGTCTCTGTGACCCCCATCTCGATAGTGGAACATTTGGTCGTCATGGAATTTGAGGCATGTGCAGAGCAGTTGGCTCGAGCGACCAATCCAACAGCTACCGGTCACCGACCGCGTGGCTCGCTGATGTCGCTCGCGAAGGCTTCGGGCAGTGCAAGGGCACTCTGCGACTTGCCGAGCGCATTGTCCACATGCCTCGAGTACAAGCATCGTTCGGCAACGGCGCGATCCCAGAAGCTGCCTTGCGATTACTCACCGACTCCTGGGCCGGCTGTCACGTACCGGCACCCGGCTGTGATGCGCACCGCGCCACGCACTGGCTCGATGGCGGCCTGCACCAGGCCGACGCAGTTCACATCGGCGCGATCGCTCGCTAGAGACTCGCTAGAGACGCGCTAGAGACGCGCTAGAGACGCGCTAGAGACGCGCTAGAGAATGGCGAGGAGGGCGTTGCTTGGCACAACGTTGGCGCCGTCGGCTCGAACATCACGCACGATTTCGGCATCGTTGGTGACCACAACGACCGCACGATTTTTCGGCAGTCGCTTCACCTCGTTGCGGATCACGTCGTCGGCAATCACACCGTCGGGCGAGTAGACAACTCGAATGAGCCGCCGACGGTCGGCGTAGGCCCCGACGATCGATGCGCCATCGAATACGACGGTCACATCGGTGCCAAACCTACGGGCCAAGTTCTCAAGCGCGTCGAGTAGTGCGGCGCGTTGCCGTTCGAGCAGCCGGTTCGGCCAGCCCAACTTGGCAACGTTGTAGCCGTCGACCAGCATCTGCGCGTCGGATCGAGCCAGGTGTTCGGCAGCCTCAGACGAACTCCCGATGACGCCGCCAGGGAGCGTGACGGGCGTGCGATTGATTGGCTGATTGTCCCGAGCCTGCGACGTTTCGCCCTCGGTGGCTGTCGGGGCCAACAGCAGTGCTTCGAGTTGCTCGGCGAGGGCACGAGCGGCCGAGGCGGCTGCTGCTACTTCGGCCGAGTTGTCGAGCACAGGTTCCAGCAGGACAGGTTGTTGCAGGGCAGGTTGTTGCAGGGCAGGTTGGCGGCGCGCTGCGGTGAGTTGATCGTTGGCCGTCACCCACTTTGCCTCCGCTGCGGCCTCGCGATCGCGGGCATGGCGTACGTCCATCCGGACGTCGAGTAATTCGGTTCGGATCTCGAAGACGATCTCTTCAGACTTGACCAGTTCGGCCCGAAGTTCGTCGATCTCGCTCGACTGCATCTGCACGACCTCGTCTCGGAGCACCAACTCGGCGTGCGCACGGACTGCCGCCTGTTCGGCTGCTTCGCGGCGTTTCTCGGCCCGCTTTAACTGTGTCTTGAGGCCAACGTCCTCCACAGCGGCATCGGCTACGGAGGCGAGAACAGAAGCCTGCAGCTCCCAGCCTTCGTCGCCGGCAAGCCAGAGTTGCCCGATCTCGTCGACGAGCTCAGGCAGCGCTCCGGCGGACAACCGGGTACGGAAGACAGGATCGCCTTCAATGCAGCGACGGAGCCGGCCCAGGGCTGAGTTCGGAAGCCGAGCCTTATTGAAGAGGGGCTTGAGGTCCTTCGGAAACGGCAAAGCCGGCTTGCGCTTCTGACCTTCGGCCGCCATCAAGATGGCGAATTCGAGAGCACTGCGAAGGTGCCGGTGTTCGATGCCGGCGCCCTGCTGCTCGTCCATGATCTGACGCTATCGCACTCGGTTCGTCGACGGTCTTGACAGCAATCGAACAATTGTTTGACTTTACACCAGTATTCGTGGTTCAGTTCTTTGATGTCAATTGGAAGCGTTGTTCCGTTCGTGCAACGATCATTCGACGAACTCGGGCGCCCACTGAGTGACGTCACGTTCTGCATTGTCGACCTCGAAACCACGGGAGGTAACCGGCAGGAGGATTTGATTACCGAGATCGGCGCCGTCAAAGTGAGAGGTGGCGAAGTGCTTGGCACATTCCAGACGCTCGTCAACCCCGGGCGCGCTATCCCGCCGAAAATCACTGTCTTGACCGGTCTGAGCAATGCACTGGTCGCCACAGCACCACGAATCGAGACAGTGCTCCCTGCCCTGCTCGAATTCATGGGCAACACCGAGGCTGGCGGCACCGTGATTGTCGGGCACAACGTCGGATTCGACGTCGCCTTTATCCGTGCCGCACTTGAACGCAGCGGTCGCCCCCGGTTGGAGGGAACGATCATCGATACCGTTGCGTTGGCTCGGCGTTTAGTCCGTGACGAGGTGCCGAACTGCAAGCTCGGCACGCTTGCTTCGCGGCTGCGCCTTGCGCACCAGCCGAGCCATCGGGCGCTCGACGATGCGTGGGCAACCACCGATCTGCTGCACTTTCTGATCGAGCGAGCTTCAGGGATGGGCGTGCTCGGCCTCGACGACCTGATTGCGCTGTCGAAGCTCGCGGGCCACCCCCAGGCCGCCAAGTTGAAGATGACAGCCAACCTGCCGCGCAGCCCCGGTGTGTACATGTTCTGTGGGCACCAGGGCGAGGTGCTCTACGTCGGCAAAGCAACCAACTTACGCCAGCGAGTGCGAAGCTATTTTGGCAGCGACGATCGGCGCAGAATTGGTCCGATGCTACGCGAGACACAGACAGTGCAACACCTGCCTCTTGCCGACCCGATCACCGCCGAAGTCATCGAACAGCGACTCATTGCCAGGCTGCTCCCTCGCTTCAATCGAGCTGGCACAAGGGCAGATAAGTACTGCTACGTCAAGCTCGACATCGACGCCCCATGGCCACGGCTGTCGATTGTCAGGAACCCCGCCAAGCAGGGACTGCATCTCGGTCCGTTGCCTTCTCGGAAGATGGCGAACCTGGTGGTCGAGGCAATCCAGAGTGCGATCCCGCTGCGCCGGTGCACCGCACGGCTCGGTCGGAACCACGTCGCGCCTGACGATGCACCAATGTGCAGCGCTGCCCAACTCGGTGTTGCACATTGTCCGTGTTCGGGCACCGCAGATCCAGCCGAGTACGCCCATGCAGCTGAAATAGCGCGGCGGACCATGACCGGAGATCCAGCGATCGTCGTCGACCGACTCCACGACAAAATGGCGGTATTGGCATCGCAGCAACGTTTTGAAGAAGCGGCCGTGACGCGCGATCGATTGCAGACACTGCTCGGAGCCATTAAACGCCATCGTCTCGTCGAGACGTTGCGGTCCGCCGATCGAGTCACGATCACTCTCGGCGAATCGACATGGGTGGTCGATCAAGGCCGGCTCGTCGACGTTGCGCAGCGCGGCACCGTCGGTCGTGCGCTCCCCGTTGAACCGCCTGCCCCAACGCCGCTGGGCACTCCACTCCCCCGAGAAGCGATCGACGAGGCGCTGGTCCTCGCAAAATTCTTTGAGAAACGATCCAATGACCTCCTCGCTACCTGCACCGGCGACTGGGACTTCCCAGTGTCAGCGATCGACAGGGTGCAGCCGATCCACCAAACTCACGCCGATCAGCAACTCCACGCGTCGTAGGGTCCACCACCGGCTGAGTCAGACGTCTCAGTGTTCGATTCGGCAGCCCTGCGTGTCGATGGCAAGCTTCTTGGCGTGGCCGCCGTCAGGCATCGACAGCGCCACCGACTCGGCGACGGTGCTGTCGCACATGAAGCCGATGGTCGGGCCACTGCCCGACAGCCACGTGGCCCACGCACCTGCCGCAATCCCAGCGTCCATCGCCTCGACAGCACCGGGCACCTCGGAGATTCGGCTCGCCTGATGGATCCTGTCGGCTGACGCACCGTTGAGCATGGCCGGGTCGTCGGTGGCAATCGCGGCGACAAACTGCACCGATCGACCGATGTTGTGGACGGCCGCCGCAAGATCGACGGTGGCGCCGAGCGCTTTGCGCGACGCATCAGTCGATGTCGTCACATCGGGCACCCATGCGACAAAGGATGCTGCGGCAAAGGTCGGGCCGACCGGGATGCGAATCGCACGCCCGCCGACAAAGGCCGTCACCCCGCCGAAAAGCGACGCCGCAACGTTGTCCCCGTGCCCCTCAAGGTCGGCTGTCAGGTCAAGAATCTCCTTGGAGCGCGCTGCGATCGAGTGTTCTTGTTGGACCACGGCGAGCGCGGCAGCTCCGACTCGAGCAGCACCGCTGAAGCCAAGGCCCCGGGCCATTGGAATGTTGCATCGGATCCACATTGGCCCGGTGCCGCCGAGCGCCTCGAAGGCAATCCGGCCGGGGTGGTGCTGGTCAAGTTGCTGCGCGCCGGCAGGTGCCTCGCCCATGCCGCAGTCGGCGAACAGGTTCAGGGCCATGCCGAGTACATCGAAGCCGGCGCCGAGGTTGGCCGACGACGCAGGTGTCCGAACAAAACCAGTCGTCACGACTCACCGGCCGCCGACTGAGAGATCTCCACCATTTTGGTCAGGGTTGCCGTTGCCCGACCGTCGTCAATTGCTGCGCGGGCGAGTTCGAGCCCAGCAGCAACGGTGTCGGCGCGTCCAGCGACAACCAGTGCAGCGGCAGCGTTAAGGATCACGATGTCGCGGTGTGGCCCTGGGTCTCCGGCGAGGACTCGCCGGACGACTTCAGCGTTGGTTTCAGGCGAGCCGCCCCGGATGTCGTCAGCGGTTGCTGGTGCAAGACCGAAATCGGCCGGATCGATCCTGAACTCAGAAACGTCGCCATCACGAAGCGCCAACACAGTCGAGGGCCCGGTGGTGGTCAACTCGTCGAGCCCGCCCCCGTGCACCACCCAGGCAACATCAAGGCCCTGCTGCGCGAGCGCATCGACCATCGGCCGAGCGAATGTTGGGTTTGCCACACCGATCAACTGCCGTTTGACCCGGCCCGGGTTCGCCATTGGGCCGAGCAGGTTGAATGCTGTCGATACACCCATCTCGCGGCGCGGCGGGCCAGCAAATCGGAAGGCCGGGTGGAAAGCCGGCGCAAAGCAGAAACCGATTCCCGCTTCGCGGACACAACGGGCAACGCCCTCAGGCGACAATTCGAGGTGGACGCCGAGCAGTTCGAACACGTCAGCCGTTCCGGCCTTGGACGATGCTGAGCGATTGCCGTGCTTGCAGACAGGCGCTCCTGCTGCTGCCGTGACGATCGCCGCCATCGTCGAGACGTTGATCGAATGCGAGCCGTCACCGCCTGTTCCAACGACGTCGACGCAGTCAGCCCGTTCGATCTCCGTCAATGGCACGATCGACGCCGCATCCATCGCAGCACCGAGCATCCCGGCGAGCTCTTCGGCAGTTTCGCCCTTCGCCCGTAAAGCCACGACGAAGCCAGCGACCTGGGCAGGCGTGGCATCGCCGGCGAGAATCGTTGACATCGCAGCGCCCGTCTGATCCGCCGTGAGGTGATTGCCTGCAATTAACTCATTCAAGAGCACGGGCCAGCCGCCGAGAGCTTGGAGAGTCAACATGATGAGATCGTACGTCGCCGACCTCTCAGGTCGACAAGACGTTCAACTGACCTTGCGTCGTTGACGAATGATGCGGCGACGATCCCGTTCGGACGCTCCGCCCCAGACGCCGGCTTTCTCGCGGATCTCCAAGGCGTGCTCAAGGCAAGCCGGCTGCACAGAGCAGCTCAAGCAGATCGACTTGGCTTGAACCGAGCCGGCCTCATCTTCAGGATAAAACACCCTCGAATCAAGGCCCCGGCAGGCACCAAGATGCAACCATTTCGGTTCGGTGTTCGTGTGTTGCAATGTCATGTTGATTCAGACCCCCCGGCCATAATCGGCCCCAACGCGGAAGCCAACTTGCATCTTGGGGTATGAATCTACGTGACCGTGGGCACGTCATGCAAGAATTTAGTCGATGTTCGGCACTGTTTTAGAGCCAATAACGCTCGAAGCTCACCGTTTGCCTTCACGCTGCACGTGCTCCGAAATACCGTAGGCCCGAGCAACGATCTGCATTGGATGGAGTGCCTTGATTTCGAGGTGCTCGCTGACTGCAGAGTTCGCGAAATCGTCGTCGGCCGCAACAGCGTCAGCGCGGATCGTCGCGATGCGTGACGCGAGCCGCTCTGCGAGTTCATCAGCAACAGCGTCGTTGGCAGCGCGAAGGCCCCAGGGCGTCTCGATTCCCGACGTACCGCGAATCTGTTGCACTCGGGCGCCGGTGAGCCGCAGTAGATCGCGGCTGTCGAACTCGGCGTGCCGGTCGGTCAGGTGCCCCGATCCAACCGATGTGATCCGATCGAACGTCTTGCCGATGAAGTCGGTGTCGAGCACGGTGTCGTCAGCTCGGTGCAAACGCATCAGATATTCCGAAGCGTCGTACGTGTGCGAAGCCACCAGTTCAGCGTCGAGACGCATCTTGTCCGGAACGTGATCGACGTAGGCCGAACGAAGGATCGTTCCGCAACCGGGCTGCGGAACGACGATGTCAGTGCCAGAGCGAACTTCACGCGCGAGTGCCCTGACGTTGCGCTTCGCAATTTTGGCGAACCGGTCGAGGTCGCCCGCATGCAATGACGGGGCACCACAGCAGCGCGCCGATGACGTCAAGCATTCAAGTCCATTGCGCTCATAGACCTTCACGAGGTCGGCACCAATTGCCGTGTTGCGGTACTCGACGAGACAGGTCGGAAACACGGTGACGGACCCCTGCGGGTTACCCAACAGCACCCGCGGGCGGTTGTCGAACCACGTCGTGAACCGCTCGGACCGGTACAGCCGAAGCCGGCGGTTGGCAGACACACCCGTGATCCGGGCAAAAAGCCGGCGCACGAACGAGCCGGGTGTGGCGCTGACCACACGATTGGCAAGGCCGCTCGTTGCCGACGCGGTCCGCCCGATCAGGTCGGCGCGCCCGAACGATTTGGCAACCGCCTTGCTTCGCCACGATGTGATTCCTGTGGCGTGTTGCATTGCCTTCGCGCGTCGCACAAGTCGTGGCACGTCAACCTGCAGTTCGTGGAGTGCAGGGGTGTACGGGCACGATGCCGAACAGAGGTTGCACTGGACACAGCTGCCAACAACGACATCTTGATCGACCGGTGTCAGTCGGCCGGCATCGTGGTCGTCACGTCGTTCGATCAGCTCAAAGAGCGATGGGAAGGTCGTGCAATACGACTCGCAGCGTCGGCACTCGTGGCAGATCTGGAACACACGAGTGAGTTCGTTGCGGACCGCTGCCTCATCGACGTACTCCTCGTGACGCGGGACAAAGCCGACAGACGGCGTGAAAGATGGCGTCGACATGATGGCTCCGAGCGGTCACGATATCCGGCGACATGACGACAACTTCCGTTGCGCCCCGATCGCGCAACAGACCCCGCACGGACCTACGGTGGAGCTATGACGGGTCGACAGTTCTCGCGGTCGCACATGCTCGACGAATTGCGCAAAAGTGCGTCGGGAGAAGCCAATCCATTTGATGTCGTCGTGATCGGCGGCGGTATCACCGGCGTCGGTGTCGCCCTTGATGCAGCGGCTCGAGGTCTGCGAACGGCACTCATCGAGCGGGACGACTTTGCCTCCGGCACCTCATCGAAAAGTTCCAAGATGGTCCACGGTGGTTTGCGCTACCTCCAGAACGGCGACGTCCGGCTCGTGTACGAGGCGCTGCGCGAGCGGCGGCGGCTGATGAAGAACGCGCCGCACCTCGTGGACGTGCTGCCCTTCATGATCCCGATCATGACCAAAGACAGCGTGGTTTCGAAGAAGATTGCCCGGGCACTCGGCTCGGCGATGTGGATGTATGACATTACCGGCGGGTGGCGCATCGGTAAGTTCCACAAGCGGGTCAATGCCGAGCGGGCAGCGAAGCACTTTCCCACCACCCATCTCGAGAAGCTCAGCTCGGGTTATCTCTACTATGACGCCGGCGCCGATGATGCCCGGCTCACCCTGACCATTGCCCGCACAGCCGCAGCGCGTGGCGCTGTCGTCGTTAACCGAGCCGGCATCGTCGATGTCGAGACCAACGCCAATGGTCGCGCCGATCGCGTGGTCGTCGAGGCCGACGGTGAGCGGATCATCGTGCCCACCAAGTCCATCGTGAACGCTGCCGGCGTCTGGGCCGACGAGGTGCGCTCGCTCGACGAGGGTGCGCACCCCGATTCGATCCGCCCGGCCAAGGGCGTGCATCTGACGATCCCTTGGGAGAAAGTGCGCAACGACATTGCGGTGATCATCCCGGTCAAGCGCGATAAGCGCAGCCTGTTCATCGTTCCGTGGGGACCTCTTGGCGACGGCACGTTCCGCCACTGCTACGTAGGCACCACCGACACCGATCACGAAGATGGGCTCAACGAACACCACACCACCGCTACTGATATCGACTACTGCCTCGAGGCACTGAATCAGGCCCTCGACACCGATGTCGTCGGAACGATCACGCTTGACGATGTGACCGGCGTGTGGTCAGGCCTTCGTCCGTTGGTGAAAGCCCCAGCGGGCGATCAACCCACCGGCAAGACCGCCGACCTCTCGCGGCAGCATCAGGTCGCAGTAAGTGACTCGGGCGTGGTGCGGGTCAGCGGCGGCAAGCTTACGACCTACCGAAAGATGGCCGAGGACACCGTCGAACAGGTCATGCGAGGCATCGGACGATCGACACGGGTATCACGCTCGAAGTCGACACGCAGCTTGAAGTTGCTCGGCGGAGCCTCGCGCCGGACATCTGACGGCTCGACCTCGTCGCACCTCGGCAACCGCTACGGCACGCTTGCCGCCGAGATCCGGGCACTCATCGCATTCGACGCTGCGCTCGGCGACCCAATCGCACCCAGCCATCCGTATCTTCGGGCCGAAGTCGTCTACGCAATCCGCCACGAGATGGCAACCACCCTCGACGACGTGCTCGCCCGACGCACCCGACTCCATATCTTCGATCGACCTGCCGCACTGGCGGCAGCT